>JAEEGL010243556.1_pt1 | contig 20576 bp, 17 predicted proteins | sample 9134231 | NCBI WGS metagenome assembly JAEEGL01 (sample SAMN16246548, study PRJNA631951) | gut metagenome | biome: gut microbiome; feature: rumen; material: fiber-attached | host: Bos | place: Iran: Karaj | collected 2018-10
ACCCGCTGACCGCGTGAAAAACACTTGACAATCATTTTTCAATCCCATATAATAGCGCTGTTGCGAATGCAATAGGGGCATGGTGTAATGGTAACACGTGGGTCTCCAAAACCTTTGTTGAGGGTTCGAATCCTTCTGCCCCTGCCAAACAGAAGACTCCCGCTTCATGTGGGAGTCTTCTGTTTGGTTCAGGCCTGAATTATTGGATTCGAACGGGACTGTAGTGAAGACAGCACAGTGTGCTGTCAGAGCAGGCCCCGCTTTTCCGCAGAAAAGGCGAATCCTTCTGCCCCTGCCAAACGAAACAGAAGCGTCCGATTCGGGCGCTTCTGTTTCGTTTATACTTTATTTGCCTGAAATCGTGACCCCGTCGAAAGCGATGAACGGCAGGCTGCCGTTTCCGTCTTTCAGGGTATCGCTGCTGATGGCTCGGATCTGCCTGAGCATATCCGGTACGCATCCGCTGATCATCGTTTCTGTCAGCGCAGTGGAAATCTTTCCGTTTTCGATCAGGAAACTGTTCTTGGCGACGCCGGAGTATTCACCACTGGGAGCCGGCGATCCGCCTGAAAACCGCATTACCAGGATTCCCTTATCAATACCTGCGATGATCTCCTCCAGGGTTTTATCACCGCACCTGACAGTCATATTGGATCCGTCGTTCCCCGCGCGTTTGCCGCCTGTTTTATTGGCGCCGTACTGGCTCAGGCAGAAGCTGACCAGTTTCCCGTCTTTGATCAGGTCAAAATTCTCAGCAGGATATCCTTCACCGGTATACCTGTTCGGAACAACCACGTCATCACAGAACGGCCTGAAAGACATACTGAAGCATGGATCAGCAACCGTCTCCCCCAGCTTGTCCTTCCAGATGCTTGTTCCGTCAATCAGGCAGCTGTCACTGACAAAATTGCCCATGATCGTCCAGAGCACGATCTCTGACAGGGCATAAGGCGCAAGCACCACAGGTCCGGTAAACTTTCCTTCCAGCGGTTTCGGATCCAGCTGTTTTTCCACCATGGCCAGATCCCGTTCAATAAACCCGCAGTCAATAACCGGTTTATCCAGCGTCTTCAGTGTCACATCACTGCCATAGAAAGAAGTGCTCTTTTCCCCTTCATGGCCGGAATACATCAGGCTGAAGGAGTAAGCACCCCAATGGGACCGGTAAGTCACGTCATTGGTGTTCGCATAAACAACTTTTCCGGAATCGTGGGAAGTGATCATCTGCTCCATCAGGATCTTCGGATGTCTCTCCCCGATCATCTCCAGCAGTTCCTTTGTGCGTTCAAACAGTTTATCCGTGTCGCACTCCGGTTGACCCTCGATGAAATCCTTCTCGATCGGCCCCATGGCATATTCCCATGCAGGATCCGGTTTTCCGCTTTCAGCGGCGTTCAGCGCGTCTCCGACAGCCGCCTTGACGGTTTCGGCGTCAAACCGGTTGATCTGTACGGTTCCCTTACGCTGATCTTTCAGAACCGTAATGGTCACATTGCGGTTATACAGTGTACGCATAAGGGAGAACCTTCCGCCGTCCACATTGAATTCCTTTTTCTCACTCTCGCTGACAGAACACTGGGCGTAGTCCGCGCCCATCTTCTTCGCTTCTTCCAGGATTCCCCGGGCAAGTATCATGATCTTGTTCATTTCAGCGGCCTCCGATCTTCACTCTGCAGCGCAGCGCCGGCCCGCCCATACCGACAGGCATCGGCTGTTTCTTTCCGCAGAATCCGGAACTGCACCATACCACTGTATCGCTTACCATATCCACTGTCTTGAGCATCTCAAATGCCACGCCGGAGATTGTGGTATCCAGCAGGGCTTTCCCGAGCTTGCCGTTTTTGATCTCATATCCCATGCTTACACCGAACATGAATTCGCCTGTGGTGTCTGCCTGACCGTTCGTTGAATCAATAAGATAATATCCGTCGTCGATGGAAGCGATCATATCTTCCAGTTTGTCCTTCCCGGGATGAATGGACGTGTTTCGCATCCGGATCAGCGGCTCATCCGAAAAACTCCACGCGCGCGCGTTTCCGCCCGGTTCCATACCGAAATGCTGCGCGCTCTCACGGCTGTTCATATAACCTGTCAGGATGCCGTTCTCGATCAGCGGGACATCTTTTGCTTCTGTTCCTTCATCATCAACATATACAGGCAGCGGACAGTCCTCGCCAAAGGCGGTATGCGCGAAGTCTGTCAGGTTGACCAGCTCGCTCGCCACCTGCTTGTTCAGGTTATGGGCCGCTACGCTGCCGCCCAGCACCAGGTCCGCTTCCACCGTATGGCCGACTGCCTCATGGGACAGCATCCCTGTCATGATTCCGCCGAGGACTACGGTCTTTTCACCCGCGTCGGCATAAATGCCTTCCCGCTTCTGCATGATCTGTTCATACAGTGCGTCAATCCCTTCATACAGCGCAGATGGATCAGTAAAGTTGGTATCGAAAGTGCCTTTCCCGCCGAAAGGTTTATACATTTCCACCGGTGTGCCGGCGTCTGTCATCGCGTCCAGGATCACATAGATGTAGGAACGCGGTGCGATGAAATGGCTATCCATTCCGTCAGAGGTGATCAGTAGTTTTTCCATGGAATCCTCCATGGCTACCACCCGCCGGCTGGCCAGGTTCGGATACTTTTTAGCAATGTAGGCATCTGCTTCCCTCGCAATATCCACATAAACCTTCTGAGGCACATCATTGATCGTTGTGTTTGTCATACGGCTTTTTGCTGGCAGAACCGGCAGCGACGGCTTTCCGATACCTGCGTGTCTGTCCATGAAATCAGCGTTATCCGTGGCGGCTTTCAGCACCGTGCGGGCAGCTTCCGGACTGTATTCCGCCATGGAGGAAAAACCGTATACGCCGCCCCGGTATACCCGTGCAGACACGCCGGATACATCAGAGCGGACATTCCCGACAACATCTCCGTTCAGCAGGACGACCCTGCGGTTCCGGCTGTTCTGTCCCCGCAGTTCCGTGTGCGCGCCGCTTTCAAACATCGTCTTCTGGGGCGATAAGATATCCTGGAGCATTCTGTTTCTTCCTTTCATCCTTTGATCTCGTTCAGGTCGTAAGGCGTTGTCTGATAGACCATATAATTCAGCCAGTTCGCATAGAGCAGGTTGGCATGGCTTCGCCAGGAGACCAATGGTTCCCTGGTATCGTCGTCGTTGGGATAATAGTTGACCGGCACCTGGATGGGCAGTCCCGCGTTCTTGTCCCGCAGGTATTCTTTCTCCAGTGTTCTCGGATCATACTCGCTGTGTCCCATGATGAATACCTGTCTGCCGTTTTCCGTGATTGCGGCATATACGCCGGCTTCTTCAGAGGATGCGAGGATTTTCAGTGCGGAACAGTTCTCAAGATCCTCCCGCCGTACAGTGGTATGCCGGCTGTGAGGCGCCATAAAGACATCGTCAAACCCCCTGAGCAGGATATAATTCTTTCGTTCTGCCCTGTGCGGAAAAACGCCGAACAGCTTTTTTTCCAGCGGAATCTTCGGGATGCCGAAATGGTAATAAAGCGCTGCCTGCGCTCCCCAGCAGATGTGGAATGTGGAATGAACATGGCTCTTGCTCCACTCCATGATGCCGCAAAGCTCATCCCAGTATTCAACTTCCTCAAAAGCCATCTGTTCCACCGGCGCACCGGTAATGATCATACCGTCAAAGTTCTGGTCGCTGATTTCCGGGAAAGTCTTGTAAAATGCGGTCAGGTGTTCCGCTGAAGTGTTCTTTGAAACATGGCTCTGCATCTTGACCAGCTCAGTCTCAACCTGCAGGGAGGTATTCCCAAGCAGCCTCAGCAGCTGTGTTTCCGTATCGATCTTCGTGGGCATCAGATTTACAATGGCGATCCTCAGCGGACGGATGTCCTGCGTTGTCGCGCGCGTTTCCGTCATCACAAAGATATTTTCTTCCGTCAGCGTTTTATAAGCCGGCAGTTCATTGGAGATCTTGATCGGCATTGCGTATCTTCCTTCCCGTGTTACTGTGCAATATTGTATGCTTTCCGCCGGTATTAATCAAGTTTTTACTGTATGAAAACAGCGCCTGCATCACGCAGGCGCTGTTGAAAATCTTCAGCGGATCAATACATTCCGCCCATACCGCCGCCGGCAGGAGCAGCAGGTTCGGGTTCGGGGATATCCGCGACCAGGGATTCGGTGGTCAGAACCATCGCGGCAATGGAAGCCGCGTTCTGCAAAGCGCTGCGGGTAACCTTTGTCGGGTCGATGATGCCGCGTTCCACCATGTCGACATACTCACCCTTCAGTGCGTCATAGCCGTATCCGGGCTTCTTGGCAGTCTTGATATGGTCAACGATCACACTGCCGTCGATACCGGCGTTCAGAGCGATCTGGCGGATGGGCTCTTCCAGCGCCCGCAGGATGATCTCCACGCCGGTCTTCGCGTCGCCGGCACTGCTGTCCAGCAGGGCAGCAACCTTCGGGATCACATTCAGCAGCGCGATGCCGCCGCCGGGCACGATGCCTTCTTCAGCTGCCGCGCGGGTCGCGCTGAGGGCATCCTCAATCCGCATCTTGCGTTCCTTCATCTCCACTTCGGTAGCCGCGCCGACCTGGATCACCGCGACACCGCCGGCCAGCTTGGCCAGCCGCTCCTGCAGCTTCTCACGGTCATAGTCGCTGGTGGTTTCAGCGATCTGGGCACGGATCTGGGCGACGCGGGCTTTAATGGCTTCCTTGTCTCCGGCGCCGTCCACGATCGTGGTATTCTCCTTGTTCACCTTGACCTGGCGGGCTTTTCCCAGCATGTCAACGGTGGCTTCTTTCAGTTCCATACCGGTTTCGGAGGAGATCACGGTACCGCCGGTCAGGATGGCGATATCCTGGAGCATTTCCTTGCGGCGGTCACCAAATCCGGGAGCCTTGACAGACACGCAGGTGAATGTGCCGCGCAGCTTGTTGACGACCAGGGTGCTCAGGGCTTCGCCTTCCACGTCTTCGGCAATAATCAGAAGCTTCTTGCCGGTCTGCACAACCTGCTCAAGCACAGGAAGCACTTCCTGGATCGCGCTGATCTTTTTATCAGTGATTAGAATCAGCGGATCGTCAAGAACAGCTTCCATCTTTTCGGTATCCGTAACCATATATGCGGAAGAATAACCGCGGTCAAACTGCATGCCTTCCACAGTCGTCATACCGGTGGTCATGGTTTTGCTTTCTTCAACAGTGATGACACCGTCTGCGCCGACAGTCTCCATCGCGTCAGAAATCAGCTTGCCGATCGTCTCATCCGCGGCGGAGTTGGCGGCAACCTGGGCGATCGCCTGTTTGCCGTTAATCGGCTGGCTCTGCTCTTTCAGCCCTTCGACAGCAGCCTCTGTAGCGGCTTCAATACCCTTTTTCAGGACCATGGGATTCGCGCCGGCCGCAAGGTTGCGAAGGCCTTCGCGGATGATTGCCTGGGCCAGCAGGGTCGCTGTGGTGGTGCCGTCGCCGGCCACGTCGTTGGTCTTCGTTGATACTTCCTTCACCAGCTGGGCACCCATGTTTTCAAAAGGATCTTCCAGCTCGATCTCCTTGGCAATGGTCACGCCGTCGTTGGTGATCAGGGGCGCGCCGTATTTCTTGTCCAGAACGACATTGCGGCCCTTCGGTCCGAGCGTGATTTTAACGGTATCAGCCAGCGCGTTAACGCCTTTTTCCAGGCTGCGGCGGGCTTCTTCACCAAACTGAATCTTTTTAGCCATTGTTCTCGTCTCCTTTGCTTTCTGTTGCTGTCAGGCTGTTATTCCACAATCGCCAGAATATCGCTCTGACGTACGATGATCAGTTCTTCGCCGTCCACTTTGACTTCAGTTCCGGCATATTTGGAATAGATAACCTTTTCCCCAGCTTTCACATGCATGGTGATCTCTTTTCCGTCAACATTCCCTCCGGGACCGACAGCAATTACAATCGCCATCTGGGGCTTTTCTTTAGCGGCGCTGGTAAGGATCAGGCCGGATTTGGTGGTTTCTTCTGCTTCGCAATTCTTGATGACAACACGGTCACCTAACGGCTTCACAGTCATGGATCTGTTCCTCCTGTCGTTCTTTGCTCGTTTTTAGCACTCGATGTACCAGAGTGCTAACAACCAGAGAGTAATATAATGCTTTTAAGCTTTTCATGCAAGTGGTTAGATGGGTATTTTTAAATAATTTACTGTATTATTCTTGTTTTTACTCCTGTTTGCTTCTGTTTTCACCGTTTTTTACCGTTTTTGATCCCGGAATCCTTATGTTACAATCCTTCTGACCACTTTATTAAGGAGCTTTTCATGGACCGGATCACTGCTGCCCTGCTCGACTGGTATGACCGCTGCGCCCGTGTACTTCCGTGGCGCGGTTTTCATGATGCCTACCGTACCTGGGTCAGTGAAGCGATGCTACAGCAGACCCGCGTCGAAACTGTCCTTTCCTACTATCCACGTTTCCTGGAACGCTTTCCGACCCTTCCGTCGCTTGCCGGCGCTTCCGAAGCGGATGTTCTTAAAGTGTGGGAAGGCCTGGGGTATTATTCCCGTGCGAGGAATCTCTGGAAAGGTGCAAAACAGGTTATGGAGGAATATAACGGCGTTTTGCCCTGCGAGCCTGAAAAACTGCAGCGGATCTGCGGAATCGGTCCGTATTCTGCCGGGGCAATTGCATCCATTGCATATGATATTCCTGTGCCGGCGGTTGATGGGAATGTGATCCGTGTGATCTCACGTCTCTTCGGGATCAGGACTGATGCGTCAGAAAAAGAAACCCGTCTCCGGATCGAAGGCCTGGCTTCCGGGCTGGTCCCGCGTGATCGTCCCGGCGATCATAATCAGGCAGTCATGGATCTGGGCGCCACGGTTTGTGTTCCCGGCACACCTGACTGCAGCCGGTGTCCGCTTTCTGCTTACTGCGATGCCTTTCATGCCGGCGATGCCGCCGATCTGCCGGTGCTTCCGAAAGCAAAACCACAGAAAGTGATTCCATATGCCGTTGTACTGATCGTTTCTTCCGGCAGCGTTCTGATGCGTATACGCACGGAAAAACTCCTGCAGGGCCTCTGGTGCTTTCCCCTGTTCGAAGGAGAATATACTCCTGAATCGCTGCAGCCGCTTATCCGGAAAGCCCTTCATCTTCGGACCGGTCCGCTGGTCGATTCTGGTCCTGCCCGCCATGTCTTTACCCATCAGATCTGGCAGATGCGCGTATATAAAACAGATGCGGAAATCGCTGCTTCCGCACCTGAGGGATATGAATTCATTCCGCTGGATCAGTTGAAAGATCTGCCGCTTCCTGTAGCGATGGATGCAGCCGTATCGGTTCTCAGGCATCAAGCATAAACGCTTTGTATGCCTTGTATGATTCATACAGGTCTGCTTTTGAGATGATCTCCATCGGTGCGTGCATATTCAGGACCGCAACACCGCTGTCAATCACTTCCATGCCGTACAGTGCGCAGATATATGCGATGGTGCCGCCGCCGCCCAGGTCGACCCTGCCCAGTTCAGCCGTCTGCCAGCATACTTTATTGTCGTCCATAATTCGCCGGAGTTTGGCGATAAATTCTGCGTTTGCGTCATTTGAGCCGCTCTTGCCGCGGCTGCCGGTAAATTTGTTGAAACATACGCCCCTGCCAAGCCAGGCGGCGTTTTTCTTTTCAAACGCGGAAGCATAGAGCGGATCAAAACCTGCGCTCACGTCACAGGAAAGCATTCTGCTGTTCCGGAGGGTGCGCCGTACATTCAGTTCGCTGTATACACCCTGCAGTTCCAGGATTTCCGCCACTGCATTTTCCAGATAATTGCTCTGCATGCCTGTCGCGCCGACACTGCCGATTTCTTCCTTGTCCACCAGCATCCCGCAGCAGGTATAATCAGGGATTGTTTTCAGGTCCAGGATCGCTTTCAGTTCCGCAAAGGCGCAGACCCTGTCGTCGTGTCCGTATCCCATGATCATGCTCCGGTCCAGGCCGAAATCCCTGGCTTTCCCGGCAGGAACAGCCTCGATTTCGGCGGAGATCAGGTCTTCTTCCTCAATCCCGTATGTTTCCTTCAGGATCTGAAGCAGCTGTGCCTTCACGGGCTCCTTTTCCGCGTCCCTGAGCGGTCTGCCGCCGAGGATGATATCCAGGTCTTCTCCGGAGATGGCCTCCCCCAGGTTCTTTTTCATCTGTTCCTGGGAAAGATGGATCAGCAGGTCACTGACACCGACCACCGGATCGTCGTCTTTCTCACCGATGCAGATCTGTACGGTGGTTCCGTCTTTTTTGGCAACCACACCGTGCAGGGCCAGTTCCCGCGCGACCCACTGGTATTTCTTGATTCCGCCGTAATAATGCGTATCAGCCAGTGCGAAATCACCGTCTTCATAAAGGGGATTTTGTTTCAGGTCCAGCCTCGGGGAGTCAATATGTGCCCCGACGATATTCATGCCTTCTGCCATCGGCTTTTTACCGATCAGGAAGGTCAGGACCGCCTTCCCCATCTTGTTCAGGTAGATTTTGTCTCCTGCCTTGAGTTTCTTTTTGGCGGCAACTGCTTTCTCCAGGGAAATATATCCGGCTTTCTCCAGAGCGGAAACGGTGTACGCTGCGCATTCGCGCTCCGTCTTGCCGGCGTCAATAAACTGCCTGTATGCCCTGGCGGTGTCTTCAACTTTCTTCAATTCAGTTTTATTGTAGGTTTTCCATGCATTGGGTCTTTCCATTTATCTCACGCTCCTTACCGGTTATCTTACCACCCTTGCCATGGAAATACAACTTTTCACACTGTTTTCACATTCTCTTCGCCAATCCTTGAATTTGATCGGATATGATTTACAAGGATGGATAGATATCTGTACGAACGAATCATCCCGGAGGAAGATCCTATGTCCAGACTGATCGGCATTGACCTTGGAACCACCAATTCCTGCGTTGCTTTTATGGAAAACGGTCGTTCTGTTGTCATTCCCAACACAGAAGGCAGCCGAACCACTCCTTCTGTTGTCGCTTTCACGAAATCCGGGGAACGGCTGGTTGGCATGGCAGCCAAACGCCAGGCCGTCACCAACGCATCCCGAACCTTCTCTTCCGTAAAGCGGGATATGGGATCTGACAGGCGTTTCCGGGTGGACGGAAAAGACTATACACCCCAGGAAATCTCTGCGATGATCCTGCAGAAGCTCAAAGCGGACGCAGAAAGCTATATCGGGGAAACTGTTACCGACGCGGTGATAACTGTCCCCGCCTATTTTTCCGACGCCCAGCGCCAGGCGACAAAAGACGCGGGCCTCATTGCCGGGCTGAATGTCCTGCGTATTATCAATGAGCCGACTTCCGCCGCGCTTGCCTACGGTTTTGACAAAGGACAGCCCTGCAAGATCATGGTCTATGATCTGGGAGGCGGTACTTTTGATGTCAGCATCCTGGATATTAACAGCGATACGATCGAAGTTCTTGCCACTGCTGGAAACAATCACCTGGGCGGCGACGATTTTGACCAGTGTGTCGTCGGCTGGCTGCTGGAGGAATTCAAAAAGCAGCACCATATCGATCTTTCAAAGGATCCCATGGCGATGCAGCGCCTCTCAGAAGCGGCTGAAAAAGCCAAGATTGAACTGTCTTCCGCTCAGGAATCTGTAATTAACCTCCCTTTCCTGGCTCAGAATGCCTCGGGGCCGATGCATCTGGAAACAACCCTGACAAGATCCCGTTTTAACGACCTGACCGCCCATCTTGTTACCGCCACCCGGGGCCCTGTGCAGCAGGCACTGCAGGATGCGGGAATCCGGGCCGCGGATCTGAGCCGTGTCCTGCTCGTGGGCGGTTCCACACGCATTCCCGCGGTACAGGCTGAAGTCCGGAACCTGACCGGTAAAGAACCGGCCCGCGACATCAATCCGGACGAATGTGTTGCAATGGGTGCCTGCCTGCAGGGCGGCGTTCTGACCGGCGCGATCAATTCGATCGTCCTGATTGATGTGACGCCCCTTTCCCTCGGCATTGAAACGCTTGGTGACGTCTTTGCGAAGATCATTGACCGGAACACCCCTCTTCCCTGCCAGCATTCCCAGGTTTTCACCACTGCCGCAAATTTCCAGACAAGTGTCGAGATCAACGTTCTGCAGGGTGAACGTGAGATTGCTTCCGCCAACAAATCCCTGGGGAAATTCCGGCTTAATGGGATCCGCCGTGCGCTTCGCGGCATACCACAGATCGAAGTCACTTTCTCCATTGACACAAACGGCATTGTTCATGTGACCGCGAAGGATCTCGGAACAAACAGTTCCCAGGATATTACGATCTCGGGTTCCGGAAACATGAGCCGTGAAGAGATCGATCGTGCGATCCGGGACGCGCAGCGTTACGCCGCGGAAGACCGGCAGCGCAAACAGACGCAGCAGGTTCGTGACACCGCGGAAAACCTGCTGAACCAGGCGCGTCGTGCCAGGAAAAAACTGAAGGATGAAAACAAAACCCGCCTGGACAACTCCATTTCCGCACTGGAAGATGCCCTTCGTGCGGGAAACGAATATCGCATCAAAACCGCCTCCGATGATCTGGACGCGATCCTCCGTTCTGTCGGCACCTATGCCTCGTCGCCGGATGGTGAAAACGACGACGGTGCATATGATGCCTGAGGGGGCATACGATGTTCGGATATGTCGCGCCCGTTCTGTCTGCTCTGAATGAAGAACAGAAGCAACGGTATCGTTCCTTTTACTGCGGGCTCTGTCACGCGCTGCGGAACCGCCACGGGCAGATCCGCCGGCTTTCCCTCAGCAATGATATGACCTTCCTGGCAATACTGCTTTCCTCGCTATATGAACCTGACGCGATCCTTGCAAAATCACGCTGCGGACTGCATCCCTTGAAAGCCGGCGCCTTCCTTTCCTCACCGATGATTGATTACGCTGCTGATATGAACGCGCTTCTGTTTTATTACAAGTGCGAGGATCAGCGTATAGACGATCATTCCCTGCTTGGAAAAACAGGCGAAAGCCTTTTCCGGGAAGCCGCGGAAGGCATCAGTCATCAGTGGCCTGAGCAGGCAGCGGGCGTGAAATATGCCTTGACAGAACTTTGGAAGGAAGAATCAAAAGCCTCCCCTGATCCGGACCGTCTTTGCAATCTCTCCGGTGAGATGCTCGGAGCGGTCTTCGTTCCGAAACCCGAGGACTCCTGGAGCAGGATGCTGCGGTCTGTCGGATGTGGCCTTGGCCGTTTCATCTACTGGATGGATGCCTGGGAGGATTATGACGAAGACCTGAAAAAGCACCGCTATAATCCGCTCACTGCCTGGCATAACCGGCCTGATTATGAGGACTTCTGCCGCGAAACGCTTGAACTGCTGATCGCGGACGCGGCTGAAAGCTTTGAGATCCTTCCGCTGGAGCAGGATCTGGACATCCTTCGAAACGTCATCTACAGCGGCGTATGGCAGCGATACTGCCGGATTACAGAACGAAAAAACAGGAAGGAGGAATCACATGGCAAATGATCCTTTTGCAGTCCTGGGCCTGAGTTCCTCCGCTACAGAGGATGAGATCAAAGCAGCCTATCGGAAACTGGCAAAAAAATATCATCCGGATCTCAATCCGGGTGATAAGGCCGCAGAGCAAAAAATGCGCGAGGTGAATGAAGCCTATACCCGGGCACTGCAGATAAAAAAGACCGGCCGTGATCCGTATCAGGATCCTTATGGTTCATCTTCATCCGGCTCCTCCGGATACTATAATCCTTTCACCCAGGGGCCATGGGGCAATGGCAGCCAAGGCAGTTATTATAGCCGGAATAGCGATGGTGAAGACGCAGGACAAGGAGGCAATCCCTTCGGCGATTTTGGATTCGATCCTTTTTCCGCTTTCTTTGGCGGGCAGCAGGACTACCGGCAGACGCGCTGGCGGACCCGCGCCTATGCGAATCCTGAACTCAAAACAGCCGAGAACCATGTCCTGTCGAACCGGTTCAATGACGCGGTAAATCTTCTGAACCGTATACCGACGCATGATGCGGACTGGCATGCGTTATATGCCCGTGCGGATCTGGGGCTCGGTAACCGGATCTCCGCGCTGGATCATGCACGGGCAGCTGTCCGGATGGCTCCGGAGGATGATGAGTTCCGTGCTCTCCTGAACACCATCGAAGCCGGCCGTCAGGCATATCGTCGTTCCCGCAGCAGCGGCTATGATTTCCGTTCCGCAATCTGTGCCAATCCCTGCCTGACCTGTTGCGTTGCGAATATGTTCTGTAACTGCTGCCTGGGCGGCTGCGGCCGCTATGGCATGTGGTGTTGATATGAATGAAAGGAGTCTATCACAATGTCGTTCCTTCAACGTCTGAAGATGTCCCTCGCCCGTTTTATGCAGGGTCGTCACGGTGCCGATAACCTTGGTATGTTTACCCTTATTTCCGGTCTTGTCTGCTCCCTGGCCGGCAGTTTTACCGGCATCGGTCTGCTCTCACTGCTTGGCCTTATTCTCTATGTGATCACTTTGTTCCGGATGTTTTCCCGGAATCACGAAAAGCGAATGGCTGAAAACAGGAAGTATATTGAACTGACTTCCGGCTGGAAAACAAAGCTGCGTCAGTTCTCCAAACGCGTGAAAAACCGCAGGGAGTACAAGTATTTCAAGTGTCCCAACTGCAAGGTGCTCCTTCGCATGAAGCGTGGATCCGGTGAGAAGGACATAACCTGTGTCCGCTGCGGTTATCAGTTTAAGCAAAAATCCTGACTGTATTTATCCGGCGCTGCGCAGCTGTTCGGCCGCGAACCGGGTTACGAAGTAATTCCGTCTGGCCTGCCCGCTTTGTGCGAGCAGGCCTTCGTTTACCATCCGTCTCAGATATCCGGCAGTCGTCGATGTGGATTGCAGCCCCGCGGCGATGCCGATTTCCCTTACGGAAGGCTGACGTCCCTGTTCTGTGGCAAAAGAAAGCATATACTGCATGATCCGTATCCTTTTTTCCCTGTTTCTCGGCTGATGGTTCTGCATGATTATCTTCCTTTCTGATCGTACTCCTGCCAGGTTGCGAAGCTTTCGTCGTCGGCCCAGTCTTCCGGCTTCACTTTGCCAAGTACTTTCCCGATGCAACGTACCGCATCTCCTTCCCCGAAGGAGATGGTGGCATACGCCGGATTATGGCTGTGCAGCCCGTCTTTCCTGTATTCCTTGATATATCCTGTATCGCCGTAGATAAACACGCCGATTTCACCCGGACGGAGACTCGACGTGTGCCGGATCAGCACCTGGTCTCCATCATAATATGTTGGTTCCATACTGTTTCCGTTCACACGGATGATCTCATCTGCGTTATCTGTAACCTGGTTTGCAAACAGGAATACTTCTTCGCCCCTGGCAGTGTCCAGTGCTTCGCCGGGACCGGCAGATGCTGCCAGTTCGTTCCGGAAAAGGCGGATCACTTTGCGCGGTTTCTGTTTGTCTTCCTGCATTTCCCGCAGTACAGCCATCTGGCGAAGGACCACCTGTCTGTTATAGGCGTCCAGCGCACCGTATCGGCGAAGCAGCGTTGATTTTTCCTCAGGCGTGATTCCGGCTTTCTGGTCTATGCGTTCCTGCTGTCCTTCCGGCATCCCGAAGAATTCCTCAAGGGACAGATCCAGCGCTTCACAGATCACAGGGACGCTTCCGACATCCGGCCTGCTTCTTCCCGCTTCCCAGGCGCCGACAGCGTTCTTTCCGACCCGGACCAGCGCGCCGAGCTCCTCCTGGTTCATTTTCTTGGCCTTCCGCTGCCGGCGGATCAGTTCTCCATATGCGACGCCGGCCGCATTGGTCATTCCGTTCGCGTCTGCTTTTGCCATATCATCCGCCCCTTTTCCTTTTATGGATGCATTATAGCACAATTTTCTTGTGCTTGTAAAGAATAATTTTATCTTTTTGTGCTCTGTTTGTATTAATTCTGATTTATGAATGACGAATATGGAATTCAAATTGACTTTGGTCAATTTGCTATTCTATACTGTTTCATATCGTTCGGAGGTGTTACGGTATGACTTCATTAAAAAACAAAAGCTTTCTGAAGCTTCTTGATCTTTCCCCGGAAGATATTTCCGGCCTGCTTGACCTGGCGGCGGATCTGAAGGCTAAAAAGAAAGCAGGCATACCCCATGCCTGCTGTGCCGGGAAGAATATTGCCCTGATCTTTGAAAAAACAAGTACACGCACCCGTTGTGCTTTTGAGGTCGCTGCTTATGATCTGGGAATGAACTGCACCTATCTTGATCCCTCCGGAAGCCAGATCGGCAAAAAGGAAAGTATTGCTGATACTGCCCGCGTACTGGGCCGGATGTACGACGGAATAGAATACCGCGGCTATGGGCAGCAGATTGTCGAGGACCTGGCCCGTTATTCAGGTGTGCCGGTCTGGAACGGCCTGACCAATGAATTCCATCCAACCCAGATCCTGGCTGATTTCCTGACAATCCGGGAACACTTCGGTTCCCTGGAAGGAATCAAACTGGTTTATATGGGAGACGCCCGTTACAACATGGGTAATTCCCTGATGGTCGGCTGTGCCAAAATGGGCATGCATTTCGTCGCCTGCGCGCCTGAAAAATACCAGCCCGGTTCCGCCCTGATCGCCACCTGTCGGGAAATTGCGCGGGAAACAGGCGCTGTCCTCGAGTTTGAGTCTGATGTAGACAAGGCTGTTGCCGGCGCGCATGTGATCTATACGGATGTGTGGGTCTCCATGGGCGAGCCCGATAACGTCTGGGAAGAGCGGATCCGCGACCTGCTTCCCTACCGGGTTACTTCCGCCGTCATGGCCAAAGCCGGCGACCGCTGTGTGTTTATGCACTGTCTCCCCTCCTTCCACGACCTGAATACGGCCATCGGCAGATCGATCTTCGAAAAATTCGGTATCGACTGCATGGAAGTAACGGATGAGGTGTTCGAAGGACCCCGTTCCATTGTCTTTGACGAAGCGGAAAACCGTATGCACACCATCAAGGCCGTAATGGCCGCCACCCTTTGATTGGGCCGAAATGAAAACCGTCCGCATATGCTGCGGACGGTTTGAACTTGCAGATTAATCCGGGGTTGATTTTTCGGTTTCTGTCATGTTTCAGCGATAAACAGATTGTATAATCAATATTTCTGGAGTTCGCAGCAAACTGAACTCAAGAATGAACAGTAATAACTTTCCCCTGTTTATTGATCAGTCTTTTCTGACTTGATATACTCAGTAATATATTTATATGTTTTTATCCTGTAGTCTTCTCCGCATAGGGTTTCATATAGTTTGCCGGTTAGCTCCATCTGGTTGAAATTGCTTCTTTCAGCATTGCAGTTAAAGAAATTGGCTTTATAGGAGCCTGTTTCCGGAGAATGGATAAAAACATAATCCGGCAGTTCCCCGCCATGGAGAGTATAGTAGTCCATTACCCTTGGCGAACTGACATCACATCCCCATGTCGTCAGGGCATAGCACTTCCAGTCACAGCACAGGTAAGCCCAAGGGGCGATCTTCATATGGATCACATTGGCATCGGGAGTCTTAGCATATTCGTCTGTAATAATCTGATAGATTTCATTATATTGCTCTGCCGCTTCTCCCCTTGTAATCAATCCCTTAGCTGGTCCCTGTTCAATTCTTGTGTCCAGTTGATCAATAGGAGCATCTCTATAAAAACCAAGTATCCGCTGAGTAAGAGAAACCAGGAGCACGATTACACAAATACAGGAACCAGCGATATACAGCGCCTTTTTAATGATGCATGTGGGCAGATCTTCACTTATAATACATACCATCAGCAATATTGATCCGATCCCGGAAACGCAATATCCAATAAGCATTGCATCAAAGCTTGTGTTGGATCCAAGGCCCCAAATAAATGCTAGGCTCAATCCGAATACATACAGTTGAACCGGGAGGCGTTTCTCTTTCTTTCCGACACAATACACAAAAGATGGAAAAGTCGCTATTGAGATAAAACCAAAGACCGAATAGCAGGGATTCTCAGATAGATTGAGAAATGCTTTGATAATCATAACGAGAACAAGCCCTATCTGGCATATCAGATGATACCCTGTCAGTGGTTTGCCTTTTCGTCTGATAATATAAAAACATACACTCATAATGATAACAAGCAAGGCAAAAGGAATAGTGATAATATGATAATGATAGTACGGTATAAGAATTAATGATTCCATGATGCCCTGATTTGATGGATTCGATAGGGCATATTTGAAGGATTCCAGATAGGAAGCCGGCGTGTCTTTGAAAAAGAAGAGAACAAGATATATAGCTCCCATCAGCAACACCGTACCGAAGATGTCCCGCCCGTTTTTACGGGTTGATTTGTTTATGAGCAGGTACATGATTAGTCCAATATATAAAACTGCTGAAAAAGGTTGGCACAGAACGGCGAGAGACAAAAACACCCCGCCCATTATGCTGTAAACCGTTGCTTTCTTTCCCTGATTGTATATTGCTTCTCGCGTAAAGATAAAGAACAGAACAGAAAAATGTAGGTTCAGATGATAATAACTGGTACCTGCGATATTCCCCCTGGAAAACACCATCAGTAATGTGGCAGCACAAAAAGAAATAAAACCCCCGAATTTGTTCTTTATTTCCATAAAGAGTGCCAGACTGCTGATAAATGATATGGATACCGCAACAATTCTGAAGAATCGAATTACTCCTTCATCAGAACCCACAAAAAAGCGAAATGCAGAATAGAATGGAAGAAGGATCGGAGCATAGAATTGCGATGTGTTCCATTCATCTATAACCAGGCGGTCTCCATAGTACAGCCGCTTTGTATGAGAAATATATAATCCTTCATCGGACATGCAAAAGCTGTACTGAGTATGAAAAATCAGGAATGCGGCAAGAATACATAATAACAGGATCCAGATCATGTAATTCCTTTTGGACTCATTGTTCATAATCGTCAATTTATGTCTCTTCCTCTCTCATGCAGTTCCCTGTAATATAAATTGAATATAACATATATTTGGTCATTTCTCAACGTTTGCTGTCAGGTGGAATACAATAGAATCTCGTTCCTTCTCTTTTTTCTGATCGGTTATACGCATATTATCCTCTTGCATGGATATGTCCACTGTTATAGTTATACAGGCAGAACGGTTTCAGCTTTCATTGCTGAAACCGTTCTGCCTGTGATCTTAATCATTTGTATTTTGTTACGAACGTTTTGCCCTCTGAAAAGATCAGGTTTCTTCGTTCTGGACTTCCGGCATGACCAGTGCTGCCACAAAATAGGCAAGCACGCCGCTGCCCGCCAGGGCAGCCACCAGCAGGAAGGCCAGCCGGATCAGGGTAGGATCAGCGTTCAGGTATTCTGCGATACCGCCGCACACGCCGCAGATCTTTTTATTCGTATTGCTCTTGCACAGTTTCTTCATGGTTCTTTCCTCCTCATTCATTCGGCGCTTTCCGCGTCACTCATCGTTTACAGATATGATTATATCTATTGTTTCTGTGAAAATAAGGGAAAGAACATTAGAAGAATATTAAAATGCGCCGTGAGCTTTTTCACATTTTCACCACACTGCGCCCGTCACAGAACAATTGCAGCCATGCTTCCATATTGATTGCCTTCCATGCCATCGTCAAGCATATGTTGTCCTTCATGTTGGAATAAGCGCTGCTAAAAGCCTTCATGTCCACGATTCCTCTTTTCCTCATCCCGGGTATAATTAATTCGTTAAGATAATCCTGGAAACGGGTATTTTGAATATATGTTGATAAAGGAACCCGTACATTCTGTTTTTTTCTGAACGCAAATTCCTTACCGTATATACCAGCGCTGATCTGCTTTAATATATATTTCCCTTCAAAAACGCCCGACTGATGTCTTGCGCTAAAAATCCTCGAAAGCAGTGGATGAACAAGCTGCCCTTCGTCTGTCGAAAACAGAAGATCAATAAAACGATTGTCCAGGAACGGAACCCTGTTTTCCACCGAATTTGCCATGCAGACTTTGTTTTGTCTTTCAAGAAGGCTGACAAGTTCTTCTCTGAAATACATGAGTCTCATCTTTTCAAAACTGCTTCCTGACAAAGAAGAAAAATAGTCTTTTCTCCTCTGTAGACTTTTTTCATTATCAAAAGATGGATAAATCTGCTGACATTTTTCATTGTCAAGCATAGAGTCAAAATTCATAAAAAATTCCGGATTGATACTTTGGGGATAATATCTGCCGTATTTGTCAGCTATTCGATGCCCAGCGATTTTTTCGTACATGCCGTACAGTCGGGCCGTTGAATAATCACCGTATCCGCCGGCCAGTTCATCAGCGCCTTCACCGCTGATCAGGACCGTTACATGTTTTCCGGCTTCAGCCGAGAACAAATAGATACCTACCGGAGAAGGAACATTCACAAACCTTTCATAGGCGTATAACGCCTTTTCAAAATATGTCACAAATATCTCGTCATTGAAATCGTATTTGTGTACATCTATCTGCAGTTTTTCGACAGCATGGTCTATCCATTTTTCTTCATTGTATTTTTCGTGAGCCCTGTTCACGAGTGAAAAGCCACAGAGATCCGCACCGTTGTTTTGATATATGTCAGATGCGTATTTGGCAAGCAGCGTTGAATCAATCCCGCCGGAAAGCTGTATGCCTAATGGCGCGTCGCTGATTAGTTGTCTGGACAGGCAGTCTTTCAGGATCTCCTCGCATTCATATATATCTGTCTTGCGTTTATGCATACTGTTGTCTGTCAGCGAAAAATAGCTGGTTTTCCCGACTGTGTCGCTGTCCCAGTTGTAAGTATAGTATGTGCCCGGTTCTGTATTTTCCACGTTCTTGTATATGGATGTGTTAGAATAACAGTATTTCAGCGAATCAGACAATGTTTCATTACTTACTTCTCTCCTGAAATCTGATAGAGCCAGAAAAGCTTTTATTTCACTTGCCCATACAATCCTGTTTTCATCAATTATAACATGGCATGGAATAATGCCAATCCTGTCTCTTGCAATATATATCTCTTTTCTTCTGATGTCAGCAATAACGATTGCAAACATGCCATTCAACATTCGTAGTGTTTTATCAATTCCGTATTTACAATAACACTTCAGGATAACTTCAGTATCGGAATGCCCTTTGAACAACATATTGCTGCCGTCCTTTTGCAGTTTTTCTTTTAATTCTTCCACATTATATATTTCGCCGTTAAATGTAATAACCGCACTGCCGTCATCTGAAAGCATCGGCTGGTGGCCGGCTATTGACAGATCCTGAATGCTTAACCTGTTAAAGCCAAGAATGCCATGTACATTCTCTCCGACATAAATTGCCTTGTCCCGGTTCTCAAATTCATGTTCGCCAATACCGCATGCACCCGTATCATCAGGTCCTCTGTGGTAAATCCGTAAAAGCATCCCGTCAATATCTTGTTTTTCATTTATTGTAACCGGGTTTCTGCGCTTGATTATACCCGCAATTCCGCACATATAGAAATAACACCTCCATAGGTCGTATTCATACCGAACGTCTTAATGCTCTGAACCTCTGCGCTAAAACTGTTCGAGATCGGGTTCCTTCCACAATTTGTTTTTATTGTCGTTTCTGACGCGTTTCGGTTTTTTAAGCAACAATATCTGCCGTATTTTCGTCAGATTCAGTTGTTGTGGCATAAATGAATACTTCAAATTTGATTCTATGATTTTTTGCTTATTCTGTCAACGAACGTGACTCATGAAAGAAACACATGGATTCATAACATATATAGTGATCCTGTCTGTATGCCACTGTCTGTTATTCCAGGATAGAAAAACACCTTATTTGCCGGAAGGTGTATCAAGCCTGTTAGACAAATAAGGTGTATTTTCTCTAAAAAAGACTGACTTTTTAGCTTAGCCTCCGAACATACTGATGAGGAAGCCGGCAGCGATAGCTGAGCCGATAACACCCGCCACGTTGGGGCCCATCGCATGCATCAGCAGGAAGTTGGAAGGATTGGCCTTCTGGCCTTCGCGCTGGGAAACACGGGCTGCCATCGGCACAGCGGACACGCCCGCGGAACCGATCAGCGGGTTGATCTTGCCGCCGCTCAGCTTATACATAAGCTTGCCGACCAGCAGGCCGCCGATGGTGCTGAAGGAGAATGCGATCAGGCCAAGCACAACGATCTTGATCGTATCCAGCGTCAGGAAGCGGGAACCGACCATGGTCGCGCCGACGCTGATACCCAGGAACAGCGTTACGATGTTCATCAGGGCATTCTGGGCCACGTCGCTCAGACGCTCAGTGACACCGGTCTCCTTGAGCAGGTTGCCGAACATCAGGCAGCCGATCAGCGGAGCCGTAGACGGAAGAAGCAGCACAATGAAGATCGTCACCACGATCGGGAACAGGATCTTCTCAGTCTTGGTGACTTCACGCAGCTGCGTCATCTTGACACTGCGTTCCTTTTCGGTGGTCAGCGCGCGCATAATCGGGGGCTGGATCATCGGGATCAGCGCCATATAGCTGTACGCAGCTACGGCGATCGGCCCGAGCAGTTCAGGTGCCAGCTTTGTCGTGGTCAGGATAGCCGTGGGGCCGTCCGCACCGCCGATGATACCGATGGAAGCGGACTGCTGCGCATCAAAGCCCAGCAGGT
>JAEEGL011370437.1_pt1 | contig 20576 bp, 16 predicted proteins | sample 9134231 | NCBI WGS metagenome assembly JAEEGL01 (sample SAMN16246548, study PRJNA631951) | gut metagenome | biome: gut microbiome; feature: rumen; material: fiber-attached | host: Bos | place: Iran: Karaj | collected 2018-10
CCGCCTATCTGGAAATGAATCTCGCGAATGTCCGTATTCTCCACATGCCAGATGACATGAATCTTATTACCCTCCAGACGATAGGTAATGGCGAGGTTAAAGTGATAGGGATACACCTTCAGTGTCTCCTCACTATCGTGCAGTGCAAAAGTCACCTTGTCCTGCATCTGACTGATGAGCGTAAATTCCTTGTCACGGGCAAAACCATGACGAGGCAGATGATACTCTTTACCGTCCACACGATAGGTATTATCGTTGACACTGCATACCAGGGGGAAAAGAATAGGCGAATGACGAGGCCATTGTTCGCCAGCCTGCCACATGTACTCCCTACCCTCATTGTCTTTCACACTTTGGAGCTCTGCTCCCACTTCTGCGACCCTGATGGTCAGCTGTTCGTTTTTCAGTTCTACCATATTATACTATTTAAGTTGTTGTATCCAAGTTATTATATCTTCCAACACTTCCGTAGCAAATGTTTCCTCAATCTCACCATATTCGCTGGGCAAACCTGTCTGACAATGCTGGAAAAGATGGTTCAGGCCAGGATATTCTTTTACGTAATTCGTTTTATCCTCACGCAAAATCCTGCGAATAGCCGGAAGGTTCTGACTGGCAACAACCTGAGTGTCCTTACCGCCGTTAAGAGCCATTATAGGACATGTTATTTGGGCTATGTCCGCCTGGGGATTGTAATCCACAAAGAAGTCGAGCCAGGGACTTGCCTGACGAGCCACATTAGCACGTACTTGGTCAATGGTCATATGCTCGGTAACTTTTCCGCCTATTGCTTTGTTCTGCTCTAATAGCAGACTGTCGCCCCTAACGGCTGGACCTGCTAAACTGACAATGAAATCCACTTCTCCCTGAGCTCCCAGCATAAAGGCAACCATACCGCCTTCACTATGTCCTAGGATGCCAACCTTGGTGAAACGTCCTGACTGGCGCAACCACTTGACACCTGCCAAGGCATCCTGTGCAACATCCTTTGAAGTAGCATTCTTCACATCGCCACCAACAGACTGACCTGTGCCACGATCATCATAGCGCAATGTAGCAATACCTTGACGGGCCAGATAGTCGGCAACGACGAAAAAAGGTCTATGCCCAAACAATTCCTCATCACGATTCTGCAGTCCACTACCTGTAACCATCAATAAAACAGTCGCAGCCCCGTCAGGCAATGTAAGCGTCCCTGCCAATGTTGCTCCTGCATTGTCATTGACAAAAGTCACTTCTTCTGTTCTATAGGGAAATGGCTGTTGAGGTGTCTGAGGGCGATGACGTACTAAATCACCCTTCGTTAACGTTAGGGGAAAAGCACTCAGTCCTTGAATAAAAGTACCTCGCAATTCCCCCTCAACGAGGCGGGCACCGTATAGAGCCACCAAACTTGGGAACTTGACTTGTATGGAATCATCAGAAACATACACCACTCGTCCAGCAATATCCTTAGCCCCTTGGTCTGGACTATCCACACGACATGTACTGTCATTATCTACATGGAGCACCAACGCCAACTTCATCAGACCTGCTTCCAATTTCCCAGCCCAAGTACCTCTTATATTTTGGGCAGAAACCTGCAATACGATAAATGCAAAAACTATAGCAAAGAAAGGCCGTTTCATTCCGCTTTTTGAATTAAATAGATGAACAAGAAACCTATCAATCCTATGATGATGACAATACCAATAGACAAGGGCTTCACCATGAAATTATCAGGTCCTACGATAGCCAACAACAGGCTCAGTATTGCCAAGCCTAGTGCAATGATGCGAGACATACGGACAGCAAGACCTACTTGTTGCGTATTCTTCAGCCTCACTCCCAAAATATTGATTCGGTTGGGCATATAGCTCCCAAAGAGAGGCACCAATGAAACGAGGGGCAATATCAACGCATCTCGAATGGTATAATGATGATTAATAAGACCCATCACTACCGAGACGAAAAGAATCACTACCGTAATCATCTCAAAAACGGTCCCTTCTTTGGAATGCAAAACCTTTACTTTCTCCAAATTGAATTTTTCTTCCATATTCTTACATAGGGAATTTACGGACGGCGACAATAGTTACTAAGGAGGTTGCTACACTCACGACTGCAATGATTATAACAAACGTTGTCAATTTAATAGCGCCCATTGTAAACAGAACACATGTCAAACCAAGCAAAAAAGCCTGAAACAATGCTATCAACAATATTGCTTTCTTCCTATTCATCTCCTTTTGAGTTTTGAGGTTGGTTCTTCTTTTTAGGCAGACGTTTGGCTTTGCGCAGAGCTTCAGTGATAATCCACTGCAACTGTCCGTTGGTACTGCGGAACTCGTCCGCAGCCCAAGCCTCTATCGCGTTCATGGTGTCTGCATCAACACGAAGGATAAAGCTTTTGGTCGTTTTCTCGGCCATGATTTACCCCTATTTAACCCTTTAGTGATTTAATGTCCCTGTATTCACTACTGGCTGAGCAGCATCGTCACCACATAGAACAACGAGCAGATTGCTCACCATAGCAGCCTTCTTGTCGTCATCCAAGTCGACAATATTCTCATCTGAGAGCTTGTCGAGAGCCATTTTTACCATTGAAACAGCGCCCTCAACGATTTTCTCGCGAGCTGTAATGATAGCCGAAGCTTGCTGACGACGTAACATCACAGCAGCAATTTCAGGAGCATAAGCCAAGTAGTTGATACGTGCCTCAACAACCTCAATGCCTGCAAGCGCCAGACGTTCGTCCAGTTTCTGCTCCAGCTGTTCGTTAATCTCGTCAGCACTGGAGCGCAGCGTGGGTTCATTATTTTTGTTATCTTCATCGTCATAGGCATACTGGCCAGCCACCTGACGCAGGGCGGCGTCGCTCTGCACACGAACAAACTTCTCCAAGGCATTCATCAATCCCTTCGTGTCAGACCCTACAGTATTAGGAGAACCTGCCATCGTCTGAGTGTCCACTTCGAACAAAGCCTTATAGGTATCTTTCAATTTCCATACCAGCACCAGACCAATCATCACAGGATTGCCGACCTTGTCGTTTACCTTGATTGGCTCTGCATCCAAGTTGCGAGCACGCAGGCTCACTTTCTTAGTACCATAGAAGGGATTTATCCAATAGAATCCCGTTTCGGAAAAAGTACCGCTATACTTGCCAAACCACGTAATAACTCTTGCCTCGTTGGGTTCCAGCTGCAAGAAACTACACATGCAGACAATATCTGCTAACAACAGCAAAACACTTCCACCCAACAGCCAGCCACCATAGCTCCCGTTTGTGGCATCCAGCTGAATAATTCCATAGATAATGCCCACAATGGTGGCAACAAGCACTGCTAAGGTAACAAACAGCATCAAAAAGCCATTCAACACAACGCCACTAAACTTAAATTCTTTTGTTTCCATATTCGCTTCAGTTAAATTGATATCATTTTGATATCGCAAAGATACAGACTATTTTTGAAATAACAATGGATTTACTTGCATAATTAATAATATTTAAGTATCTTTGCAGCATGAACATAAACGATAAGAAGATAGCTTTACTGCTTTCGGGCGGTGTCGATTCATCTGTGGTGCTCTACGAACTGGTGCATCAAGGACTGAAGCCTGATTGTTTCTATATTAAAATTGGACCAGAAGAAGAAGAGGAATGGGATTGTTCTTCTGAGGAGGATTTAGAAATGGCGACAGCTGTAAGCTACAAGTATGGCTGTAAGCTTGAAGTTATAGACTGTCACAAGGAGTATTGGGACCAAGTGACTACCTATACTATAAATAAGGTACGCGAGGGACTGACCCCCAACCCGGATGTCATGTGCAATAGACTGATAAAGTTCGGTGCCTTTGATATGAAGCGTGGGCACGACTACGATCTCATTGCCACAGGCCACTATGCCCAGACGGAAACTGACGAGGAAGGACGTAAATGGCTCTGCACCAGTCCTGACCCTGTAAAAGACCAAACTGACTTCCTGGCCCAGATTTACGATTGGCAGCTGAAGAAAGCCCTCTTCCCTATTGGTCATATGATGAAAGAAGAGGTACGTGAGATTGCCGAACGGGAGCACTTGGCTCCAGCACATCGTCGAGACTCGCAGGGCATCTGCTTCTTAGGGAAAATCAACTATAACGACTACATACGTCGCTATTTAGGCGAGCAGCCTGGCGATGTAATAGAACTGGAGACGGGCAAGACAATAGGCCAGCACAAAGGTCACTGGTTCCATACTATCGGTCAGCGCAAGGGCATGGGACTTGGTGGTGGTCCTTGGTTTGTCATCAAAAAGGATATCCAGAATAACATAATTTACGTCTCCCACGGCTATGACCCACAGACGGCCTATAGACAGGACTTTCTTATCCGAGATTTCCATAGTCTCAACGGCCAGATGCCTCCTAAGGACATCACGTTGAAGATTCGCCATACGCCAGACTTCCTGAAGGCCAGACTAACTCCGAAAGACGACGGCCAATACGTTATCCATGCTGAAGTCCCCATTCACGGCGTTGCTCCAGGTCAGTTCTGTGTTATATACGACAATCGCCACCACCGTTGCTACGGCAGTGGCGAAATCACCCTCTAAACAGTTTTACTTATTCATCTTGATCTTCTCACCCATCAAGCTACATAGGAACACTTCCAAGGCCGTGTAGCCTTCTGGCGTAACAACTTTTCTTCCATCGTCTGCATCATTGGGATTCAACCCATGGGCTACTTCCCAGTCATCAGCCATACCGTCATGGTCGTTGTCTACTACAGGTGTAGCAGCCGCATACTGCGGCCAACCTTCAGCATCGGCAGGCGAATCGATGATTCCCTGCTTGTTGGCGCCCTGCCCACGATAGCGGGGCCGTCCGCTTTTCACGTCTTCAATGATGCGACGTTCGACGGCATCGCGACGAACTGTACCAGCCTTCTCCAGCACACGCTTATATGCCTTTTGGGCAGACTCGGCAGGTGTAAGGTATGTCTCGTACTCAGATTTTGTGAGAGGCTTGTACTGATTCATCTGCTCCACGGTAAATCCTGTCTTGTTGCTGATGAGTTCCCAGTTGTCATTTGTCTTCTGACCCTCCATCACATTGTCAGAAAAGTACCATAGCGAAGGACCCGTCAACTGCTTTCCCTTACGGGCCTGCGAGAGTTCGATGAAGACATTGTCATCAGGATGGGCAGGGCCAGGCTTATAATAGTTGCCCACGAAGTTACACTCGTGCGAACTGCCCTCGCCAGCCTCGTTCTCGCCGCCATAGCAGGAGTTGCGACGCCCCCAGTTGAAGTTGACGTTGTTCTGGTATTCCAGAAACACATTCTTGTCGACCTTGGGATTAGTAGCGCCATTGATGCGAGCCGAACGACTGTCGTTGTTGGCCAGCAGATTATGGTGGAACGTAGCAGGCGATCCACCCCACTGACAACCATAACCGCGTACTCCCTTTTTATGACCTGCATCGTAGAGTCCTTCATGCACAATGCACCACTGGACGGTGGTGAAATGATTGTCGTACATAGTGACATTCTCCTCGCCGCTCCATCCAAAACAGCAATGGTCGACGATAATGTTTTGGGCATTCTCGATGCCTATGGCCCCACCCTCGATAAAACTGCGTTTTTTGTAGGCTTCGTCTGCCTCGCCGTCCTTTCGCTCCAATTCCTTGACGCCCAGTCTGGCACGGATGTTTCGGATAATGACATTCTCCGAACCGCCGAGGTTCAGCTTGCCACCACGCAACAGGATACCCTCACCAGGCGCCGTCTGCCCAGCAATGGTTACATTCTTCAGTTTGGCACGGATAGAGTTCTCGTTCTTACGCTGGGGGTTGGGGCCGATGTCGATGATGCCACTGACGCGAAACACGATGGTAGCATTCTCGCACCCTGCCTCCGTCAGCGCCCAGCGAAGGGAGCCTTCACCCGAGTCATTGAGATTTGTCACCTCCACCACCTTTCCGCCTCGCCCACCCGAGGCATACTTACCAAAGCCCTCAGCAGTGGGGAAGGCCAGCGTCTGCGCCAGTCCATCAGCAGCTATCGCTCCAAGAGCAACGAAAAAAAACATCAACTTCTTCATGTCGTATCGGTATTATTTCACGATGAATTTCTTCCCATTCCAAATATACACGCCACTCTTTGCGGGTTGCTCAATCCTACGACCTTGCAAGTCGTATAGCGGAGCACCAGTAGAGGTGTGCTGAGTAAGATTGAGCGTCTGGATACCAGTCGCTGCGCCTGTTACGGCAACGCCTATACGCTGACTCCACGAAGTTTCTCCATCGTTCACAGTAACTGTGACATAACCATATCCTGCAGCCTGCTGAGCCATCACTGTTAGTATGGAACCACCAACGCTGGAAGTAAACAGGTTACCTTCGGAGCTGACGCTATAAGCAGGAGTCACCGTGCCATATGAATCATTCTGACCATAGAATCCGGCAAAGAAAGGCTTCATGTCCATGGTTCCCATCTCGCCAGGTTTCACCCTAACGTAAGGATGTGCCATGAAGTCGAGGTAGTCCTCCAGTAGCGTCCAGCCATCATGGTTGGGGTCATCGTTCTGGTTGGCCACACTGGCATTGCTGCCGACGGTCTGTTCCCACCAGTCTGGCATACCGTCCTGGTCTGTGTCCCAGTCGGCAGCACGATGTTCCTCTGGATAACTCTCCCACCCATTGCCTGCAACATGCTCAGTAATATCGGCCTCGCTGTCTATCTGGCCCTTGATGCCCGACTTGGAACCCCTATAGGTCCATGTGCCGCTCAGCGTCTCCTTGACATTACGCAGATGCTGCTCGTCGCGCTGAGGCATCGTTGCACCCGCATAACTGGTCACAATCTTCAGGGCATCCTTGGCGGAATGGATAGTGGCTTCGGAGGGGAAAAAAGGCGCATCATACCAGGTGCTCTCGCGGTCAGGCCCAGAAGCGTCGTAAGTGTCACCTAACTTGTCGGTTGTCAGCGAGTGGTTCTTGTTCTCACGGATGTTTCCGCTGACATATGCAAACTGCTGACGCGTACTGCCAAAGTCTTCATTTTGGGCAATAAACAGCTTCTTCTGGCTACTAGCCTCGCCCATCTTGTAGTAGTTGTTAACAAACTGCATGTGCAGTGCTCCGCCATCGGTAGTGCGTCCACCCCAGTTGTAGCACACATTATTAAACATGTCCAGTTCTCCGGCAGCATGTCCGGCACCGTCCATTCCACCCCCCATCGACCAGTTACGGCCATTGCAGTTGACGAGCAAGTTATGGCTGAACGACCCCACGCTTCCGCCAATGGTAGCTGCAAAACCGTGGTTCTTGCCGTCACTGTAGTTCTTATGTCCTGTAATGCCTAGCGCCTCAGTAATCATAGAATACTGGAAAGTGATGTTCTTGGCACCACGACTGGAGAAGGTCTCGTCCGTTCCCCATGCCGCCGTAGTGTGGTCTAATATGGTATGGTCGTTTCCGGCCCCCAAGGCATTGCCCGTATTTTCGCCATAGACACCCAGTCCTCGCTTGAAGCGCATGTGCTGGCAGATGACGTCACTGCCCAGTCCGATGTTCGAGGCCTTGATGCAGATGCCCTTGCCAGGAGCCGTCTGTCCTGCAATGGTGATGTTGGACTTGGTGAAATGTGAATTGAAGTCCAGTTCAATGATACCGCTCACATCAAACACGATGTAGTGAGGTTCGTCGATGCTCAGCAGGCCATAAAGTAGCGAACCTGGTTCCACGCCCCCACTGAGGGTCGTGACATGATACACACTGCCGCCACGGCCTCCGATGGCATAGCGTCCATAGCCCTCGGCTTCAGGGAATGCCAGCTGACGAGGCTTGAAACTCCAGACGCTACCTTGATGTACGGTGCCGTCAGCCTCCACTTCGTCAACGCGCCAGTAATAGGTCTGCATCGAATATAAGCCTGTCTTGGTATATTCCGTAGCAGTCCCTTCGTATTCATAACTGGTAGAGAAAGCCACAACATCAGGGTCAGTGCCCAGCACCAACCGGTGAATGGCAATGCCCTCAGCACCCTTCCAGGAGAAATGAACAGTACCATCGTCTGTGCCGGCATGGAAATCCTGGTTGGCAGGCTTGGGGTCAGTGGCAGCGATGGCTGCAACGTCAAACTCCAGGCCATTTAGCATCATACGGGTGTTGGTATAGGTCTCGCCGTCTATGAGCTTGGTAGTGTAGGTGATGACGACAGGCTGACCCTCTGTGGCTGTGAAACGGACGAACGACTGGCCAGCAGCCTTGACACTTTGTGCTGATGAAGTAAACTTCTGGCCAGTAGCCACCACTGTACCGTCAACGTCAACCTCAATATCGGGTTGTGTCTGATTCTTATCTGAGTTGTTATGGTAGGCTCTCAGGGTATGCTCGCCAGCAGTCAAGCCAGTAATGTTCAGCGTCAGTGAGGTAGGCTTGTCATTAATAACTGTCAGGTTACCATTCTCGAGGTTGGTTACCAGCACTTCCTCGCCAATGAGCTTCAGTTTGTTGGTCTCCACGTCCAACTTGCTCCAGTTGCTGCCAAGAGACGTTGCGGCACCACCAGGTGTCAGCGTGATGGTGACACCATTGTCAAAAGTCTTAGTGGCACTGGCCACTCGTCCTACTGCCCATGAAGTAAATCCTACCTCCGTATGCTTGTCGGGATTCTCCTTACCAGGGAAGTCAAAGTCAATCTTCTGTGCCAGCAGCGTGGTTGAGCACAGAAAACTGAACATTATCATTACTATTTTTCTCATATCAATTCTTTACTTGCTCATCACCTTCACTGTACGTGTTGAACCATCAGCCATCGTCTCGCGGACAATAGTCATGCCATGTTGCAGGCGGCTGACCTGACGACCATCAATGGTAAAATACTGACGAGCAACTATTTCTGCAGATTGCGCATTCAGGGTCTTGATGGCAGTTGTCGTGATGACAATCTTCTCGCCCATCAGACTGTTGAGATACACCTCCAGGGCCGTATACCCCTCAGCAGAGACCACCTGCTTGCCATCCTCTGGGTCGGCAGGATTGAATCCATTAGCCAACTCCCAGTCGTCTGCCATTCCGTCATGGTCATTGTCCACGACTGGCGTTCCTGCGTCATACGTTGGCCAGCCCTCTGCATCGTCGGGAGAATCAATGAAGCCTGCCTTGTTGAGCGTTGTACCCTTGAAATGAGCCTGCTTGTTGCGAACCTCGTCAACGACGCGCTGTTCCGTCTGGTCACGATTGATGGTTCCTGCTTTCTCCAGCACTCGCTCGTAGGCATCCTCAGCGCTCTCTGTTGGAGTGCGATAGAGGTCGTAGTCATCGAACTTGCATTTATCCAGACGGTTGTATTCTGGCGACGGATATATCAGCGTTTCCGATTTCATGCCTGCCACCATATAAGTGGTATTATTATGAACTGCACTCCAGTTATTACTGGTTGCGTTGGCATCGCCCTCCATGACATTGTCAGCAAAATACCAGCGCGAGGGTTTCTCATTCAGCGTCTTACCGCTACGGGCTCCAGAGAACTCCATGAAATAGCTGCCATTAGGAGTCGACGGGCCTGGCTTATAGTAGTTGGCTACGAAATTGCACTCGTGTGAGCTGTAAATGCCTGCCTCGTTCTCGCCACCATAGCACGAATTCTTCTTGCCCCAATTGTAGTTGACGTTGTTCATGTACTCCATAAAGACATTGCGGTCCTCCGTCGTACTGCTGGCACCATTCAGGCGGGAGCTACGATTATAGTTGTGAGCCAGCAGATTGTGGTGATAAGTGGCAGGCGAGCCGCCCCACTGGTTGGCATAGCTGCGAGCACCCTTCTGATGGCCGGCATCGTAGAGTCCTTCGTGAACAATGCACCATTGGACGGTGGTAAAGTGGTTGTCGTACATCGTCATATTCTCCTCGCCGCTCCAGCCAAAGCAGCAATGGTCGATGATGACATTCTTTGCATTCTCCAGGCCAAAGCCTGCCCCTTTGATGAAACGGCTATCCGTAGGCTTGGCCAGGTCAGCCTCATCAATATCGCCTATGCGGAAGCGCAGGTTGCGGATAATCAGATTGTCAGAACCTCCAAAATTCATCTTGCCTCCACGAATCAGGATGCCATCGCCAGGAGCTGTCTGACCTGCGATGGTGACATTCTTCAGGTTGGCACGCAGGTCGCGTACCTTCTGAGCATTGGGCTGTATCTTGATGACACCACTCACGCGGAACACGATGGTGGCATTCTCTTTTCCTGCAATCGTCAATGCCCAACGCAATGAGCCTTCAGAGGGGTTGCTGGGATTATCCTCCAAGTTGGTGACTTCGACCACCTTGCCGCCACGACCACCACTCACATACTTGCCAAAGCCGCGAGCCGTCGGGAAGGCCAGCAATTTGTTTTCCAGCGGAGCATAGTCGTCTGTCACCATGTGGGCCGTTATCACGCTTTCCGGATCAAAGGCAGGGGCATTGGTATTAATCGTACGATAGATGGCATCCACCTTGGCCCAAGTGTTTACCTTCTGGTAGTCAGCATCCGTCAACTGGTGGCTCCAGCTGATGCGTTGTGACACGTCAGCCAGTGCAGAGCCACTCTTGCTCTTATATTCTGCATAGTACGACTTCGTGCCGTCATTACCTCCCATAGTCTCCCATCCAGCAGCCTTGATAACGTTATTCAGCTGACAGTTCAGGAACATACTGCCACATTTCTCTTCTCCCCAGCAACGGCCCAACGATACGCTTTTATCGCTGACCCCACTGGACTTGGTTACTGCACACTCGTTAAAGATGAATCCCAACCAAATCTTAGTTCCGTCCTCGGCTGTGGTATAAACAGTAATATCCTCAGGAGCTGTGATATAACCACCAGCCACGCTGTTCAGCGTACAACGTTCGAACCAGCATGTGCCACCAGCATAAATGTAGTCCGTTGCTCCCTCTATGACGCACTCCTTATAATAGCTGCGCACGCCCTTCTTCGTACGATGGGTGTCCTGATAGCCTGCTATCTTACAGCGATAGAACACCGAGCAGTCACCATCCACATGTAAGGCCAGCGCCTGACCAGCGGCCTTACCGCCTGTATTCTGAATACAGACGCCCTGAGCATAGAAGTCAGGAGCAAAGACTGCCAGCGTAGCATAATCACGCACATCCTTGCCACTGCCTATGGTATTCTTACCATTAGCCGCTGTAATAATGGTCCTGTCCATACCCTCACCTATCAGCGAAATACGCTTGGTAGAAGCCTTTGTGCGCTTACCCACCTTCACCATCTCTTCATAGGTACCAGCTTTCACCATAATAGTAGCTGCCTCTCCCTCAGCAACAGCATCAATAGCACCCTGAACGGTAGTATAGTCACCGCTGCCATCTTTACTGACTGTTAGTGTTGTCTGTGACCAAGCACTCAAAGCCATTCCTATGGCCATCAAAATCATCAATTGCCTTTTCATATTAAAATAGTAGTTATTATCCTTTGTTTAAATAGACGAACCAACATCAGGTTTGTCACATTATACCTATTGAAATGATACGCAAAAGATTTTGTTGTTTCGAATAAAAAATGTATCTTTGCAGCCAGAAAAATTATGTTTCCAACTTAGAAACACCTGTCTACAATTTAGCGACACATGTTTCCAACTTGTAGACACATGTTCCCAAGTTAGGTACAAAACTTATTCAGTGAGAGAAGAAGAAACGAATCAAGAACCAAGAAAATAAGAATCGAAAGACTATGCCAAATTACGTATTACAGGAAATGAGCGAGGAGATGGGTGACGGCAAGAAGAAGGTGTATCCACGCATGCAGACCTACTCGCTGCACGACTTCGACACAGTTGTACGCCATATGCACGAGTATAGCGGAAGCTTCAGCGAAGGCACCATCCGTGGCGTGCTGGACGCGCTGGTGACAACCATGAAAAGCTGGATGCCGATGGGTCATAGCATCAAAATTGACGGACTGGGCGTGTTCTCGCTGACGCTGGGCTTCGACACCTCGACACCCAGTGAAGCCACAGCAACCAAGAAACAAAAGAGCGGAAACGATGACGAGGAACTGAAGACCAAATACAGACACGTCTGCATCAAGGGCATCCGCTTCAAGCCCGACCCACAGCTGTTGCGGCAGATGAACAAGGAGGCCACCTTCGAGCGTACAGAAACAGGCGTCGTAGTGCCTCGCAAGACTAGCGACAGTCGCGACGAGCGCATCAGGAAAGCCATCGCTATCATCGACAAGCAGGGCTATATGACCCTCAGCGACTACGCCATTGCCACTAGCCAGAGCCGGTCAACAGCCTCCAAGGACCTCCGCCAGCTTGTCAGCGACCCCTCGACAGGGATCACCACACAGGGATCCCACTCACACAAAGTATGGGTTCATAACAAAAAAACAACCGAGACAAACCTATAAGGTCGGCCTCGGTTGTTTGTGTATTTAAGGAGTGATTACTTCAGAATCATCTTCTTGCCGTTCTGGATTGCCACGCCCTTGTAGCCCTTGGAAACTTCCTGACCAGCCAGGTTGTAGATAGGAGCATTGGCATTCAGCTCAGCAGCCTTGACGGTGTTGATGCCAGTCCCACCACCTGTGAACTGGAAGCCATAGACACCCATCTGACTCTTGGGGCTGAACAGATAATAAGCACCTGCAGCAGGAACTTCCACAGTAAGATAACCATACAATGGGCGATTGGTACCACCACCCAATCCTTCAGGAATGACGATGAAGCGATCATCATTCAGACCAAAAGTCGTCAACTTCGTAGTTCCACCCTGCTCAACTTCGAAATTGCAATTCTGACGGAAGCCCTGAATAGTCAAAGCCTCATTGGGAACTAATGTATTGGTAGCAGCATCTACGAAATAAAGAGGATTACTTGCCAAGTTCTTATTCAAGAAGAAGCCAAGAACTAATTTACCAGCAGACTTCACATCAATCTTATAGAAGCAACCTTTCAGGGGAGCAGAGCCACAACCAGGAGTCCAATAGGTCTCATAATAACGAGGACCTACAGGATCGCCATCGCTATTAGTAAAGAAATACTCGTAGACTGCCAAACTGGGGTTGCCGTTACCAGCCAGGACATACTGAGTGTCAAATTCAATGAGACACTCATCAGCCAAATTGGCTTTGTTCAACTTAACATTGTCTGCACCTGCAAACTTCCATATATCCTTCTCTTCAGTACCGGTATTGGGAGTTGAGATGCCAGTTAAAGTCACATTATCCGTTGAAGCAACAAAGGTGTAGTTGTTCAACTCCAATGCACTTGTTGCATCTGCCTTTACTGTAGCTTCATCAGGCTGAGCACCATCCTTCAAATTGTAGACCGTTTCAACCTTCTTCAATGTTGCGGTGGTATTGGGAGCACTTGTAACTCCCGTTGCCAGATCCAAACTTGAAGCACTCCACTGTTCTTGTGCATTGACACTCATAGCACAAAGTGCTACGGAAATAAGCGTAAAAATTTTCTTCATAACAATATTATTAAATTAGTACTAAAGTTTCTGCGCTACAAAATTATGGATTTTCTTCGAAATCTCCAAACTTTTAACGAAATTGTTATTATAATGACGTTTAAACTTACAAAATGTCATCATCATTGGCAAAATAATGAATAAACATGCAAATAATTCTTTTTTTGGAGAAAAAAGGTTAAAAAAAAGAGAAAAAGTTGCAAATACACATTTTATTTATTATATTTGCAATCGATAAAATCATTTTCATTACTATTAAATCTAACTATTGGGGGAGGACACAACTATGAAAACTCAGAAGATGTACAATGAAGAGGAGTACGAACTGGACAACCAGTACAATGAGGAAGACCGGTTTATACATTACAATTCTAGCATTTGGTACAATTAAGGAGCCAATTAAAAGAATCAACCACACTACCGTGCCTCTTGAGGGCACGGTTTTTATTTTTTTTCCTTTTATTCTTCCATTCTTGAATATTATTTTGTACCTTTGCAGGTATGATAGAACAAAAGTGGAGTGAAAATGTCATCCTTGTTGATGCCGACTACGTTGATAATGTTGCGTTTGACCTCATCGTGAACTTCGAACGTATGATAGGACGGCGCATTCCCCAAGCTGACATGGCAAAATGGTTGGAATGCGTGGCTCTGGACGGAGGGCTGCGTCCCTCAGAGGGTTCTTCAGCCACCATTCAGGTAGTGCTGCTGCACCAAAAGCAGGAGATGGGCAATTTCCTGCCAGGCAATTATTCCGAACTGGACGGAAAAGCATTTACAGGTCAGTTGGGCGAGTTTCTCATCAGCTGCGTTACTGTGAATGACATGGTGACTATGGACGAATTGTTTATCGAATCCACACAGGTACTAAGCAATGCCGAGGAAGTTAAGACAATCATTGCGGTACCTAATGCAGAACAGTTATATAATAAGGTTCGCGCGATACTCTGTCAGACCCGTGACGGCAAGCATGCCACAATACTGACCATGCTGCCAATGGAAGGAGGACTAAATTGCAAGCATCACGAGAACTTCCGTCAGGAAATACTCGGCTACTCGCTTATGGCCGCTCTGGGCATACATTCGGAAGAGCTGGCTGGAGCACGGTAGTCTGGGAAAAATAGCGAAGAAAAAAGTAAAAACATCATAAATCTAAAAATGCTATGGCAAGAGTATTAATGATTGGCGCAGGAGGCGTCGCAACAGTAGCAGCGTTCAAGATTGCTCAGAACGCTGACGTGTTTACAGAATTCATGATAGCAAGTCGTCGCAAGGAAAAGTGCGACGCTATTGTAGAGGCTATTAAAAAGAAGCTGGAGGACAGGGGACTTCCCAAGTTTTCTACTGCAAAGGTGGATGCAGACGATGTAGAACAGTTGAAAACCCTGTTTAATGACTACAAGCCCGAGCTGGTCATCAACCTGGCCTTACCCTATCAGGACCTGACCATCATGGAGGCCTGTCTTGCTTGCGGCTGCTCCTACCTGGACACAGCTAACTATGAGCCGAAGGACGAAGCTCACTTCGAGTATTCATGGCAATGGGCCTATCGTGAACGTTTCCGCGAAGCGGGCCTGACAGCCATCCTCGGCTGCGGATTCGACCCAGGTGTAACCAGCATTTATACAGCATACGCAGCCAAACACCACTTCGATGCCATTGAGTATCTTGACATCGTCGACTGCAATGCCGGTGATCACCACAAGGCCTTTGCCACCAATTTCAACCCAGAAATCAACATCCGCGAAATTACCCAGAAAGGCCTTTATTGGGAAAATGGCCAATGGGTAGAGACCGAACCCCTGGAGATTCACAAAGACTTGACCTATCCTAACATAGGGCCTCGTGACAGCTATCTGCTGCACCACGAAGAAATTGAGTCTTTGGTCATCAATTTCCCAACCATCAAGCGAGCACGTTTTTGGATGACCTTCGGCCAACAATACCTCAAGCATCTTGAAGTAATTCAGAACATCGGAATGAGTCGTATCGACGAGGTAGAATACGAAGCACCACTTGCAGACGGTGACGGAAAGACTGTGAAGGTGAAAATAGTACCCTTACAATTCCTCAAGGCCGTACTGCCCAACCCGCAAGACCTGGGCGAGAACTACGAAGGTGAGACTTCTATCGGCTGTCGCATACGTGGCATCGGCAAAGATGGCAACCAACACACCTACTATGTCTACAACAACTGTTCGCACCGTGCTGCCTACGAAGAGACGGGAATGCAGGGAGTCAGCTACACTACTGGCGTGCCGGCCATGATTGGCGCCATGATGTTCTGCAAAGGACTATGGAAGAAGCCCGGCGTCTACAACGTCGAGGAGTTTGATCCAGATCCCTTTATGGAACAGCTCAACAAACAAGGACTGCCCTGGCATGAGATTCACGACGGTGATTTGGAACTATAAGAACTGAACATTATACTAACATCATACAAATAACAAAAATGGCTAAGAAAGTAGAAGGCGAGGCACAGAACTCGCAACAGGAAAAAATGAAAGCCCTGCAAGCAGCACTGTCAAAGATTGAGAAGGACTTTGGCAAGGGTAGCATCATGAAACTGGGTGAAGAAAATATTGATAACGTTGACGTGATTCCCACTGGTTCCATTGGACTGAATGCTGCACTGGGTGTTGGAGGATATCCACGAGGTAGAATCATCGAGATATACGGTCCAGAGTCTTCCGGTAAGACGACATTGGCTATCCATGCCATTGCAGAAGCACAAAAATCAGGAGGCGTTGCCGCCTTCATCGATGCAGAGCATGCCTTTGACCGCTTCTATGCTGAAAAGCTAGGAGTTGACGTGAACAACCTCTATATCTCCCAGCCTGATAATGGCGAACAGGCTTTGGACATTGCCGACCAGCTCATTCGTTCGTCGGCTATCGACATTCTCGTTGTCGACTCTGTGGCAGCCTTGACTCCCAAGAAAGAGATTGAAGGTGACATGGGCGACTCTGCCGTAGGCTTGCATGCCCGTCTGATGAGTCAGGCGCTGCGAAAATTAACTGCCACCATCTCTAAGACCAACACTACCTGCATCTTCATCAACCAACTGCGTGAAAAGATTGGTGTCATGTTTGGCAATCCTGAAACCACAACAGGAGGTAATGCCCTGAAGTTCTATGCCAGCGTCCGTCTAGACATCCGAAAGTCATCGGCAATTAAGGATGGGGATAATGTCATCGGCAACCTTGTGAGAGTAAAAGTTGTCAAAAACAAAGTGGCTCCACCATTCCGTAAGGCTGAATTCGAAATCACTTTTGGCGAGGGAATCTCGAAGATTGGCGAAATCGTCGATTTGGGCACCGAGCTCAATATCATCAAGAAGAGCGGTTCCTGGTTCTCATACGGCGACACCAAACTGGGACAAGGGCGCGATGCTGTCAAGCAACTGCTGAAAGACAACCCAGAGCTCTGCGATGAGTTGGAAGCTAAAATCATGGAAGCCATTTCCGACAAGGAATAACAAAACATACCAGAAAGAAAAAAGGTAGAAGCCAGTCGGTCTCCTACCTTTTTTCTTTTTACTTTTCACTTATTGTACTGGAGTTCCATTACCAGATATACGATGCCCTTTGGCATTTTTTTCAGCCATACGCCTGGCTGAGTTCGATGAGGTCGAGGTAGCACGACGGGCACCAGCCTTCGTTACGATACCTTCTTTATCGAACTGCACAACAAGTACGCTGTTGGAACGGGGATACATCCACTCCGTAACACCATCACTGGTAGTGATCTGTGAAGAAGAAACACCAACAGCCATCTCAACTTCCTCCATCGTCATACCAGGTATAACGCGTCCTTCGCGGATAGCGGTACGAGTTTCCAAAGTCGTATTACGTGACATACCCTCACCCATACCGAAGAGATAGCCAAAGAAATCTTCTTTTGTGGCATTAGGCACATCATCCCTGAAAGTTACATCCTTATAGTATATACGACGCGACTCTGACTCACGCAGTGTCAAAGCATAGAAGCCAGGGTTATTCTTGTCGCCAACAATCGCATCAATAATAAAGCCCGTGTAACGAGGTACTACCACATCGCGCGCCTTGCCTGAGCCTTTGGAACTCATCATCGACTGATATTTGGTATAAACAACTTTGTTCAGATAACTTCCGATATCAGCCGACACTGCCATTTCGCCACCTGTAAATTCAAAAGAGCCCGCAAAGAGATACTTGGCATTGTCCAAGTCAAACTCATCATCACGCAATCCGCTATTAGTTTTACTCATGGCTACATTCTGAAAGAACTGTTCACCATTTTCATCCTCAACGATAATCTTTACAGGAAAAGAACGGGTTCCTACACCGACAGCCTTTACCGTGACAAGCTTGTTCTTAGGATACTTTACCTCCTGATATCCTTCACCATCGTATTCCGTGTCAATACGGAAATACTCTGTTCGCGTAATCAGCGACTTGTCCAGTAGCAGTTCCTTGGCTTTGTCAACATCGCCCAGATAAGCCAGTGTCGGAACGCCTAACTTGCCCATGCAATAGTCGTCAAACATACCATTTGGCAACTCGTAATAGTAGCGTTTGCCGTCTGTTTCACAATAAAAATTAACGTGGACACGCCCATTGGGCATATCTTCATGACCTTTGTACACCATGATACTATAACGCAGACGGGCACTGCTTACCTCATTTTTCGAAACGGCATCATGGAAAGTATTCACCAAAAGGTCGTACTTTTCAGGCATCACCATAAATCGCATGCCATCCTGCCAGTCACACAGACTGTAATAACGGAAATTCTTACCTAGGAAATCCTTAGGTTCTGTGCTCTTGGAATCAAATCCGTCAGAGGTCGCAGTCGACTTGATATCAGTCTTTTTCACATTTTTCGTCTTGACAATGTATGGATTGTCCTGAGCCGAGGCATTCAGCACTGCAAGTGCCATTGCTGCCAGTAAAATCGTTTTCTTCATCATGATGATAATCACTATTAATCGATTTGATGCTGCAAAGATACAAATTAGCAAGCAAAAAAGCAAATAATTTTGCATTTTTTCGAGCAAAAGCATCTTCGATATAGTCTAAGGCGAAAAAACTTTTAATACTTATGCCAAAATGTCACACCTATCTATGCAATAATTGTTTTTGGCACATGCTTTGCTATCTTGTCAGTGTCCTAATATGGACTTTCAACAAAAGTGATTATTAACAATTAAAAAAAATACAACTATGGGAAAGATTATTGGAATCGACTTAGGAACAACAAACAGCTGCGTTGCCGTATTCGAAGGTAACGAGCCGGTAGTAATCGCCAATAGCGAAGGTAAGCGTACAACGCCTTCTGTCGTTGGCTTTGTAGAAAACGGTGAGCGCAAAATTGGCGATCCCGCCAAGCGTCAGGCCATCACCAACCCCAAGAAAACCGTTTACTCTATTAAGCGTTTCATGGGCGAGAACTGGCAGCAGACGGAGAAAGAAATTTCGCGCGTACCTTATTTAGTAGTAAACGAAGGAGGCTATCCTCGTGTCGACATTGACGGACGCAAGTACACACCGCAGGAGATTTCTGCCATGGTGCTTCAGAAAATGAAGAAGACTGCCGAGGACTATCTGGGACAGGAAGTAACTGACGCTGTTATTACCGTACCCGCCTACTTCTCTGACTCTCAGCGTCAGGCCACCAAGGAGGCTGGACAGATTGCTGGTCTCAACGTACGCCGTATTGTCAACGAGCCTACAGCTGCAGCTCTAGCCTATGGTGTCGACAAAGCCAACAAGGACATGAAGATTGCTGTCTTCGACCTGGGTGGCGGTACATTCGATATCTCTATCCTTGAGTTTGGCGGTGGTGTGTTCGAAGTACTTTCGACTAACGGTGACACACACCTCGGTGGTGACGACTTCGACCAGGTAATCATCGACTGGCTCGTACAGGAGTTCCGCAACGACGAGGGTGCCGACCTGAAGTCTGACCCAATGGCTATGCAGCGTCTGAAGGAGGCTGCCGAGAAAGCTAAGATTGAGCTGTCTTCAAGCACCAGCACAGAAATCAACCTGCCCTACATCATGCCCGTAGGCGGTATTCCCAAGCACTTGGTGAAGACGCTGACCCGTGCAAAGTTCGAGCAGTTGGCTCATGATCTTATCCAAGCTTGTCTCGCTCCATGCCAGAAAGCCATTGCTGATGCCAAACTGTCAACCTCTGACATTGACGAGGTCATCCTCGTTGGCGGTTCAAGCCGTATTCCTGCTGTTCAGACACTTGTCAAGAACTACTTCGGCAAGGAGCCTTCGAAAGGTGTCAACCCTGACGAGGTCGTAGCTGTAGGTGCCTCTATCCAGGGTGCCATCCTGAACAAGGAAGGTGGCGTAGGCGACATCGTGCTGCTCGACGTAACTCCGCTGACACTTGGTATTGAGACCATGGGCGGTGTAATGACGAAGCTGATTGAGTCTAACACAACCATTCCTTGCAAGAAGAGCGAAGTGTTCTCTACTGCTGCCGACAATCAGACTGAGGTAACAATCCACGTGCTACAAGGCGAGCGTCCAATGGCCGCACAGAACAAATCCATCGGACAGTTCAACCTGACAGGTATTGCCCCTGCACGTCGTGGTATTCCTCAGATTGAAGTAACCTTCGACATCGATGCCAACGGTATCCTGAAAGTCAGCGCCAAGGATAAGGCTACAGGCAAGGAACAAGCCATCCGTATCGAAGCTTCATCTGGTCTGTCACAGGACGAGATCAACCGCATGAAGGCAGAGGCAGAGCAGAACGCAGAAGCTGATAAGCGTGAGCGCGAGCGTGTAGACAAGATGAATCAGGCTGACTCTATGATTTTCCAGACAGAAAACCAGCTGAAGGAAATTGGCGACAAGATTCCTGCCCAGCACAAGCCCGCTATCGAACAGGCTTTGCAACAGCTGAAAGATGCTCATAAGTCAGGCGACATCAATGCCATCGACACAGCTATGGCTGCCCTCAATCAGGCTTGGCAGACTGCCTCACAGCAGATGTATCAAGGCGCTGGTGCCCAGCAGCCCGGACAGGACAACCCCTTCGCTGGTCAGCAGCAGGCTCAGCAGCAACAAGCCCCAAAGGATGACAACATCCAAGACGCTGACTTCGAGGAGGTTAAATGACACCGATAG
>JAEEGL012222052.1_pt1 | contig 20576 bp, 17 predicted proteins | sample 9134231 | NCBI WGS metagenome assembly JAEEGL01 (sample SAMN16246548, study PRJNA631951) | gut metagenome | biome: gut microbiome; feature: rumen; material: fiber-attached | host: Bos | place: Iran: Karaj | collected 2018-10
AATACGGCTTGTCTATGGTCGCTGTAAGCGTGGATGGCGATGGTAACCTAAATACCTGCACATGTCGTTGGAATCACGATAACGGTGGTAACGATAATATAATGGACACCAAACAGATAAGTCAACTTATTGGCAGAAATTTCTACGAGGTGTTTAAACCAAACAACAAATTAAAAGAAAAAATTAATAACATACTTGAATTAATAAATGAGGGTGTTCCGTTTGAGAATATTTTCCGACAATATAAAGAAGTAGATTCAGAATATGTAATTGTACAATATGATTTTAGTGAAGACGGAGATAACCAAAATGCGTGGAACTTTAATAACATGCGTAAGAACATCTACAATAAAACAACAAAAAACTTTGTTTTAAAACAATGGTTTACAAATATAGACCATATTCCTAATACAAATAAATTTATTACCGAAAATGATAATCTGCAAAACAACATCATAACAAATACTGGCGATTTCTTATTGCCTAATAATGTCGCTAATATTGATTACTTCACATACACCAATGGCAAAACTTATATCGTAATAAATTATGGCAGTGATAAAGGTTGTGTACTTGTTGATGAGGAACTTAGAAATATAACCAATGAAACATATGACTATCTTAGAATATGCACTGATAATCCATCATCAAAGTATATAGGCATGATTCGTGAGAAAAACGGGTCACATAATCTGATTGACATTAATGGCAATAGACTATATCAACCAAACGATAATGAAAACTTTTTCTCCCAATTCAATGATGATTTTGCCGTTAAGACCGGTACGTGTGAAATAAGGAGGAAGAGTCCAGTCACTGGTGAACCTGAAACAGTTGCACAACGTTTTTTCAGTTTGGTATTTACAGATGGTACAGAATGGCATAAATGGTATAGGCACATTGGAAGAATATGGTTTGAAGAACAAAAGCGTTATAGCAGAAAAATATACGTGGTAGAAGATTTTCATGGTGTAATGCATTTTATGGGAAGAAATGAAAAGGAAATAACCAATCGTGAAATATTGGACCAAATACCCGAAGATAAAATCTACTGGTTAAGAACAATACGTAGTTTTAGAACTAATAAAAAACATGGTCCGGTTATTGATGCCAAAGATATCTTTTAATTAATGTTTCCATTTTTTAGCATTTGTTTCATTGAGTTTTCTGTGTAAATTTTCATTAGCCGCAGTACTAATGTTTATCGGTGGGTCTTTTGACAACGTTCCATCCAACGACAAATAAAATTGTTCCCCATTCAATTTACATCTTGCATAATTCAGCATCATGAAAAAATCATATTGATTAACTTCATCAAACCATATTTCAGATAAGATGTGACCATTTTTATCAATAAAATTTTCTTTGTTATTCACAACAACTTTTGTAACAGGCGTTCTAGTACAAAACTCGGTTACAATGTCAAACCACAAATTAGGTGATAATAACTCACCATTAGGCTTAATGAAATTAAGTTTTTCACCCACTTTAATTATACCAATTTCTTCCCTAAAAGGACGAATATAATCAACATTTCTTTTTAACAGAAATTCACCATTTTCATTAATGTAATTATATTGCCCGTTTTCTATTTCAACTGAAGTCCACCCACTAGGAAATAATTCTTGGTCAATAAAAATAATCCTTTTGAACCACAGGTTTGGTGATATTATTTCGAATTTTCCATTTTTTAATACAATGATGTTTTGTAAAGTTTCACTTACATTAACATTTTTCGTGACCACACCATAACCCACAGGCGTAAAGTTGAACTCAAGTGAACTATACCACTCATCAAGCAATTTGTTTCCTTTTGTATCAATTACATTACTTATTGTCTGTATGCGGTTACTTCTATTTGTTTGAACCTGTTTCGTAACTTCAGTAAGCCCCTTTAGTTTTTTATCGTTCTGTAATCCTGTACTAAAACCATTCATTCTACTATGATACCAATCTTCACTAATCGGTTCACCGTTATTATTTTGTGGGTCTATAAAGTTCCATAAACCATTTTTCCTAACCCATACAATATTATAATCCCTAAAATCAGTATCAACTATTAAATACTCATACCACTCGTTCAACAAAAATCGTCCCTCACTGTCACACATATTATATGCATAAAAGCCGTTTACTCTACTACGAATTGTAAAAACACCTTTATCATGGTATGAACAATCATCAAACCATTTATCAAATAATAGTTCGCCATTCTTGTTTAAAAGATTTTTTATTCCACCATTTTCGTAAGAACATACGATGGCAACTCCACAATCAAAAAATGATGAAATGTAATCAAAGCCATTCTCTAAAAGAAATTGCCCGTCAATGGAAATGAAATTAAATTTGTCATTTATTTTAACCAAACTAAAGTCATTCATAAAAGCTTCCGCATAATCAAACCATTTTTCTGAAATGAACTGTTTTGTACGTATGTTGAGAAAATTATATTTTTTGAATAATCTTACACGTAATAAATCTTCATATTCAGGTTTATAATTAAGTCTCAAAGCCTCGTCAAATATATTTCTAGGGTCTTCACCGTTTGCAAGACGTTGCATTGCGGTTTCAAGTGCATTTTTCCATTTATTGTTTGGCTTAAATACCCCATAAAAGTTTCTACCAATTAGTTGACTTATCTGTTTGGTGTCCATTATATTATCGTTACCACCGTTATCGTGATTCCAACGACATGTGCAGGTATTTAGGTTACCATCGCCATCCACGCTTACAGCGACCATAGACAAGCCGTATTCATCCAATGGACAACCTTCGCCTTGTTTTTCTGGCACATTTTCAAACCCGTTCTTCAGACAAAAGTAGAATTGTCCAATACCGCCTGACGTATATGAATCAAGCATATCAGGGTCATGCGTCACACACCAAGATGTATATTTGCCGTATTGTGATGATTGTTCGAAATCATCAATTTGCACAATTGTATAGTCATTATTTTCTTGATATTCCATTGAGTTGATTTCCTCACGGTCTTTGTCACCCATTTCTTTTCTTGCTCCCGCAAATCTGTCAATCAGTTCCTGTGCTGGCATACCGTTAAGGTTTCTGTCATATTCGTTAATATGTGCGTCAGAAGCAATTAATTCAAGTGTTGAATTTAATCTCATTATAATACCACCATCGGCTAATTGTCCGTCACAGAACATTCTGGCTAAACCAAGAATAAATTTACCGGCTTTGCTGTTATGATGAAGAACCGAAAATGCATCCCTGAGTTCTTTACGTACAAATTCATCTGCCCGTGCTTCATCCCAACCGAATTTCTGCATAACCAGTTTTTTGGCTGCGGAAATTGATTTGCTTTCCTGAGATTCAGTAAGCAACACATAGTCCTGATACTGTGGGTCTATGCGTTCCAAAAGATTATATATTTTTTTAAGATGACTATACATTTTAATTTATTTGTTTTTAATAATCACCACAATTCCAAACGATTGGTGAATATTCATAACTTACAACATCAGAACTGCTTATCATAATCTTTAATTGTTCCATGTCTGTTGTTGTCTGACTGTAAAATGTTATTGCATCTGCTGTCTTTTCGTGAACATACAGATAGCAGTTGTATTCGTTACCTTCGTGAAGTAATACATGTGTTCCGTTATCGAAGGCGGTGGTTAGTTGAGAATAAGTCTTGTTGCATGTATAACCCGTTAATTCATCATTAGCGTCATATTGAGCAGTTAGTATTCCTACTAATGCTTTATCCGCTTTGCCTGAAATGTCGGGAAGTGTAGGTTTATCTGTGAGGTCATTGTATGAACCTGATGTTGCTACTGCAGCAAATTCATGTCCTGTCCATAATCTAATGCCTGTGCCATCGTGGTAATAAATGGGATGATTAACGTACAACTCAACTTGTGTGGCACTCGTGGCTATACCAAGGAAAATATAGATTTTACCGTCATTGGTTGATGGAAGTGTCTGAACACATGGCGTATCGGCATCAATAATAGCACTTCCATTGTTTTGAGGGGCACATTTGACGTAAACTGGCGCACTTGTTGTTAGCGTCAACGCCGCGCCTGTGCGGTTAAACGAATGGCCTAAAGTAACTAAGTACTGGTCCCATATGGTGGTAGCGGAAACATTGGCTTCAGCGGAAATTTTTGATGATGAAGAAGTATATACAATTCTGCCAAATGGGTCAATAGGTTTTTGGTTTACGGTTTTTGCGGTAGATGCATCATTAGTGCTATTTGCTGAAGCGGGAACCCAGTGTGTACCATCAGCAGAAGTAAAGAAAATCTTGTAATATCTACACGTATCAGTTGTTTTTAGAATAGTACTGTTTGTTCTTAACTGATATCCAATAATGTCTGTTGTTGTATTGTTATCAGCACCATGATTTAACCACACCCACTGTGAACCATTAAAAATGTAATAGACATATCTATTGGCTGCACCGACAACAGTGGTATTCGCTGAAGTTGTTGTCACATATTCGGCTGCACTATAATATATCGGATATGCACCAGTATTGTTCACATTAAGAGTCATAGTATTACCGGCAGTCTTGTAAGTGTTTGCTGCCAAATACTTGATAGCAACCACAGTACCAACAAGCGGCTTGCCTTCACTATCAACCGGGAATATCTCAGTCGTTGCCACTTTTTGATAAGTTGCAGCACAGCTGGCAGGACTTTCACCCATATACCATTTGTTAAAGTTTTCGGTAAGGTATGTCCAACTACCACTATTTCCGTTTCTATGATATACGCCAACAAGCGTTTTAACTGGGTCTTCATCGTCTTCCTTATATCTAATAAGCGTCATTTCGCCATCTTGTTTTGACCCTGAGGTATCAAGTGCTTCCTTTACTACCGTTAACGCACTCTTGTCATTTTCTTTATCTGGTCTTACGACTGTATCATTTCTGTAGAATTGTATTGTTTTGCTATGTGCCATTTTTGGAAAAAACCTATATATTATTTCTTTTTTAGTTTAATATTTCTGTTCAAACAACATCCAACTAATTATAGTTTTCTTTTTATGCTTAAATCTTCTTTGTTTATAAATATAAACAAATTCTATTATGTATAAACTATTTATCTAAAAACTGTGACGTTATGCCTTATAAAATAAAGATAACAGAAAAAGAATTACATGGTATAATTAAAGAAAGTGTTAAAATGGTGCTGTCAGAAAAAACATTTTTAAATGAAGGCGCGTCAAAACGACTATTCCATTACATAGACACAGAGAGACTCATAAGAATGCTTAGAAACAATCGATTCTATCCAAGTGAACCCGAAATGTTCAACAATGTAAACGATGGGAAAAAAGAATATACCGATGGAAAAGGACAACGTTTTATGTCATTTACGCGCAATAAAAATTTCCATTCCGGTTATCCAGTACTTGCTTACGGAGAAGTTGGTACATACGGTGATGATGGTATAGTATGTAGAATAGAACTGGATGGCGATGCCCTGAACACATATAATAATTTTAAGACGAAAACTCGTTGGGGTAAAAGGCAAAATAATTTTAAAGTAAAACCAATGGATTTTATTTATAAAGATTATGGCGATGGTGTTGGAGACCCAAATAGAATACAAGATGAAACTGGGGTATATGCCCACAATGGGAAAGAATGGATGATGAAATCAGACGATGTTACTTATTTCGGATGGGATGGAATGGATGCGCCTCCACTTCCAGATAAATATGCGCATAGTATGTCACAAGCAGAAGACAGATTAACAACAACTGCAAAATCAATACCAAACGCCAACAAATATATCACAAGAATTGACATATATTCAGACCCAAGAATGAATAGTACCGATGAAGAACAAGAAATTATAATAAAACAAATACAAAAATATGCGAGTAAACTTGGCATACCTGTAATTTTATATAATAACATAAAAGACTTTAGTTTACAAAGATAGGAAAATGTAACCGTTATGGCTGTATTATTCGTATTTATAGACTATTTATAAGAAAAATACTGAATTGATTATGAAGAAAAGAATAAGATTAAGCGAACGCGACCTGCATAGAATGATTAAGGAATCAGTTAGAAGAATATTGAACGAAGATATTTATGACCACAACAAATCAGACCATGAGAATCAATTAACAATAGATGATTTAATGGGCATTTGGGAACGGTATGGCGGTTTAAATGAACGTGTCGAGGTATTTGATGGTGTAAACGGTTTTAAAACTGTTCATTGGGCTGATGGAAATCAGCTGTTCTTATCTCGTAAAGACTATGATACATATCTGAAAAAGCAAGAAGAAGGGGAAAGAAGATATGCTGAAGAGCACAGTGGCAAATACGGTGGTGGTGAAGGTAATCAGTACTTGTCAAATCCGTCAAGTTTACCCGCAGGTTTGCATTAATTAAGGGCAATGATATAACTGTTGGCCCAACTTTTATTGAAATGCAGCCCAATTGGACTGCATTTTCTGTTAATATTCCATTTCCTCAACCTCTTCGTATTCTTCTGCCGATAATGGTCTAATAGAAACAATTGGGCCTTTGTTAAATAATACCAACCCTTCTGCATCAACATAATCCATATAATAGCAATTATAACCCTCATCTAACAAGAGAGGAATTTCGTCTTTTTCTGGACCTTCATACGGGTCTCCGTCATCGCCAAAAATTTCATATATAGAACCAGGAAAAAGTTTATTTTCATTTACTTTTATTTCATATATTACTGGATTTTTTCTAATTTTTGCATACTCTTTGGCATAATAGTCTTCTGGCGTGAGCCATAATACACCATTGTACCATAAATCATGACTTATATCACCGCCATGATAATATGTCCCAATATTTCCGCTTCGTTCCTCTACCTCATTAATTATTTCATCTATTATCCTTGATAATTTTTCTTCTAATTGTTTTTTCTTGGTTTTCTTTGCTTCATCAAATTCATCGGGTTTTGAATTGTATTCAATGAACTCATTCTCATAATCCGTTAATTCACGATTAAGATATGTTTTAAGCATGTTCATTATTTCAACTCTCCCTTTATATCTGTCTTTTCCGTAAGGAACATCCCAAAACATTTCATCGGCAATCATAGTATAACCTGTTCCATTTCTATCATAGTAACTTGGTTTATAATTTACCCAAAAAAATGATTTAGTTTTTATAATCGACTCAAGATAGGCTTGCTTATCTTTATAATCAGAAACATAAAATACGTAATCACCGGCTTGTTGTTTGTTTACTGTATATAATAGTCTTAGATAACGTGATAAAAGTGTATCATTAAGTCTTTCCAAACTATAACCGCCCAAAACATTCCCACTTTCAATGTTGTTTTTAAGAATACGCATAGCCCTTGGCATTGGCATATTGTTGATTTCGTCTGCTTTAAACCAAGTGTATTCAGAATCACCATTTCCTGCCCTCATTTCCAAATCATCACTATCATAAACATAGGCACTACTATGACCCTGTTGCCAATAAAATGGGGCAGATAATGAATTTGGTTTAACTTCTTCCATAGTTGTGTTGGTCTTTGAAAGGTCATAAATGACAGAACCGTGTGTTGTATTGTCATAATATGCTATACCACTCACATTTACCCCGTTATAACCATTATATTCCATAAAAACAGTTGAAAATGATTGCCTACCTTTATGGTTCTGTGCCATTCTCGTCAACTCATAATAAGATGGGCATTTCAGATTTAATGCCTTAGCATTTCTGTAAATCTTTTGATAATTAATGGCGTTGTCATATTGGGCATATTCTGGCCTGAAGTCACCCCCATAAGCAATGTGGTTATAAAATCCGTTAACCCTGCCAAGTAATGTAAATAGAACGTCACCTTGTCGTTTTGAACGAACACGGTATAGATTTTTGTACAAATCAAGGTCAACACGATAAACATGGTCTTCTATTTGTATGAAATGTGGGTCAGAATTGCCGTTATTAATCCAATTCCACCTCTTATCATCATAACCTCTTACATCATATGAGTCAGATGAATAAGTCGAAAAATAAGTGCCACTTCCAAAGTGACCCGTATCTCGACCCGACATCATAGCCTTATTGTCAGACCAATACGGTTCACCATTATGGTGTGAACCAAAATGGAAATTCCAATCACTCTCATTAATCTTCATAATAATCCTCGTCATCAAAAATTTGAGTTATATTATCTTTTAAAGCCTGTTTATAACGTTTTACAATACCCCTTATGTAAAAATCACGTGGACCGTATTGATGCATCCATTCCTCAAATGTCGGTATATGGTCTATACTACCCCATCTAAGGTGTTTTTGTAAAGTTTCCCAGTTTTCTTCAAGATAGTCATTATAATTACGTTTGGCTTCTTCTGTTGCCTGTTTATAAAGTTCATCATTAAACGCATCATCTTTTTCAAGTGTATAGCGTCTTGAACTTTTTCGGTTTGCCTCAACAATACGTCTCACACTCTCGCTGACAATCTGTCTTATATCATTTTCTGTTATTTTAATTGTCTTTTTCATGTCAAAATATTGGTTTTTGTCTTTCATGATATTCCCCATTGTTATAAAGGGTATAGAATCTTTCACCAATTCTTCCAATAGCGGTTCCGAAGTTACCTTGTCCGAAATTGCTAACACCATCGAACCACACGTCATAAAGTTCCCAAAATTTATTTATTCCATCAGTGGCAAGATAATTTTGTTTACCGTTAGAACAAATTATTGCAGCCGCCACACGATTATCAACACTTAGATTTTTAAAATGCCCTATATGATTATACCATTTGGGGATAGCAGCCGTATCTGTGGATAAATCCAGAATCGTTGTCATGTTCCCACCGTCTTTATATACCCTTACATAATCTCTGAATAAGAAATCTATTTCATCATACCAATCCTTCAAAAGAAATTGGATTTTATCATCAACAATATTCTTTTTGCCATTTTTTGTAACAACCATGACCCATTGTTTATTTGCCAGTTTACCTCTCCAAGTCATTGGACTAACATCATCAAACACAAAGTCTGTCACAAAATTGCAATTACCGTCCATAATGGCATATTTTTCACCATCCATTACAGAAAAAGTATCTGTTGCGGTACTTTGTACTATATCATCATACCATTTATCTAAAAGAATAGTGCCATCACCATCGACTATATTGAATTTTCCTTTTAAACCGACAACACATTTATTACTTGCGGTAAAATCGCAAAACATGTAATCAAACCAAACCTTACTGCGAAGTTCATAATTTTCAGTATCAACGAAATTCCATTTTTCATCAAGTTTAACCAGAACATAATCTGTATTACTGCTTAAATAATAAACGACATCATATAAAAGATTAAGAAGCGGGCCTTTTCCGTATTTTTTGGTATAGAAATCAATCAATCCGTCACTTAACCTTGGATGATATTCATCAAAAGTAAAGGTATTGTCACTTTCATCCATAAATGATTTGGTTTCAAAATGAAATTGATATTTAGTTCCGTCTTTCTTGTTGATGTTGATATATAATGGCCCCTGGTTATTATAGTAATCAAAATAGTTATCACTATGTTCGGCTGCTGTACACCACTGTGTGCCTCTACCGTATTCTATTGCAGCAGCCTCAGTATGTGGGACAACCACAAGCCATTCATCATCTTCATAGACCTTTTCGGCACCTTCCTTTATTTTGCGTATTTCCTCTTTATGTGAAGCAGCCTGTGTGTTGTCTGAATAGGGTTCTATTGCCTTATACAACTCTGGTAGTGATTTATATTGTCCAATATCCTTTTGCTCAAGTTTTTGTTTGTACTTATGAAAAATGGTTAAGTATGTTTTTGCCTTGTATAAATCTTCAAGTTTTAAGTTACCACTTGTATACAAAGCAAGTAACCACTTGGAATATTTGCCCATTCTGTCCTCTTCGTCACCTACTGTCGGGTCTGCACTGATAATTGAATAGAACGTTTCTTCTGGTATTTTGTAGTAATACTTCTGATGTACGTCATCAAGTGACATTGCCTCTAAAAGTACCGCTTCATTAAGAAACGAATAGTCGCGATAACCGCTGTCTATTCGTTCCAATAGATTATATATTTTATATATAGTTTGCATTAGTGCATTTTATTGATACATGTTTTTACAAAAAATTCCGTAAAGCCAATCAGCAATATCCTTAATACCCTTTACAGTTCCGGAAAAGTCAGTACCCTCTTGTTGTCCATACTTTGGATAATCTGTTGCCAACATACCAACCATCTTATAAAGTTGATTTAATTTTTGGGATATGTTTCGCTGACCTCTTCCACTATTATTATTAGTTGCTGTTACAGTATTTGCTGCCTTATTTGCACCATATCCACTCTTCGCACCTTGGTATGCACCGGCCATGTCACCCCAAAAGCCTTCTGAAAGCACCTCGTTAACGCTTTCGGCTATTAATCTATGTAAATCTTTTTCAGATAAAGTTATTGTTTTTTTCATATTATTCATTGTTTTATTTATAAATAGCTTATTATGTTTAAAATTTTCCTTAATTCCTATATCATTTACATACGGGCAAAGTTCATTTATATCTGCTCCAATAATACTTGATAACTGTTCAGGTGTCAATATAAAACCGTCATAACAATGTGGTATATTATAACGTGACCACACTTCATGAATTTTCCCATCAGGATATGTCACGACCACTAATGCCGACATGCCATACTCATCATATGGCGGCAATCCATTATCCAAAGACGCGAGTTTAAAATATTCGTCTGTTTCAATTGATTCACAACCTTCACAATAGCCATTATCATAAATTAAAATATTTTCAGCCAAATCGTTTTCTCCCATGTTCTTTAACATTTGGGATATTTCTTCTATCTCAATAGATTTAGCAGAACCAAAAGTTCTATCATTTGTGACAACATAACAGGTGGATTCATAACCCATCATTTCCTCATAAAGCCCTTCATCACGAAAAATACACCACGCCTCATTTTTAAAAATACTTTTCCCAAGTTTTAGTGCCTCGTCAGCATTGTCTATTCTTCGGATAGTAAAACCGTTTATGTAATTTACTTTGGGCGTAATTTTACCTTGTTCAATGGCAGTATTAATTGCATCACGATAAAATGTCGCCTCATAATATTGTTGAACATATCTAAAAGGCAATTCATTGAAATCAGCCGCTTCAATGTTTGGGTCAAAAGCCTCATTATTATTTAACCATGCAAGAAACTCATTAAACTTTTTATATTGTGAGCGCGGTATTTCTCCATCTATCAAATAAGAAAGTATTTGATAAAGCCAACGTTCATTTCTTGCCCTCGCATTTGGTATTCTGTTCAATAGCCTTGCCCTGATTTGTCTTATCTCGTTAAAATCAGTAACATTAAAGTTATCAGCAATCAGTTTATTTATTTTCCTGTCTCTTGAATTTTCTAATAATATATTTGTTTTCATATGTCTAATCATTTTCGTGACCGGAATAACCGGTTAATTTTCCATCACGTGTTAATTTGTATACAATTTCATTTTTTGAAACCAGGGTATAGCCATTTGAGCCAAAATGGTCAACAAAATCAAACCAATCCTCACTTAAAAGGTCACCATAACGGTTAATAAAGTTATATTTAGATTCATTATATCCGGTAATTTTTAAAACCCTGAAATAACCATAAGAAAAACCACCAATACTATCAAATCCATCACTAATTATGTTACCATCCTTATTAATCAGATACCATTTATCATTTTCTTTGACTCTGGCGCATGGGACCTCATCTTCAAAACGGGTCACATTTTGAAACCACTTGTCAGTAATGAATGTGCCATCAGGCCTTAAGAAATTAGAAGTGCCATTTTCCCTTGTTACTACGGCAAAACCATTATTGAAATATTCAACATAATTAAACCACATATCTTTGCAAAGAAGTTCACCGTCTCTTTTTAAGAAATTGTACTTCCCTAGTTTCTCAACGGGTAAAATGCCATTTTCGTCATATCTGAAATAATTAGTAAAAAAATCACTGGTTATTTTACCAATGGAATCAAACCACATTTCAGATATGGGTTCGCCTGTTTCATCTATTAAATTGTATTCAATACCATGACGAAATTCATTATACTTACCTGCAACGGCATGACCCCAATCATCAAAATAATTTTTTATTTCCGCATACCATACAGGTAATAAAATATTTCCGTTTAAATCCATCATATTAGCATTGCCTTCTCTATCATAAACAATAGTGTATGTCCTATGGGTATTGGATAACGAATCGACATGTTTATACCATTCTTCTGAAACTAGTTCCCCATCTATACCGACAAGATTCTGAAGCCCCATTGTTGTTACAACGGCATAACCACCAAAAAATGATTGTACACTATCAAACCAAACATCGTTTATGGTTTTATCTTGCCTTAAAAACGTTGTTGAATTATCTTTTTCAATGAATACTGCGCCTGAATTATAATCTCTCCATATATAGTCAAACTTTTCTCCATTACATAGTATTCCACCATTTTCATCAAAAAGAGAAAATTTTCTGTTTTCTATCGCAATAATTAAATCGCTTTTGCTATCTGTTTCAATATTGTTAAACCATGTATCAAATAAAAGTTGATTATGTTCGTCAATAAGATTATATTTTGAAGTCAATTTAACTTTTAAAAAATTTTTATTTTTGGTTTTAACACGTCTTATTGAAGAGAAAATCCTGTTTGGATTTTCACCATTGGCAAGACGTTGCATTGCATCCTCAACGGCAATTTGCCATTTGTTGTTTGGTTTAAAAACCTCATAGAAATTTTTGCCAATTAGTTGACTTATTTGTTTGGTATCCATAATGTGGTCATCGCCACCATTATCATGGTTCCATCGACATGTACAGGTATTAAGATTACCTTTTTCATTTACACTTACCGCAACCATAGACAGCCCATATTCATCCAATGGACAACCTTCACCTTGTTGCTGTGGTACATTTTCAAACCCGTTTTTTAAACAGAAATAAAACTGTCCTATACCATCTGACGTATAATGAGCAAGCATATCAGGGTCATGCGTTACACACCAAGACGTATATTGGCCATATTGTCTTGCCTGTTCGAAGTCATCAATTTGCACAATGGTATATTCATTGTTTTCTTGTAATTCCAATGCAGAAACTTCCTCACGGTCCTTATCGGAAATATCTTTCATCGTGGTAGCAAATCTATCAATTAGTTCTTGTGCTGACATACCGTTGAGGTTTCTGTCGTATTCATTGATATGAGCATCGCTTGCCACTAATCCAAGTGTATCATTTAATTGCATAATAATTGCACCTGTATTTAATTGGTTATCACAAAACATTCTTGTAACACCAAGGATAAACTTGCCACCGTTTCTTGTACGTAATACAGGTAAATCTTCTCTGAGTTCTTTACGTACAAATTCATCTGCCCGTTGTTCATTCCAACCGAATTTCTGCATAACTAATTTCTTAGCTGCGGAAATGGATTTGCTTTCCTGACTTTCTTTAAGTAGTTGCTTATATTGTGACTCTGTAATTGTTATGGTTTTTCTCTGTTTGGTTTCATTGGTTTTCCTTAAAATAAATTTAAATTTATCGGCATTATGTATCACCTCTGTTGGCCCACCACCACTTACGTCTTTGTCATAACCTAAAAGTTCGTAAGTACGAGAGTTATTTGTATAAACTCTGTCTATTCTTATAAAATCGTGCCACTTCTCGAATGCAAAACCGCCATAAGGACTTAAAAAATTGCGTTTTCCTGCTTGATTATGGCATATTAGGAAATCGCCATCGCGGTAAATATAACTTAGCCACTCGTTACATATTTCTTTACCATCAAGACCAATCACGTTCCATAAACCTTGTTTTTTAACTATAGCGCATCCCCCTTTAAAATTATCAATAGTGTCATACCAATTGTCACAGATTATGTCGCCATTTCTGTCCGCTAATGTTAGTCCTTGTTGATTATTAAGTCTGAAAAAACTATCAAAAGCATCAAACTCATCGCCTGAGCCTTTACCAAAATAAGTTATATCATAATACCACTGGTCAAATAAAAGTTCACCATTTTTATTAATGGCATTATACAACTTGTCTTTTTTAACAATTGCACACCCATAAAAAAACCGTGATGCAACATCAAATGTCATATCGGTTAAAAATTCACCGTCTTTTTTAATATATGTTATTTTATCGTCATCCAATGATACTTGAAGCGCACCATCATGAAAACACATACCTGTCTTTTTAAACCATTTGTCAAACAAATATTCACCATTGGTATTAATAGCGTTGTATATTAGGCCACCGTCATGCAATAATCCAACAACAGCCGCCCCCTCGTTAAAGTTTTTAGCAATATCAAACCAAATATCACATAAGATATTACCATTGATATCTACATAGTTCCTTAAATTATTGTCCGAAATTATACCAAACCCACCACTAAATTTGTTGACCTTGTTACACCATTTATCTAAAACTAATGTACCATCCTGTCTTAGATAATTTTGCTTGTAGCCCCTATATACAATGGCAAGCCCGTTGTCATCAAAATAATTAGCATCATCAAACCACTCATCAGAGATTGGGTTTCCATTTTCATCTATAAAATTGCATTTATGGTTTTGGCCCATATCAGGGTCTCCAACAACATTAACTTGAACATATGTTAAACCATCACTTTCATAGCCAACGTAATCATAACGCAACAATAATGCATCATTACCATATTGTTGACGGTAAAAATTGTATAACCCCTCAGTAAAATTATATCTGTCACGTTTGAAACGTGTATCAGTTTCATCCATAAACTGCTGTGAATTAAAATGGAATTGTAACTTTTGGCCCGTTTTTTTATCAATGTTGATATAAAGTGGACCTTTCTTATTATAGTAATCAAAATAGTTAGTACTACCTGTTGCGGCAGTACACCACTGTGTACCTTTACCATATTCTATTGCTGCATCTTTGGTCTCAGGTACAATCACCAACCATTCGTCATCCTCATAGACTTTCTTTGCGCCCTTCTTTATTTGACGTATTTCCTCTTTATGTGACGCTGCTTGTGTATTATCTGCATATGGTTCAATGGCCTGATATAATTCACCTAACGATTTATATTGTCCTATATCCTTTTTTTCCAATTTGTTTTTATACTTATGAAAAGTTGTCAGATATTCAGTTGCCTTATATAAATCCTCTAATTTTAATTCATCATTGGTATATAAAGCAAGTAACCATTTGGAGTATTTACCCATTTTGTCATCACCTGATGTCGGGTCAGCAGCGACTATTTCCCTAAACTCTTCTTCTGGAATTTGGCTGTAGTATTTTGTATATACATCACCAAGTGACGCTGCCTCAAGAAGCAGGTCAAATGCCTGTGATTCCGATAAAACAAATATTCTAGGTATAATTTCTTCCTTTAAGGTGGTAAAAATTCTCATTTTTTTTCGATTGTTTAATGTTTAATCTTATAATTGGAAACCTTATCAAAGGAACATAGAAAAACATTCTTTGACATTGCGCCTTTATAATCGTCAATTAAAGAAACCAATCCTGATAATTTATCGTTTTTGGAAAACATTGTGCGTAAATTTTCAACAATTTCTGTGGCATAACCACATAATTCACCTAAATCTGATGTTTCTTTAATTTCCAACGAATTTAATTTGGTCATTGAATTATATTCGGGTTTACCAAAATAACCGAATGATTGCTCGGCTAATTCATCAGCAAAATCAATTATGGTATCACGAACTGTATCGCATAACTCATGGCCATGATTACTATCAGTAGTATAATGTATCATCTTTGCCGCATCAGCTTAAAGATATAACTTAAAAACTATTTCACTTATTTGATACTCATTCATATTAACACGTGTCTTATTTACAATAAATAGACTGTACAAAATAAAATGCAGCCGCTATAAAGCGACCACATCTTTTATAGGTTATAGTATATATTTCACAAATTTTAGACGTTAAAAATGTTAATTCCTCTTTCTTCCAAAAAATTTGACATTTCATTATTGACATTATTTGTTATCAATTTTATGTCGTTTTCATATTGTTTAAGTTGTTTTATTTCAGTTGGCCTGATGAATATTTCATACCTTAAATGTCCGTTTTTGTTATAAGTAAGGCTTTTTTCACTTATTTCAAGATTACAGATATATTTTTCAACTTTAAGGTTTGTCATGACATTTAAGTTTTTAATTATGAATTGCTTAAATTTTTTTTTCAACTCTTTAATGTCATTAGTATATGTGTTTTTTTCAATTATTGGTTTAATATCGCCCTTTGCTCTTATGTAAATAACTGATGGGTTATTTTTATCAGTCGTGCCGTAATTAACTCTTAATCCTTTTTCCTTAATGATTGGATATTGTTTAAATATTCTTTTTGTGTTTTTGCCGGTCATTTTATGCCAATATTTTTATCTTTTACAAATATACTACTTTTAACAGAAATTAACAAATGTTTTTTTAATAAAATTAACATTTTTGTAGAGAAAAAAGAAATCACATTTCAACTGAAATTAATGGTATAATGATGAATAAAATCACCCAAATTACCGCCAAATTGTACCTTTCTCAACCCAAGAGATTCTAACATTGTTATTGCCTCTTTTACTTTTTCATTCCTCGAATCTGCAAGAAATATCGCATGATACGAACCGTCTTTTTCTACTTTGGTTTGCACATTAAAACCATGACGATAGCAAATGTCATAAACTTTGTCATCAAGAACTTTGTATATACCCATATCATCGCCATCATTCTCATTGATATACTCTCGAACCACATTTTTGATTATTCCCTCAATAATCACTTCTTTTCGCTTATTTCTATCCATATCAATATACCTTACGTATAAATAATAATAACCATTATGTTTTATTTTTTCAAACGTCTGTGATAAGCATCACGGTTTTTCTCAATTGTTCCCCTTGTTTTCTCTATATCGTTAACCAATCCGTCTGTTTTATCTGGCATAAAATATGGACCTGTTTTTAGAGTCGGTGGTTCAGGCTTCGGTTCTGTTGATTTACGTGGTCCCTTTTTACCTATCTTCTTATACCAGGGCTTACTTTTAAAGTCTTCGATTTCACGTCTGTTGGCATCCATTCTTTCTTCATAATCATCTAAATCTTGACGGTACTTATTAATATTTTCAACATCATTAAATCTATCCTGTAACCTGTCAATATGACCCTGTGAATATCTTCCACCCGTTAATTCATCATGATAACCAGCCATAGCGTCTGTGAAATCAGCAATATAATCAGCAGACTTCATATCGTGATTTCCCAATGGCCACATTCCTTTATTGTCATTATATACGTCAGATGGTTCATAACCATCAACACTTGCATAATGATGATAAATAGGATAGTTTCCTGCTCTATCTTTTGAAAGTTGACCATAATATTTTGTGTTTTCTTTATCACCTGATTTAGATATTGATACATTGTGCCCTAAGTCTTGAGAAAGTTGTTTAGATAATCCCTGTCTAAATGTCCCCATCTGTCTTCTTCTCCTATCCTTTTGCGTATCGCGGTGAACTTTTCGGCCACTTCTATTTGTCGCCACCTTATCGTTATCACTATTTAAATCATCTAAATCAGCACCTGCACCAACATAAGCCCTTGCTATTTTTTCTGGACTTATCTCATTTAAAACATTTTTTACAGATTCCCTGATTATGTTATGTAATTCGTTTTCGCTTAATCTTATCCTTTTTTTCATAAACGCGTTTTCTTTATAAATATATAATATTTATGTTAAAAACATAGTAATGTCTAAACATCTAAGTAAAATATTTGACCTACTTCAGCGTATTGATGAAAGTTATCACAATTATTCGCTGTTCAATGAATCCTTAATTCTTGAAGCAGCATCACTCGCTGATGTATACCAAAAATACTATAGCCAAATTCCTGAGGAAGAGTTCAAGCAAATTGTTGCTGCTGACCCAACGTCAGGTGAAGATAAAATGGGCAAATACTCCAAATGGCTACTTGCATTATATGCATCAGACAATCTTAAACTCGAAGACCTGTACAAAGCAACTGAATATCTAACAACATTTCACAGGTACAAACAAAAACTTGACAGAAAAGATATCGGGCAGTATAAATCACTGCCTGACCTATATAATGCCATAGAACCATATAGCGACAACACCAAAGCAGCGTCACATAAAGAGGAAATACGCAAAATAAAGGAAGGTGCCGAAAAGGTCTATGAAGATGACGAATGGCTTGTGGTTGTACCACATACCAGGGCTGCTGCAATAGAATATGGTAAAGGAACACAATGGTGTACGGCAGCAACGGAAAGTTATAACTATTTCGAACATTATAGCCAACAAGGACCCCTGTATATCAATATTAACAAAAACACAGGCGAAAAATATCAGTTCCATTTTGAATCAGAACAATTCATGGACGAACGCGATGAAGAATGCGGTGGCGTAGTTACCGAAAATGACCCGCTTTATCAATTTTATCTGGCAAAATATGGCCCTGAAAAAACTTTACCATTACTTTATACCTATGTTACCAGTTTGGGAAGTGACCAAAATAATAAAGATTTCAGAATTGTAGGAAATGGTAAAGAGGAGTCCACATTCTTATACAATATAATCAATATGGATACACTTAAGCCAATTTCCGATGTGTGGTTTGAAGATGTAGTTGGTGCTTTTAATAACAGCAAAAAAATCATTGTGAAAACGGGATGTAATGAGTATAACCTGATGGATGATAAGGGAAATCTTTCATTTGACGAAGATAATTCTTTTATGTTGCTTGGTTATGCTAACATTGGTAACCACTTCGGTAATGTACTTTATGGTATGACAGATAAAGGTAACCTGCTCTTAGATGGAAACGGAAAACCAATTCTGGATGTGTTTTTGGCACGTAAACCAGAATATATCCATTTTAACATTGGTGGAATGAGGCCACGGTGCGGTTTCATTTATCTGTTGAAAACAAATCACCGTAAATTTAATGTCATTAATGATGAATTGAAACTGCTTTTTGATGAATGGCTTGATGAAATTGAATATAACGATTGGCATCCTATTCTGATACTAACCAAGAACAATAAAAAGGCAACATTTAGTGTTATTTTAAATAAGTTATCAAAATGGTACGATAATATTAGTGACGAAGTTAATAAATTATATACGAGCAATTATAATAGTAGTTTCAATATCAGAAAAATCAGACTCAATGGGAAATATAATTACATAACCGATAACGGAAAAGAATTATTTGATGTTTGGTATGATAAAATCAGATACCATTGGGATATAGAAACATTTTTCTGCACAAACGGTGAAGAGACAATCGAAATAAAAGGTAAAGATGCAGCGAATAACCTTCTTAATCAAAATAAAATAAGTGAAAGTAAATATAAAATAATATCTAAACAAAAGTAATTATGAGAACAATAAGACTTACAGAAAATGACCTCCATAATATCATTAAAGAAAGTGTGAAAAGAATCATTAATGAAGTTCAAAATAACGGACAAATGCAACAATATCAACCCCAACTTGTATCAAGAAGAATGAATAATGGACAAGTTATGATATTTGACCCGAATAGAAATCAACCCGTAACAAATATGACATTCGATGGAGCACAACCAGAAATGATGCAAGGCCACAATTCAATTACCGCATGGAAAGATAATACCAACTATGAAGTCTATCCAAACGGACAAGTACAAAGAATAAACAGATTCTAAAGGAAAAATATAGAAATGTATAAAAGCGACCCATAAGAGCCGCTTTTTATATTTTAACAAATAACGCTAAATTCATCCGTTTAAAACCCTTCTCACACATTCTTTTACAATATTGTGTAAATCGCTTTCACTAAGACGTATGGTTTTCTTGCGACATCTGTTTTCAGAAACACTACCATTCCGTAAACAACTAACGGCCTCAGGTGGAATGCGTGAACTTAATTCGTCAAACGTAAGCGGATTGTCTCTAAGGTCAGTAATGATTGTCCCATCAGGATTTGATTGGTAAGGCGTTTCAGAAGTTTTAGGCATTGCAACTATAAAAATTCTATCAAGTTTCCTTTCTTGACCCGTATCAACAATATAGAATCTATAATATGGCTCATATGCTTCGAAAAACCTTGATTCATCACTACATAAACAACTAGCGCATTGATTTCTAAACGGGAAATTTAAAAAATCTTCATAACTTGTAAAATTCCAAATAGCACATTGACCATCATCGTAAACTTTACGGCCAGGCATTTGGTCCCTTAAATTATTCATTTGGTTTGTCTTGTTTTTATCCATAATCAACTATTATTTTTTAGTTAAATATTATTTTTTGTAAAATTTCAAATTTGAATTTTATCTTGTCTTACATTTCAGATTGAATTAACTGATGTATTAATTCAAACATTTCATCAGTGGTAATATTTCGTTTATAAATCTTATAATATTTAGTCCTTACCGACTTGTCCTTACCATATCTTCTTTTGTTGGATTTTACATCCCATACGTATTTGTATTCTTGGTTTCTGTCTCTACCCTTTTTTTCTATCTTTATCGTGAAGT
>JAEEGL010349156.1_pt1 | contig 20575 bp, 19 predicted proteins | sample 9134231 | NCBI WGS metagenome assembly JAEEGL01 (sample SAMN16246548, study PRJNA631951) | gut metagenome | biome: gut microbiome; feature: rumen; material: fiber-attached | host: Bos | place: Iran: Karaj | collected 2018-10
ACACAGAAGTTATTGCATATGCAATCGAGAATCCCGGATTTGTTGTAGGTATTCCTTCACTCGGAAGCCAGGATACAATCGCTCCCGCAGTATCAAAGGGTAACGATACTCTTGCAGACTGGATTAACGAAGAAACAGTAAGACTTGGCGAAGAGAACTTCTTCCATGCAGATTACGAAGCAACACTTATTGACACTTACGGTGCAGATTACGAAGACACACTTGTAGTTGAAGGCGGAAAAACAGCAGCTGCAGATGATACAACTGAAGAAGCAACAGAAGACGGCGCACTTGATATTCCCGAAGGAAACGGCGAAACAATCAAGATCGCAGCAACACCTGTACCTCATGCAGAAATCCTTGAAGAAGCAGCAAAGATCCTCGACACATACGGATACAAACTTGACATTGTTGAATTTGATGATTATGTACAGCCCAACCTTGTAGTTGAATCAGGCGAATTCGATGCAAACTATTTCCAGCACGTACCTTACCTTGACAGCTTCAACGAAGAACAGGGAACACACCTTGTAGTAGCAGGCGAAATTCATTACGAGCCCTTCGGAATTTACCCCGGAAAGAAAGCATCACTTGATGAAATCGAAGACGGTGACAAGATTGCAATCCCCAACGACACAACAAACGAAGCAAGAGCACTTTTACTTCTTCAGGACAACGGAATTATCAAATTAAAAGACGGCGCAGGCCTCACAGCAACAGTAAATGATATAGTTGAAAATCCCAACAACATTGAATTCGTGGAACTTGAAGCAGCACAGGTTGCAAGAGTCGTAAAGGAAGTTGAATTTGTAATCTTAAACGGTAACTACGCACTTGAAGCAGGCTACTCCGTAGCAAAAGATTCCATCGCTTATGAATCAAGCGATTCGGAAGCAGCTAAGACATACGTAAACATCGTTACAGTTCTCGAAGGCAACGAAAACAGCGATAAGATCCAGGCACTTGTTAAAGTATTAAGATCCGATGACATTAAGAAATTCATCGAAGACAACTATGACGGTGCGGTAATCTTCTACGAAAAATAATCCCATAAATAATTTAATATCGGGCGGGAGCTTCAAAACTTCCGTCCGAATTCTGATGAAAGAACTAAATTTTAAAGAGACAGAGAAAATGAGTGAAATTGAAATAAAAAATCTGACAAAAAAATTTGAGATGAAAGGCCATACGGTTACGGCTTTAAGCGATATCAACCTTTCCATTGAAAAGGGCGATATTTTCGGAATTATCGGTATGTCCGGCGCAGGAAAAAGTACGCTGGTCCGTTCGGTAAACTTCCTCGAAAAGCCTACTCAGGGAAGCGTGCTTATCGACGGTGTCGATCTTTCGACTTTAACCGAGAAGGAATTAAGAAAGAAAAGACGCGAAATCGGAATGATTTTCCAGAATTTCAACCTTCTCGAGCAGAAAAACGTACTGGACAATATCTGTTTTCCGCTTGAAATATCGGGAAGCAGAAAGAAGGATGCAAGAGTCAGAGCGAAGGAACTTTTAAAAACAGTCAATCTGGAAGAAAAAGAAAAAGCCTATCCGTCGCAGTTATCGGGCGGACAGAAGCAGAGAGTTGCAATAGCCAGAGCCCTTGCGACTAATCCGAAAATCCTTCTCTGCGACGAGGCAACAAGCGCACTCGACCCGCAGACAACGGATTCCATACTTAAACTGCTTAAAGAAATTAACGAAACACTCGGAATCACGATAGTTATCATAACCCATCAGATGTCGGTGGTTACGCAGGTTTGTAAGCATGTTGCGATAATCGACAACGGCAGACTCGCCGAAGAAGGTTCGGTTGAAGAAATATTCGAATCGCCTTCATCCGATGCTGCGAAGGAACTAATTTCCGGAAAAGAAATCACCTACACACCGCTTAAAAGCCTTGATACCAAGCGGAAAATCAGAATCGTTTTCAAGGAAAATTCCGCATACGAGCCGGTTATTTCCAATATGATTCTTAAGTTTAAAACGCCGGTCAATATCCTGAAGGCAGATACAAAGGATGTGGGCGGCAAAGCAAGAGGCGAAATGATACTCGCACTTCCGGAAGATGAGAATATTGCCGTTTCCATTATTGAGTATCTTAAAGAAAACGGACTTGCGGTTTCGGAGATAACCGAGGATTTGTAAATTTCCGGTTAAAGAAAAAGCAGACAAAAAAAGCAAGCTTTACCATAGAAAAAATTTACTAAATAAAGAAAAGCTGCTTTTGGAAATTGTCTTGAAGAAATGCCCGAACAATTGGGAGAAAGGAAAAATCCGGTAATCGGATTACACAAAATCATGTTTGACAGCAAAGTAATCGGAATGATTCTTGAAGGAATAAGAGATACGCTATACATGACAATCGGGTCGACCATCGTTGGTTACGCACTCGGACTTCCTCTCGGAATCGTACTTTTTGTAACAAGCGATAAAGGCTTAAAGCCTAATAAATTCATATATAGAATCGGAGATTTCGTCTGCAATATCATAAGAAGTATTCCTTTTCTTATTTTACTTATCCTGCTTATTCCTTTTACGAGATTAATCGTCGGAAAAAGCTACGGCTCGACCGCAACCATAGTTCCGCTGGTAATCTGTGCGGCGCCCTATATAGCAAGAGTTGTGGAATCGTCTTTAAACGAAGTCGATCCCGGAGTAATAGAAGCAGCAAAGGCAATGGGTGCGAATCCGCTTCAGATTATTTTCAAAGTTCTGATAGTTGAAGCAAAGACTTCTCTTTTCAGGGGACTTACCATTACGACGGGACTTCTGCTCGGATATTCCGCAATGTCCGGAACAGTCGGCGGCGGCGGTCTCGGCGACATCGCAGTCAGATACGGATATTACAGATGGCAGACGGATATCATGATTGTTACCGTTATTCTGCTTATTGTAATTTTCCAGATTATTCAGAACCTGGGCAATTTTGTATCCAGAAAAATCGATCACAGGAAAAGATAAAATGAATTTTGAGATTATTAAAGAGTACATGCCTTTATACATCAAGGCATTTATGCTGACAATTCGAATAGGATGGATGGGAATCGCGCTTTCGTTTGTAATAGGCGTGATTTCGGCATTTATAATGCATTTTAAGATTCCGGTAGCATCAAAAGCGGTAAAGGTTTATATCGAGATTTTCAGAAACACGCCGCTTCTTGTACAGCTTTTCTTCGTATATTTCGGACTTCCGAAGATCGGGATCAGGATTTCGGCCGAAGCGTGCGGTGTCATCGGACTCGGTCTCCTTGGCGGAAGTTACATGGCAGAAAGTATCAGAAGCGGACTCGGAGCCGTGAAGGTTTCGCAGACCGAAGGCGCTCTGGCTCTCGGAATGACGAAGGGACAGCTTTTCAGGTCGGTTATCTTACCGCAGGCTTTTACGCTTAGCGTGCCCGCGGTTATAGCCAATGTGATTTTTCTTTTAAAAGAAACAAGCGTCTTTTCGGCAATAAGTCTTATGGACTTAATGTTCACGGCAAAAGATTTAATCGGACTTTACTACAACACAACCGAGTGTCTTTTTATGCTCGTGTTTTTCTATATAATCATGCTTCTTCCGGTATCGGTAATCGGAAGCATAATCGAAAAAAAGACCAGATTCAAAATGTTTGGAGATTAAAATGGGATTTGAAGTTTTACTAAAAGGCAACAATTTCATAAGGCTGCTCGGCGGTCTTGGTGTGGCGCTTTATATAAGTCTAATTTCGGTAGCGATAAGCATAGTTTTCGGAATAATCCTCGGTGCACTGATGACTCTCAAAAATCCCGTGATAAACGCGGTTTCGAGAGTTTATCTGGAAATCGTCAGGATTATGCCGCAGATGGTTCTTTTGTTTATCGTATATTTCGGAGCGACAAAGGTCCTTGGTATCAACCTGTCGGCGGAGGTTTCCGCAGTTATTGTTTTTTCTTTCTGGGGAATCGCCGAAATGTCGGATCTTGTAAGAGGCGCGCTTTCCGGAATAGACCGGATTCAGTATGAAAGCAGCATGGCGCTCGGCATGAACACGGCGCAGACCTACATTCACGTAATCATCCCGCAGATTATCAGACGCCTCATCCCGCTTTCGATAAACCTGATAACCAGAATGATAAAGACAACGAGCCTTGTAATGATGATAGGAATCGTCGAGGTTTTAAAGGTCGGCCAGCAGATTATAGAGGCCAACAGAAAGAGCTCGCCGAATGCGGCATTCGGTGTATTCGCAACGATTTTTCTTCTTTATTTTCTGGCATGCTACCCGATAAGCTGCCTTTCGAAATATCTTGAGAAAAAATGGGAGAACTGACATGGAAGAAATTTTAAAGATAAACAATTTAAGCAAAAAATTTAATGATATCGTCGTCATAGACAATCTTTCCCTGTCGGTAAAAAAGGGCGAGGTTGTCGTAATCGTAGGCCCTTCGGGCTGCGGAAAAAGTACGTTTCTCAGGTGCCTTAACGGACTCGAAGACATCGACGATGGCGAGGTGCTGCTTGACGGCGAGAAGGTCAACCCGAGCAAAAAGAACCTAAGCAAAACAAGGGAGCGAATCGGCATGGTGTTCCAAAGTTATGACCTTTTCCCTCACAAAACCATTCTTCAGAATATTACCCTTGCACCGATAAAAGTCAAAAAAAGAAAAAAAGTCGAAGCCGAGGAAGAAGCGCTTAAACTTCTCGACAGAGTCGGGCTTCTTTCGAAAAAAGACAGTTACCCGAGACAGCTTTCCGGCGGACAGAAGCAGAGAGTCGCAATCATCAGGGCGCTGATTATGCACCCCGAGGTTCTTCTGCTTGACGAAATCACCGCCGCACTCGACCCCGAGATGGTAAGAGAAGTTCTCGACGTAGTACTCTCACTTGCCAAAGAAGGTCGAACGATGCTTATCGTTACTCACGAGATGGCCTTTGCCAGGGCGGTTGCGGACAGACTTATTTTCCTCGAAGGCGGCAAAATCGTTGAGGAAGGAAGTCCCGCCGAGTTCTTCGATAATCCGAAGACCGAAAGACTTAAGAGCTTTTTACAGACTTTCAGTTATGAATAAATTTACGGATGCTTCTCTGTTTTACGGGGAAGCCTCTTTTTTTATTCGAAAAAATTTTCCCCAAATCCCATAAAATCTTCCCTGCCATTCGTATCTTTTACAGATAATGGGAGCAGTGTCGGAAAATTTCTGAATATTGCAGACTTCGAAAAGTGACGCAGTATAAGAAAAAACGCGTAAAAAGGGTGTGCGAAAATGGCACAAAATCTGAAAAACTGTGATTACTGCGTTCCGTGAAAATGGATGAAGAGGATGTATAAATGAAGAGAAAAGAATTAATTTTTGGAATATCGGCGATTCTTGCCGGGGCGTTAATCTGCGGATGTTCAGGTAAAAACGTAAGTGTGATTGAACCGGATTCAAATGTAACCGGAATAAACAGTGAAGACAATAAGGGAAGTAAGGATCCGGCAGACATTTCTGACGAGGATGCAAACGGAATAAACAGCGAAGATAATAAGGACAGTAAAGATTCGGCTAATGGTGCCGGTGAAGGGGATGTTTCCAATAATCCTTCTAATAACAACTCGAAAAATCCTTCTTTTTCCAAGAAATATATTGCGGGAATTGATTTCGGCGGAAAGCCTTTCTGGTACGATGAAATATACGAAACGGTAAGTGCAACGCTTATTTATACAACGGATAAAACAATCGAAGTCTATATGGGACAGAGCCTTTACGATAATCATGATATTCTTGTAGGAACGGTGTCTTTAGACGACAAGACATATTCAAGAGTCGAGAAGGCAATAGATCAGAAAATGCTTTATAAGATTGATCCGGGAACCGATGAAAATTTGTGCGACGGATTTTTTAGATACATTAATCTTTATGATGAAAACGATAAACTTTTAAAAGAGGTCGGAGCCTACGAGCCAACAAACCAAAAATTTCTCGATGTTTACTATACTTTGCAGGAATGTATACCCTATGAAGAGGTGCATGAAATATACGAAAAGCAAACTCAGGTTATGCGTTATAACGACTGTCTTTCCAACATCGGAAATTTAACCGGTGACAATCTGATTGCAACAGAAGCCAAAAAAATAATTACTCCCTTTGAGGATGGCGAAATGGTCAGTTCCGAGGAATGGATTGATGATACACAAAAGTGTTTCAGAATAAAGATAGTCAATAAGGAAGATAACAGGCTTAAGAAGGATTATTTCTTTTATCATGAGGATGCAAAGACGGTTATCCCGATAGCGGTGGATTATCCGGGCGCGGATGAAGTGGGCGCGAACCGCTACATCGAATACAACTGGGGAGAAACCGAGGCCAAACTGGATGATGTGAACTTTGACGGACACGAGGATCTTCTTATTACACTCGACAGAGAAGAAGGCAATCACAATAAAATCCGCTGCGCATATATTTTTGAAAACGGCGAGTTTGTTTATAATCCTTCTTTTGAAAAAATCACGAATTACCGGGCAGACCACAAAAATGCCGTAATACTAAGCGAACTGATAGACGGCAAGGCAATCAAAAAGAAATACAGCTACGATAAAGAGAGCAAAACCTTTGTTGAGATAGAATAAAAAAACGGCATCTTTGCAGGACGGACCGGTATCCGAACCTGCGGAGGTGCTGTTTTATTAGTGTAGAGTTTTCTTTTTTCGGATATAATTAAATGAGCAAAAAAAGTCGAGAATTTAAAAACACATTTTATGTATTATAGGCTCACAAGGAGATGAGCAGATGGACGAACAAAGAGAAGCGGTCAGAGCGATGCAGGATTATATCCGCGAACATATAAATGAAGATATAAACATAGTGGATCTTGCCGAAGTATCAGCTTTTTCACCGTGGTACGCAAGAAAATTATTCATTAAGCATGTAGGTATGACACCGGCGGTTTATGTGAGGCGCCTTAAACTGTCAAAGTCAGCCTTAAGGCTTCGTGATGAGAATCTTTCGGTTCTCGATGTCGCCATGGATATGGGCTTCGGAAGCGTGGACGGTTATCAGCGTGCATTCAGACGTGAATTCGGCTGTAACCCGAAAGAGTATTCCTCGAGTCCGGTTCCGATCTGGCTCTTTACTCCGAATCTGATAACAGTTAAAGAAAGGAATGTGAGCAAAATGAGTGATACAAGAAATATTTTTATCCAGGTTGTAGAAAAGCCTGCTAGAAAGGTCATTATCAAAAGAGGTATTAAGGCAGAAGAGTACTTCGGCTACTGCGAGGAAGTAGGCTGTGATGTCTGGGGACTTCTTAAGAGCATCAAGTCTATAAGCGGCGAACCGGTTTGCCTCTGGCTTCCCGAGAATATGAGAAAGCCCGTAACTAACGTGTATGTTCAGGGCGTTGAAGTTGAAAGCGATTACAGCGGAAGCGTTCCCGAGGGCTTTGAAATCATCGATCTTCCCGCTTCGACTTATCTTTTATTCAGAGGCGAACCTTTTGAAGAAGAGAATTACGTTGAAGCCATCACGGAAATGTGGGAAGCGGAAAAGAAGTATAACCCCGATTTCATTGGATATGAGTGGGATGATTCAAATCCGAGAATTCAGCTCGAGCCTGTCGGCGAGAGAGGTTATATCGAGCTTATGCCTGTAAAGAAGACTAAATAGTCCGGTTCGGGGGACGAAGTTAGTGGCTCATTTTTGTACCGTCAGGGTCGGAGAAATCCGGCCCTTTTTTAATGAAAACTCTTTTTCGGGAGTGAAATAATGATAGAAAGGAAAAGATTTTTGGGAAACATGATAATAAGAAAACAAAAAATGATAAAAACAATTTTATAAAAAACTTTATTATCCATACCAAAATATGACATAATATCTCTTGAGAATATTATTTCAAATTATGTATGTTTATCCACTGCCGGGCTGATTATTTGAATAAGTCGGATATACATGGAAAGATAAGGGGTTAATATGGAAAAATCAAAAGTATATTTTACCGATTTCAGAACCGTACTGGGAGTTCCGCTTACTTTGAAACTTCAGAAACTGATCAAAAAAGCAGGAATGAATACTATTGATATGGACGGAAAGTTCGTGGCAATCAAAATGCATTTCGGAGAACTCGGAAATCTTGCATATTTAAGACCGAATTATGCGAAAGCCGTAGCAGATGTTGTTAAAGAATGCGGCGGACTTCCTTTTCTGACGGACTGCAATACGCTTTATCCCGGAAGCCGAAAGCATGCCCTTGAGCATCTTGACTGTGCCAATATAAATGGTTTCAATACTGTTACAACCGGTTGTCAGATCATTATCGCAGACGGATTAAGAGGAACAGATGATATCATCGTTCCGGTTCCAAACGGAGAGTACTGCAAGGAAGCCTATATCGGACGTGCGGTTATGGATGCGGATATTTTTATTTCGCTCAATCACTTCAAAGGCCATGAGCAGGCCGGATTCGGCGGAGCGATCAAGAATATAGGTATGGGTTGCGGAAGCCGTGCCGGAAAGATGCATCAGCATAACAGCGGACAGCCTCACGTCAATGCAGACAGATGCAGGGGATGTAAGAGATGCGCAAAGGAATGCGGTTCCGACGCCATAAGTTACGGTGAAGGAAACAAGGCATGGATTGATCCGGAAAAATGTAAGGGATGCGGTCGCTGCATCGGTGCCTGCGCTTTCGATGCCATTGCGAATAATAACTGGGATGCACCGCAGATGCTCGGAAGAAGAATGGCTGAGTATTCGGCAGCAGTTATAAGCGGAAGACCCAATTTCCATATCAGTCTCATTACCGATGTTTCACCCAACTGCGACTGTCACGGCGAAAATGATGCTCCGATTCTGCCCGATATCGGAATGCTTGCATCATTTGATCCCGTAGCGCTTGATCAGGCGTGTGTGGATCTCTGCCAGAAGGCAGACCCCATCAGAAACAGTCAGCTTGGTGACAATATGGCTAGCGAGCATTTCCATGATCATGGAGATGTATGGCATAACAGCAATCCAAATGTTTCATGGGCGGAAACACTGGAACACGCCGAAAAAATCGGAATCGGTTCACGTGATTACGAACTTATCGTTATGAAATAGAAAAACTTTTGACAATTGAATAAGAATAAAAGCAGAATAATTTTTTAAAGGGTTTCAGTTTTGCGAAGATTGCAGACTGAAACTTTTTTTTACGTTTCGGGATTGACAAAATCGCTTAAAGATTTTAAAATGACACTATGTCATTTTAAATATATCGGAGAGAAATATGCCAAGAGTCAGCGAAGAATATTTTGAAAAGAAGCGTAAAGAAATAATAGATGCAGCATACAGGGTATGCGTGAGAAAGCCGATAACTTCGGTTGTCATGAATGATATCATCGCCGAGGCGGGATTTTCTCACGGTGTGATCTACAAGTATTACAAGGACCTTGATGAGGTGCTTAGAGATCTTGTAATTTCCATCAATTCCCAAAACAGAATCGATGAAAGACTTGATGAGATTCTTTCGGAAGCTTATAAGAAAAACTGGGAAGATATAATTCGCAACATCGGAAGGATGCTTGCAGATTATCTTGTCGAGGTCGGAACGGATGTCCTTAAAATCTCTTTGTACAGCGATATGCTTGCGATGAGCGAGCCCGAAAGAGTCAGCAGAATCGCAGGTGAACTCGGAAGCGAAAATCAGAGCCCGCTTCTTTATCTGGTTATTAAAATGGCAGGATATCTTGAAAGCGTTATCAAAAAAGAAGGCTTAAAACCGGCAAAATCCGTTGAGGAAATCATTCAGTTCATAATCGTCAATTACCACGGAATTCAGACGGGTTACGTTCTGACTTCCTGTATGAATGCAGAGCAGATTAACGGAAAATACGATCCGGCGGAAATGTTTTCGGTTATGTCGGAATCGGTAATCCTTCTGATGAAGGGCAGCAGATAAAGAAAGGTTGGCAGGTATGGTTTTTCATACATTTGGAGACAGTGCAAATAAGAGTATAGTGCTTGTTCACGGCATGCTTACACCATGGCAGATCTGGGAAGGGGCTGTCGAGGTTTTTTCGAAAGATTATTTCGTTATAGTTCCGGAACTTGATGCGCATACCGAAGAGGAAAAGAGCACATTTGTTTCTATTGAAAAAGAAGCAGAGACAATCGCAGAATATATTCTCAATAATCGTGACGGTAAAATCTTTATGCTCGCAGGTCTTTCGATGGGAGGGCGAATCAGTGCGACGGTTGCGAAAGACAAGAGAATCAGCATAGAAAATCTCGTTCTCGACGGAGCGCCGCTTCTTCCGCTTCCGAAACTCGCGGTAGCTGCAATGAAGAAGAGTTATATTTCCATAATCGGAAAGTCAAAGAAGAGAGACAAGAATACCATTGAGAACTGCAAAAGGAATTTTCTTCCGGAAAAATATCTCGAAAGTTTCTTTAAAGTCGCAGACAACATGGAAGAAGATTCAATCGGAATCATTCTTGAATCGGTTTTCGAAAAGTTTGATTTTACGGAATATGATGAAAAAATGCGGATTCTCTGCATGCATGGTACTAAGAGAAACGAGTCGCTTTCAAAGAAGGGTGCGTACAAATTAAAAGAATTGAATCCTCAGACGCAGATAAACTGTTATGACGGATATGCGCATGCGCAGCTTCTTTGTTATGAAGATGAGAAATGGATAAAGGAAGTGAAAAAATGGCTGAAGGCGTAATAAACGGAAGTGTAAAAATCGGTAATACCGAAATGTATTATGTGGCATTTGGAAAAGGAAAAAGAAATCTTGTAGTTTTACCCGGACTCTCGGACGGACTCGCTACGGTTAAAGGAAAAGCCGCATTCATAAAGGGCGACTACAAAAAATATTATGAAGATTTTAAAGTATATATGTTCAGCCGTAAGAATGAGATGCCCGAAGGCTATTCCATAAGGGACATGGCTGAAGATCAGGTAACCGTGATGAAAAGTCTCGGAATTGAAAAAGCAAGTGTTCTGGGAGTTTCCCAGGGAGGTATGATAGCTCAGTACATCGCCATCGACCATCCCGAAGTAGTGGATAAACTCATTCTGGCCGTTACAGCGCCGTATGCCAACAAAGTTGTAACGGATGCCGTCAGCGGATGGATAGAAATGGCCAAAAAAGAAGACCAGGTAACACTGATGGTCGATACTGCCGAGAAGATGTATTCCGATGCATACATGAAAAAGCACGGAAAAATGTTCCCGCTTATTGCCAGATTTACAAAGCCAAAAACATACGACCGTTTCCTCAGAAATGCGTATGCCATCCTAGATTTTGATGCAAGAGATGAGCTTAACAAAATTAAATGCCCGACCTTCATTGTATCCGGCTCCGATGACAAAACGGTCGGAAATGATGCGGTTAAAGAGTTTTCCGAAGGTATCGCTAATACCGAAGTTTACGTATACGAAGGTCTCGGACACGGGACATTTACTGAAGCCAAAGACTTCTATGACAGAATCCTTGAGTACTTGAAAAGCTGAGTGAAACGGAAACCTCGTCCTCACTAGCAAAAACGCTGAACCAATCTTGGCTCAGCGTTTATTTTTTATACTTTAAAATTATGATGTTTTGACGATCTGTAAACTCTTTCGGATTCGCGTTTTTTCTGGCGGTTGTTCTTTTTGATTTCTCTTTTTGCAAGGATAATCTTTTTATATACGACAAGGACTATCGTAACGAGAACAACGAAGCCGACAAGCGAAATCAGGATTATTTTGATGTTTACGAAAACCGATTTACCGTCTTTGTTGCTTATGTAAGTAACGTCTTCCGAACCGGTTTCGGTTGTGCCGTCATTGTCGAAAAGCGTTGTTTTCTGGGTGTTTAACATGATGTCCGCATAACCGACCACATTCGAATTGAATGAGTACTCGGCCTTGGCAACGGCGTTGTGGTTTTCGGTGTCGTAAACGACGTTCATTTTGAGATCTTCAAAAGTTGCTGTATTCGGAAGAACGAGGTTTGCGTTGTCGTTAAGTTTAAGGATGTCTACCGAATCTCCAAAAATGTCTGTGCCTGTTTTGAAGAATCCGCTCGTGTCGGAATCGAAACTGAATTCCTTGCCCTTTATCGATTCCATGGAGAAATTGTTGAAACCGTAATCGAAAAGAGCGATTGTATCAGTAAACTGGTAAGGCGATTCGTCCATGAGGACTACGCAGATAAGCTTCATTCCGTCTTTCTTTGCACATGATACAAGGGTCTGACGGGCTTTGTCGGTGTAACCTGTTTTGGAGCCCACGAGATATTCGTAATAATACTTTTTGCCTTCCATGAGCATGTTTTTGGAATTGACTGTAAAAGTATCGGGCTGCGTGGGTGTTGCTTCGAATTCTACCTTCGGAGTTCTTGCTATTTTACAAAGCACTTCATAGCTGAAGAAATCTTTTGCGAGGATTGCGAGGTCGTAAGCCGATGTGTAATGTTCGTCATCGTAAAGACCGTTGGCATTCACGAAATGTGTGTTTTTAAGTCCTCGTTCTTCAACTCTTTTGTTCATCATATCAACGAAGCCGTCCATGCTTCCGCCGATGTCCTCGGCAACCGCGTTGGCAACTTCGTTTGCACTGCCTACGAGGATTGCTTCGTAAGCTTTGTGCATTGGAATTGCATTTCCCGGATCCATTCCGACTTTTGAACCGTCCCAGGGGACTGAGTTGACCGCCTCTTTCGAGAAAGTAACGGTGTCGTTTAAATCCGAGTTTTCAAATGCGAGCGTACATGTAAGAATCTTGGTTGTACTTGCGGGATAAAGGCGTTCGTCGATATTCTTTGAATAAAGAATCGCGCCGGTTTCCGCTTCCATAAGTATCGCTGCCTGAGCCGATACTTCAGGTCCCTGAGGCCAGTCGGGTATTTCGTTTGACTGGATTGGGAGAGCTTTTCTGGCTTCCGCCATTGCTTCATAATCAGGCGGATCATCCGCTGAAATATGAACAGCCGGAGCCAGGATAAGTGCGGCCGACAGGGATAAAGGTATAAGTTTATAAAACAGTTTCTTGATTTTCATAAGTTTCCCTTATCGCTAAAATCAAATTGTATTAACAGGAATAAGCCTATTTTTTTCAGTATTTCCGATTCAGCTTTTATTCCTGATTATCAGACACCTTTTTATCATCTGCCCCCTGTGTCTTTTCGGCTTTTTTCTTTTTACCGAAAACAAGGAACTTGGAAAATACGTAATTTGCGATTGTTACGAGAACAGCCGAAATAAAGATCTTTACGAACCAGTAGTAAATCTTGTCTTCGGTGTCGATACTCGAAAAATGAATTCCGATAAAACCGATCAGTTTGATAAAAAGAGACTGAAAACTTAAGATGTTGATGAAAAACCACATTACGATAACGTCCAGAATCCATGTGGAAACTCGCGAACCTGCGAATTTGGCGAATTCCGGGATAATGTTTTTGTTCTTGCTCTTAAATACCCAGGCTCTGTTTAAAGGATATGCGAAGCAGACTCCGACTACCCAGCTGATGGTATTAATCAAGAAATTCTGAAATGAAACATTTGAATCGAGAAAGAATTTTGCCACAAAGCAGGCGAGCCATGAAACGATGGTTGTGAGCACGCCCACTATGAGGTAAATGATTATTTCTTCATATTTTTTGTAAAGTTCTTTTATCTTTTCCATTTAATGATATTTCCCTGAAATATGGTAAATTTTTAAGCTCAATTATTTAGTCGTTGCAATGATATCCGCGATGCACCAGTGAGGATTGTCCGTTCCGTCATCCGTATCGTCGATATTAATGAAGAATACGGTTGAATCGAAGTCGTTTGAAATCTTCTCTTTGGTTCTCGTAAGAATCATGTTCTTGGAGAACGCAATGTGTACGGAGTAGCAGACATCCGAATATTCGCAGTAGTTGTCGATTACAAGGTTCGTGTATTTCGGATCGTCAAATACGTGTGCGGAGGTGAATGTGATGTCAACGCCGCCTGCCCACTGTTTAGCCATATTCCAGTAGTCTGAATCCTTGATGAGGAAGGACTGAACCGTGGCGAGACCGTAATTTGCACCGCTTAAGTCGGCGGTATTAAAGTCTTCGTACATCTGAATCATGTTGAGAGCTTCTGCTTTTCTGATTTCGGGCATTTCCGATGAAGCCGAAGCGTAAGCTGCTTCGATATGATTTCCGTTACGCTCAAAGTTTACTTCTTCGCCGTCTTTGTTAAGGATTTTGATGTCGCAGTCGGGCAGAGCATTTTCAACTTTGTATTCGACATATTCCGGCATGGGAACGTAATTCGAAACATATTCAAACTGTGAAACAGTCTTCTTTACACCGGTCTGATAACTTTCGGATACGGGAATTCCGTCAACGACGGGAGTGTATCCTTCGGGAACCATGAAGGTGTAGTTGCTCAAATTAATGCTGCAGACGGGCTCGATGGTAGCAACATCCCAGTCCATGATCGTAAGGATTGCAAAAATCTTGGTCTGGCTGACTGCTTTAAGCGTAAGTCTTGCAACGACATTACCGTCAGCCATGATGTTGTAGACGGGCGATTCCGTACTGTAATTTGTAGCGTCCTTCTCTGCGGTGAATGAAGAATAACCATCGAGAGAAGAAATGTAATCATTTATGATTCCGTCGGTATCAACGAATGAAAGGTCAAGTGTTTCGAATGTAAAATCCGAAGTGATAAAGCCGTGGTTCTGAGCCTTGTCCGTAAATTCCTTCATGTAGTTTTCCACGAAATGTTCGGACTGGGAATTCTCATATTTCTTAAGGCAGGAATCCGTGTAAGCAAGGAAAGCTATCGATAAGATTAAAAGAATAACCGCATATCCGGCAAGTCCGAACCAGAAAATCTTTGACGATTTTTTCGGTGCCGGTTCCGTGTACTTTGAACTTCTTGCGTTTACTTCTCTCGAAGGTCTTCTGGAAGAAGAATTCGAGGAAGGTCTTCTTTGTGAACTTCCGTTAGAAGGACGTTTCTGTGAGGAAGCGCCGGTTCTTCGTCTTTCGGATTCAATCGCATCCCTTGCTGCGGGACGCTTTGAAAGGTCTATTTCTTTATGTTTTCTGACTGCTTCTCTTTCTGAATTAGCGCCGTCTGCGTCGCGTCTTCTTACTCTTTCGCCCGAAGGTGTCTCGGGATAAACGGGCTTCTGCTCGCGTGAAGGAGGATTGGAAGTTCTTTCTGCGCGAAGCGATTCGGGAGATACTTTTCTTCTTTCTGCCTGTCCGGAAGGTCTTTCGCTTCTTTGTGAAGGTGTTCTTTCGGCTGAAGGTCTTGTGCTTCCTTCGGGCATATTTCTTGTAGAGCCTGTCTTGGGTGCGTGAGGATCTTCTTTTAATCTGCGCATTCTTTCGTTTGCGAGTTCACGCATCGAAGGCTGTTTTCTGTTTCTGTCAGGAGTGTTGTTCATATTGTCTGCCATTTTCGCCACCTCCTAGTTCTTGGGCATTACCGCAAATGCTGTCGGTAATTTCCATGATGAATTTTTATAGTAGAAGGTAACGCTCGACATTTCGTACGCACCGTTGTAAACCATTGTGGATGAGCTTCCGCCGTCAAGGTTTGCTGCGTTAACAGCACCGTATTCCTGCATGATTCCGATAAGGTCGGAAGCAGTAGCACCGAGGTGTCCGCTTGCGCCACGACCGTCGGTTACAAGGAAAAGAACCGCACCGTCGGCACGCTGTCCGATAGCAGTACGGGGGTTGGCACCCGAACCCGTTCCGTTCATAACTCTTGCTTCGCCGTTGGAAATAAGAGAAACGAAATGGTTGTTGGCATCGGATGATTCTTCCTGGAAGCAGTGAGCATCGCGGATGCCTTCTTCTTTAACGTAAGCTTCGAAATCGGAAGATGACATTCCGGAAAGGTCTTTAATAATAAGAATGTTGTCGTTGTTAAAGCCAATCATGTAAAGTCCGGGAAGTCCGGAAGGCTGGTTATATGTAATCTGGCCGTTCTCAACAACAACGCCGAGAGGCTGACCGCCCTTATTTCCGACTGAAACATAGATACCTGCGTTTACACCGCCTACGGCACCTTTGTCTGCGATGATTTCGTCAAGGTTCTTACCGTATTCGCCCCAGGAGCCGTTTTTGCTCGTGGTTGCCATTACAACCTGTGAAGGATCCTTGATAATCATCATCTTTGCAAAGAATGCACGGCCTGAAATTTCTTCGATTCTGATACCGTTTTCGTCAAATACTTCAGCGTCTGCAGAAGCATCCGATGATTCGGAATCGGAATTATCCGTGTTGATGGAAATAAGCGATGTGTCTACGGTTGTATCGACTTTTTCCATTGAGTTCTTGTTTACGATTTCCTGAATTTCCTCGTCGCTGCATACCCAGTTTGCCAGGAATTTAAGCTGACCGGTTTCAAGGATTGTGGTGATGAAAAGTGTTCTTGCCGCTTCGGAAGGGCCGTTACAGCATTTCTGAAGCATAATGTAAAATGTTCCGAGGACAAAAAACAAAGTCACAGCGATAACAAGCAGAACCTTTAAAACAGGTCCCATTATCTTTTTTAACATATAAACCTCCGTACGGGCGATTTGCCCGAGTGAATCTTTTAGTAAAATTTTTGCGTCATAAGACACGGGTCAGATTATTTTTTCTTCTTTGAAGCGAAAACCCAGTTCTGCTGGATTCTGAAACTTAAGAAGAAGAGGAAAGAATCCACAATGACTTTAATAAGCGTGTCGAAAAGGCTTCCGTCCGTTAATCTGAAAATGACGGTCGAGAAAAGGTATACAAGACCGGTCGAGGCAGCCAGCTGGCAAACGCAGAGAATGTAGTATTTAACCATGGTGGCGCCGTATTTATCCTTCGATTTGAAAACGACTTTCCTGTTGATGGAAAAGTTTACAAAGGAACTTACAAGACGTGCAATCGCTTCGGCAAGAATGATTCTGAGCTCATCGGAGAGTCCGAGTCTGCCGAAGATAAGGTTGAGTACGGTAAAAAGCGTAACATCAACGATTGTGGAAGCGAGCGAACTCGCAAGGTATCTTATTATAATACCGTAGATTCTTATCGAATCACGAATCGGTCTGAAATGCGAAGTTGCGTTTTCTTCGATGTAAACGGTGGAAATGACGGTTTCCTTGAATTCGATTCCCGCCTGCTTAACTGCGAAGAGCTGATTTGTTTCGTATTCGTAACGGTCGCCGTCGATTTCGGTCATCAGTTTCAGATGCTCGAAGGGAATGGCACGAAGTCCGGTCTGCGTATCGCTGACATTGATTCCGCATAAAAGTCTGAAGACCGTTCTCGTTACAACGTTTCCGAATTTGGATCTCGCGGGAACGGACTTGTCGTTAAAATCGCGAACACCCATAACGAAAGCGTGGGGATTCGCTTCCAGAAGCTCAATACATTTTATAACATCTTTCGCAAGATGCTGTCCGTCGCCGTCAACAGTAATGACATTGGGTTTGTTGGGACGGTTTTCGAGAATGTATTCAAAGGCGGTCTTCATGGCGCGTCCTTTTCCCTTGTTCACCTCGTGAACGAGCAGGGTTACGCCGGGAAAAGCTTTTGCCTCTTCGAAGCGGGCCTTGTATTCTTCCTTACTTCCGTCATCCACGAGTACGATATCCTCGAAACCCGCATCAAGAAGACTTTTGACGGTGGATACTATTTTTTCATCCGGATTTAAACTTGGGATGATAACAGTTGCATTCATAGATTTTCTTCCTAAAATATTTGGTCTGGGTTCAAACATCCGGTGAGGATGTTTTATTAACTAGTTTTCGGGGTTTTCTTCAGGAGCATCCGTTTCGACCGCTTCTGCGACGGGTTCTTTTGCGGGATGCTTTTCTTTCCATTTTTTAATAATCATGTCGCCGACGATGCATACGATAATACCGATTGCGGCGCCGGTAATTGCGCCTCCGATAACATCGGTAGGATAGTGGATTCCGACATAGAGTCTTGAAAATGCGATAAGCACTGCGACAACCAGGAGCGGAATTGAAAATTTCTTGGGCAGCGTCTTAAGATAAACTGTTGCCGCCGCGATGGATGCGCCCGTATGACCTGAAGGGAAAGACGCATCCTTTGCCTCACGGATAATAAGGACAAGATCCGTTATTATCGTGTAGGGACGGGGTCTTCCGACAAGGTTTTTAAGAATCGCATTGTTGATAATCACCGACATGAGAAGAGCCATGAGAGCAAAAAAGCCTGCTTTTCTCGTCTTTTTCGGAATAAGCAAAATAACCGAAAGCACAATCCAGAATACGCCGGCATCACCGAGATGGGTAATGGTTGTAAAAAAAGGCGTAAGGATGGGATTTCTTAAAACATCCTGAATCCATAAAAGAATTGCCGAATCAAAATTAAGTATTGCTGTTTCCATATATTTCCTCGTTTTCTGCTGAAAATTCCACACAATCCAATAAATTATATCAAAATAAGGAAACGATTACAACACGGATTGACAAAAGAGGGATGTAAAAAACCACAAATAATATCGATATATTGTGGATTTTTGAAACAAAATACACATAACCTGTGATATAATGTGTGCTGTAAGTGTAAAAAGGAAAACGGAACCGTAAAAAGGTTCGGATGGAGAGGCGAATGAGCAAACCCGCCGCAAACAGCAAACTGGATATTTTAAGAATCATCTCGGCGCTTGCCGTGGTTTTGCTTCACGTGAGTTCCGACTATATTGACATTTATCCCGCAGGCAGCACGAATTTTAACATTGCGGTATTCTTAAATTCGCTTACAAGATTCGCCGTTCCCGTGTTCGTCATGATCAGCGGCGAACTTTTCCTCGACAGGAAAAAAGACATAAGCATTAAAAAAATCTGGCTGCACAATATCTTAAGACTTTTCGTGATTTACCTTGTCTGGTCGTTCGGATATTACGCATTCCAGAGCATTTACATCTGGAAATTTGATTTTTACAGACAGGGAATTGTGCGCACCGTAACCGGAATCGTCTACGCGACGAATCACCTCTGGTTCATCGGAATGATTATCGGTCTTTACGCACTCACACCCGTTCTCAAAAGCTGGCTCAAAAATGCCGATGAGAAAAACGTTCGTTATTTTCTCACGATTTTCTTCGTATTTCAGATACTTCGTACCACCCTTACGCTTCTTATCAACAAATCCCTTACAAACGAAATATCGAAATTCCTTACCGTTACCGAAGTTTCGGGTTATCTAGGCTACTATGTTCTCGGTTTTTACCTTTCCGAATATAAAGTAAAAAAGAATTTCAAAACGGCAGTTTACATCTTTTTCCCCATCGGAATCGTGCTCAATTTCCTGATTTCCGTGCTCATGTCAAAAGAGCAGGGCGGTTACACACCCGGAATTTACGACAGTTTCGGAGTGTTCACGTTTATTAACTGTATAGCAATATACATGATAGCCGGCGATTTTTGCGACAAGCAAAACGAGAGGGCAAAAATACCGGCAAACATCGCAAAAGACACACTCGGCATTTATCTTTCACACATCATGCTCTGGGAAATAGCCAAAAACGAGCTCGGAATGGACTTCCTTCCCCTGCCCGTTTTGAATATAATCGCAGCGACGGCTGCAATATTCGTAATAACAATGTTAATTTCGGCGGGACTCAGGAGAATCCCGTTCATAGGCAGGTATCTGGCGTAAAATGGAATACACACTTATACGAAGCGCCCGTCGCACGATGTCGATTGAGATCAAAAACGACGGCGAGATAATCGTAAGAATCCCCAACAGAATAACGAACAGAGAGGCTCGCAAATTCGTCGAGGCAAAAAGAGACTGGATTGAAAAAAATCTGGAAAAAATAGAGAACCGACGCGAAGCGGGACCTGTTGAAAAGTTCACGGAAACTGAACTTAAAATAATAAGAAAAAAAGCAAAACGCGAAATCCCGATTCTCGTCGATTACTATGCGGAAAAGATCGGGGTGACCTACGGAAACGTATCGATCCGTGCCCAGAAGACTCTCTGGGGAAGCTGTACATTTGAGGGAAATTTAAACTTCAACTGCCTGCTCGTTCTTCTTCCCGAACGCGTCATGAGATACGTTGTCGTGCATGAACTCTGCCACCGACTGGAAATGAATCATTCAAAAAGATTCTGGAATGAAGTTGCAAGGGTCCTTCCTGACTACAAAGAACTCAGAAAACAACTTAAAGAAGAGGGCGGTTTTTATCTGGAAAAACTGTAACAAATGGACAAAATACGGCTATTTCAAAGCGTTTTTGCCCATTTTTTTATTCAAATTAATCAAAAATCACTACATTATGTGGTAAAAGTGGTTAAAAATGCGTATATTTAGGCATTTTTTATTGACAAATGCCTAAAAAAACACTATAAATATTATAGTGCTTGAAGAGAGCACAAGAAAAACGTAAAAATGGTATATAGGAGGAGTTCATAATGAACAAAACAGAATTAGTTGCAGCTATCGCTGACAAGGCTGGTTTATCAAAGAAAGATGCAGATAAGGCACTCGCTGCTTTCATCGATGTAGTTGGTACAGAATTAAAGAAGGGTGGAAAGGTTCAGTTAGTTGGATTCGGTACATTCGAAGTTGCTAAGAGAGCTGCTAGAACAGGTCTTAATCCTTTAACAAAAGAAAAGATCAAAATCAAAGCTTCCAAGGCTCCTAAGTTCAAAGCTGGTAAGGC
>JAEEGL011060643.1_pt1 | contig 20575 bp, 14 predicted proteins | sample 9134231 | NCBI WGS metagenome assembly JAEEGL01 (sample SAMN16246548, study PRJNA631951) | gut metagenome | biome: gut microbiome; feature: rumen; material: fiber-attached | host: Bos | place: Iran: Karaj | collected 2018-10
AGGATTCGTTATCTTTTCGATACTCGAGAATATCGGAAACATTGCAGTCCAAAATGGAGCAGAGTTCATTGATGGTCTTGGTTGTAATCGATTCTCCGTGTTTCATACGATGAATTGTGTTTGCCCAGACGCCCTGTTTATGGATCAAATCATATGTGGACACATTTTTTCGATTTAACGTGTTCCAAAAAGGGTCGTAAGTAATCATGCTCTTGTATACCTTGCTCATTTTTCGTTTCATTTTTTCATTTTCGAAAAAATATAGCATACTAAATCTCTTGACTATGCACAATATATTGAGTAATAAATACAGGCTTCATTCCTTGCTGAAAGGATTTTTATGCAGTGCAGACCGATTGTTCGGACAAAAAGAAGACGATTGCAAATCAAAGAGGAGGAACCCACGTGAAACAACAGAAAATGCTCGCATTCTTGCTGGCGGTGATTATGCTGCTCGTAATAACGCTTCCTGCGTTTGCTGAGGAATCCGCCGAACTCGCATCCGATACGGAAGTCGTAACCGAGACGGTGGAACCGTCTGCCCCGGCAGATGCGACCGATCCGGCTGATAATCCGACTGATTCGGCAGATGACTCTACGAATTCTCCCACCGATCCGGAAGACATGGATAATTCAACCGCTGATCCTTCCACGTCCTCAGATCTGACGGATAATTCGATTGACATGGACGAAGATGTAACACTTGACGATATTGAAAGTGAAAAAATGGAAGCAGGGGATATAACCTATGTAGAATGGGATGAAAGTAATTTGTGTTTGACTTTCAAATATGGTCAGCAACCGAATTCCGGCAAGTATTATGTAATTCCTAACAGTTGGACGGCGTTTGGCTACAGGAACGGCGTTCCGGTGTATTGGCGGGATGTTGCCGGGCTATGCAAAAAAGTTATATTTACAGATGACTTTTGCTCCGCTTTCCACCCAATGTATTTGCAATATTGGTTTCAGGATTTCAGTGCTTTGGAGACAGTAGAAAATCTAAACAAGCTCGACACTCGGAATTGTCAGAATACAAACTATATGTTTTATAGGTGTTACAAGCTTACTTCGCTTGATCTTAGCAATTTCGATACGCGAAGTCTTACAACAGCTCTTGCAATGTTTTCCGAATGCCGCTCATTAACAACGTTGGACCTTTCCAATTGGAACACTACAAAGCTGACTAACACACGGGAACTGTTTTATAACTGTTGGAGCCTTCATACGGTTTTTGTCGATCCGGAAAAATGGAGCACGAATGCGTACGCACTTTGCATGTTTACAGGATCAGGTCTCATTGGTGGCGCGGGAACAATTGTTACGGAAGCATCAAATATTCGTTATGCTCATATCGACGAAGTCGGCAATCCCGGTTATTTTACTGACATTGCGGACAAACCGCGTATGAATATGGGCCTTTCGAATGATACGGAAGTGCGGAAACAGTTTTATGTGGATGAAATCGTAACGACGGCAGATAACGTCGTATACGCCAAACTGCCGAAGAACAGTTACCCGCGATTCTCGACGACCAGCTATCCGAAACTGCTCGATCCGCAGTACGCAGGGTATATTTTCGCAGGCTATTTCGACAGCGTCGGATCAGGCGCAACGGCACAGCGTTCCGCAACCGAAACGACCGGCTATGCGCGCTTTATTCCGATTGAGACATTGGATGTTTACCTTCAGTTCCGCAAGGTAAGTCGTGCGTCGACGAATCCGGAAAACAAGACCGACCTGCGGTTCATCACATCTGTGCCGAATACCGACACGCTTGGCTTTGAAGGCGCATTGGTTGGTTTCAAGCTATTGGATACGGCCAACGGCAAGGTGATTTCCAATCATGCTTTCGGAACAGAGTATTGCTATGATGAGATCATCGGAACGTATTATCAGGAAAAGGATAAGGACGGCAAGCTGTTTGCATTGACGCCGGACAAGTTTGTACCGAACGTGTCCGCAAAAGTCGCGCTGCAAACGGTCATCGGTATGCCGAATACCTATTTTGACAATCAGAAGATCCTGTCGGTTCAGCCGTACATCATTACGCTTGACGGAACATATTCCTATGCAAAGATGCATACGTTCCAGTTGAAATACACTTCAGACGGCAGCAAGAAGGCAGTTCCTGTCGCATAAGAAAAAAGAGAGAAAACAATGAAGAAGGAATATATGACACCTGAAACAGAATTGATTGTACTACGGATGGCGGACGTGATCATCACTTCGCAGGATGGTGATCCGGTCGAGAATCCGGATTGGTAATGCTAAGATGAGGCGAAGACAATCAATTAAGATTGCGGTGCTTGGTGCTGCAGCGTTGCTGCTGTTGAGTGTGTTGGGGTGCAGCAACTGCAAAGCAAAGACGCAGGCAACGCTGAATGATCAGCCGGAACAAACGCAGGTTCCGGTGATTATGATGACTGCGGCGGGAACGGGAACATCAACGGAAGAACCGACGCCTAAGCCGACGGAAGAACCGACCGGAGCACCGACGGAAGAACCAACTGCAACGCCGACCGAAGAACCGACTGCAACACCGAGACCCAAAAAGAGTACCGGGCCGGACGGAAGCGTAACACAGGGGAACTGGGACGCGGACCCGACCACTCCGAAACCGACCGAGGTGCCTGCGGATGAAAACGATTCGGAGACTCCCCAACCGAGCGAAGAACCGGATGATGAATGGGGCGAGTTTATCAAACTCTGAAACGATCCTAACTATATACGGCTGACGCATCATGCGTCAGCCGTATTGATTGAAATGAGTTTTGAATCAATCGAGGCGGTGCTTAGACGGAACCCGGCTGTTTCTTACGCTTTTTCGTCGCCAACAGGTATCCGATCAGCGCAAGCATGACGATTCCGAGAACAACGAGCGCAGCGAGGAAGATGTTTGCGTTCGGGAGGAAGGAGGTCGTTCCGTCGCTGTTGACAATTTCTTCCGCGCCGGCGAGCACGGCTGCGCCGATCGCAGGTCCGATGATCCCAGGAATCAGCACCTGTGAAAGGATGCGAAGCCCCTGAAATCGGCCGGCCATATGCTCGGGCGTGTAGTTCCTGAGCTGCGTTCCGAACACCGCCATGCCGGACAGATACCCGGACATCATCAGAAGCGAGCCGATGAAGACCGGAATCCGCATCGCAAGCCCTTCGGCCGGAATCTTTGCCGGAATGAGGTAGAGCATGAGAAACCCGAGCGCAAGCATCGACAGCGCGGGAAGCACAATCCTGCGGAATCCGTGCCGGTCGGTCAGCCGCCCGAAGAAAAACGTCACAACCGCTGCCAAGATGATCGCGGGCGCCATGATTAAAACGTAATCTGCCATGCCGAGCGTCTTTTCATAATAAATGATCAGATACGGCATATAGATCTGAATGGCTGTAGAGAAAATCATATACGCAAGCATCGAAAGGTAAAGTGTTCCGTTCTTTCGCACAACATCCGGCCGGAAGCCGTATAGGATCGTCGCAAAATACCCGAGCTTGTCCGGGTGCCGGATCGGCGCTTCCTCAACGAGGAAGAACCCAAGAACGCCGATCAACAGAACGATTCCGCCGATGATCGCGTAGATGGCGGTCCAGCTTTCGGGAAGGTCGAGATTGAATCCCAAGAACCCGCCGAATACGACAAGAATCGAAATCAGCGGCATCATCGAGTTGATGCCCTCCGCTGCGCCGCGATTCGTTTCATCCGTGGAGTCGGTCAGCCATGCGTTGAACGCCGCGTCGTTTGCAGATGAGCCGAAGAACGTCATCACACAGTCCATAATGATGACAAGCGTAATGCCGACGCTTGCCGCGTTCACCGCCGAGCCGAACAGCGCGGAAATGAGATCCAGCCGGATCAGCGCAAAGCTCAGAATCGAGATGCCCCATGCGATATAGCCGAGGCACATGAACAGCTTGCGCTTGCCGAGCCGGTCGGACAGCGCGCCGATCAGAACGGTTGTCACGGTGGCAGCGATCGCGCTTGCGGTGACCATCGCCGCAATATCGGAAGCGCTCGCGTGGAACATCTTATAGATGAACACATTGAAATACATATTCTCGACAACCCAGGCGATCTGCCCGGTCAGCGAGAAGACAATCAACGTCAACCAGAATTTGCGATTCTTTTTCATGCCTTTCCCTCCTGTCTGGCTTGCGGTGCGGGGGTATCGAGCGGCAGCAGAATGCCGAGCTCAAACCATCCGTCCGCGCCGTGTACTGCGATCGTGCCGCCGTACCGCTCAACGGTCTGCCGAATGGATTTGAGCCCGTACCCGTGATTGCGGCGATCCTGCTTGGTTGTTTCGGGCAACGTGCCGGGGGTTGTCGGTCCGAGCGTATAGCGGTTGCGAACCTGAATTCGTAAGAACCCTTTTTGCCGCGCGACCGAAAGATGGATCAGCCGCTGTTCGGGATCCGAAACCTGCTCAACGGCCTCGATGGCGTTGTCGAGCGCATTGCCGAAGATCGCAGAGAGGTCGACCACGTGCATAAAGTTGAGCGCAGCGCCGTCCGCAACAACGGTCAACGTAATCCCATGTTCCTGGCAATACAGGCTTTTTCCGGCAAGGATGGCATCCAGCACATCATTGCCGGTCTTGTTCTGCGCTTCATAGGAGCGAAGTTCGGATTCCATGCGGTCGATTGCCTCGAGCTTATCCGCAGTGTCAATCTCGGAACGCAGAACGGCAAGCTGGTGCTTGAGATCATGGTATTTTTGGTTGACGAGATTCATGGATTCCTGTCGAATGCGGTAGTTTTCATACTGCTGATCGAGAATGCGCTGCAGCGCGTCGCGCTCAGTGCGGGAGTACGTATCGCATAGGTGCAGATGCAGCGCAAACAGAATCGCAAGCCCCGAAAAATAGACCATTGTGCGAATCATAAACACCTGCGGCGCGCTGTTGGCGGAAAACGGGGAGTCGATCGACGTATAGCTGAAACTGGAGAGAATATAGATGGAAAGCGCAATGAGGATTGTTTCAAAGACGTGCCTTAGGGAAAGCGGCATCTGGCGCAGCTCATTCCGGTGAATCCGCTCGATCAGCCATGTTCCGACGATGACGGCTGAACCGATGACAAGCATCAGGAGGATCTCCCAAGGGAGCGAGTCAAGCATGGAGTAGCGTGTCGAATAGAAATAGTAAACCTGCCAGGCCAACGCAGCGGTGAATCCGCCGAGAATGAACGAGCGGGCACAGTAATAGAGCCGGTTCCAAAATGGGATATCGGTTAATACGATGAACGGAAACAACGTCCACAGCGCGAACAGGACCATGCTGAGGTTGAAGGCCATCCCGCGCAGTGGCGCAATCACGCTGTATAACGCGATTTGCACGGGCAGGAACAACAGCGCGATCAGAACCGTAGGCACTTTTTTCAACCGCTTGGGCAAAAGGGAAATAAACATCATGTAGGCCGCCCAGTGCGCAACCGCGGTCCAAACAGCGGGGATATCGAAATCAAAATGCAGCTGTGTCATGCGTGAACCTCATTCAGATAGCGGTTCAGCGCTTCCAGAAACGCTTTCTTCTTTGCGCGACTGACCGGAACGATCTGCCCGTTCACGAGCGCGTCGCCGTCATGGATGCCGTCGACAAATGCAAGATTGACAAGATCGCACTTGTTGCAGCGGAAAAACGGCAGCTTGCTCAGCGTATCCTCCACATCCTTCATCGCTCCGCCGGAGGGATAATCGCCATCCGTCGTATGATAAACGAGCTGATGCCCGTGGACCTCCACGTAGCGCAGCGTCGCGCTGTCAATCCGTTTGCCGCCCTGCGGGGTATTGATAAACAGATAAGTTTTTTCGTTGCGCGTCAACCTGCGGATTGCGCGGGAAAGGCATTCCGAGAAAGCATAGTAAGAAACGGGCTTCAACACATAGTCAAGCGCAGCAACCGAATAGCCTTCGATCGCGAACTGCGGCATGCTCGTGAGAAAAATGATTATGACGCTCTCGTCAGTTTCCCGGATCCGCCGGGCGGCGGTCATCCCGTCCACGGACGGCATCTGGATATCGAGCAGCAAAATGTCATAGATCGGACGATAGTTCGAAAGCAGAGCGGCGCCATCCGGAAACAGCTCCCACGTCAAGCGAAGATTCTGTTCTTTCATATACCGTTCCAGATTGTTTTCCACCTGCTTTTGAAACAGCGGATCGTCTTCCGCAATCGCTATCCGGATCATTGCACCCTCCGATTTCCACACTTAATCTATATATTATCAGATTCTTTGCAAAAAGTAAAGAACAAGTAAGGCAAGCCCGCGCCGCGATTCCGCAAAGGCGCGCCGGTACCATACGGTTTATGCGCCGAATTCAACCGTTGATGCGTTTCCCTCTTGCGATTTTTTTACAGAGTTGTTACAATGCACGTAAGGATTCGGTAAAACTTTGCCGAACACCAATCAAAGGAGGAGTAAGATGAAGAGCAAAAAACTTGCCTCGATCATGCGGGGCCTGTGCGCGGTCATGGCGGCGCTGTTCGTACTGGCAACGGTAGGAACGACGATCGCAGACGGTTATCGTTCCGCGCTGGACAGCGTTCTCGGAACACAGAGCTTTGTCACCAATACGGATGAAGACGCTGCACGTTTCAAGAGCGACTATGCAACGATTGAAGACATGGTTGCGGCTGCGAAGCAGATCGCGATCCGCGAAGGTGAGGAAGGCACCGTCGTCATGAAGAATGACAACGCCGTTCTCCCGCTCGCTCAGAATGCCAAGGTCGCGCTGTTCGGCCTTGCGGCATATGCGCCGTATCCCTACGCTGCGGGCGACCTGAAGGCGGGGAACGAAGACGCGGTGGATCTCGTTCAGGCACTGACCGATGAGGGCATCGAAGTCAACGAGACGGTTAAGACCTTCTACACGGAGAAGATCCTCAACAAACACATTGAGATGGTTCCGAACATGTGGACCGGTGAAGAAGTTCCGACGGTTGCTTACGATCATATCTACGTGGCATCCCCGGGCGACATGAGAGAGTATCAGGTTGTGGAAGTCCCGCCGACGGAATTCGAAGCCATGGGCGCTCCGGCAAACTGGAAGGATTCGATCGACAAGGCGAACACGACGGCGATCTGCGTCTTTGCACGTGGCGCAGGGGAAGGCAACACGTATGCTCCCGGTTCTGCACTCGATTATTACGGCAACGCCACCGGCGATGATCCGCTTGCGCTTTCTCCCGATGAGCTTGCGTTGATCGATGTCGCAAAAGAGACCTGCTCCAAGGTCATCGTGCTTGTGAACTCCGGCAACAACATGGTGCTCAAGGAGATCGCGGCGGGCGGCGCGCATGAAGTCGACGGTATCGCCTATATCGGCGTCATCAACGACTATCAGTGCACCGGCATTGCGCGCGTTCTCGCGGGCAAAGTCAACGCGACCGGCGCACTGCCCGATACTTACGTAGCGGACAATGCGGCGATCCCGGCGGTTACCAACTTCGGCGGCTCCTACTATGCGGATTATGAGATCGTCGGCACCGAAGGTACCGATCCGCGGTATCCGGGCGAAACGATCAGCAACACCGAAGCGAGCTCGTTCGGCGGTGCAGTCACCTACAACGGCGGCATGTATATTGTCGAAGCCGAAGGCATCTATGTCGGATATAAGTATTTTGAGACCCGTTACTTCGATGCGATCATGAATGCGGCGTCGAAGGCGGATTCCGCCAAGGGCGCAACGCAGGGCAGCAGCTGGGATTACAGCAAGGAAGTCCTGTTCACGTTCGGGCACGGTCTGTCCTACCTCGATTACACGCAGACGATCAAGTCCGTTGAAGTCGATAAGACGCCGGAAGGCAACATCACCGCAGTCATCGAAGTGAAAAACAACTCCAATACCGATGGCAAGTTCCTTGCACAGCTGTATGTGCAGAAGCCGTACACCGAGTACGACAAGGCAAACCTCGTTGAGAAATCCGCGGTAGACTTCCTGAATTCCGCAAAGGTCGACGTTGCGGCGGGCGGCACGGCGGAAGTCACGATCACGGTTCCGACCAAGTATCTTGCGTCCTACGATTACAAGAACGCCAAGACCTATATCCTTGATGAAGGCGATTACCTGTTCACCGCGGCGGCAGGATCTCATGCGGCAGTCAACAACTTCATCACCGCACAGGGCGGCACGCCGGACGGCACGACGCAGAACGGCGCAGTCGTTACCTGGAACCTCGATGCGCTCGATAACACCACGTTCGCGGTTGAAAACGGTGTGGTCGTTACGAATGTTGCGGACAATGCAGACCTGAACTACTGGACCGGCAAGGATACCGTGACCTATCTCTCCCGTCAGGATTGGGACGGCACGTATCCGGTCAACTACGGCGAGGTCGAAATCAAGCTGCAGGATAGCCCGAAGTTCGAAGAATGGGTTAAGGAACTGCGCGGCCAGACCTACACGGTCAAGACCGACAATCCCGCGACCGAAGGCACCGATCAGGGCGCTCGCTTCAATGCGGAGCAGGTTGGTTATGAACAGTTCACGAACATCGACGATCCGTACTGGGAGAAGCTCGTCTCCGAGATCACGATTGACGAGGCCGTCGGCGCAGTCATCCACGGCGGCAGCCGCTCCGACGTGCTGACCAACGTTGAGAACCCGATCGTCACCCAGAACGAAGGCGTTTCCGGCTTCACCAGAGCGTATACGGATGAAGCAACCGGCAAGACCTATAAGTTCAACGTACATTCCCAGACGCTGCTCGGCTCGTCCTTCAATCCCGAGCTCGCGTATGAGTGGGGCAAAGTAGAAGGCAACTCCGGTCTGTGGCTCAAGCAATTCCATCTGTGGGGCACCGGCCTGACGCAGCGCCGTACCCCGTACAATGGCCGTAACTATGAGTACATCTCCGAAGATCCGATGCTCACCAACCGTATGGGCTACGGCATCCTCCAGGGCTGCGCAGATAAGGGCATTCTGAACGGACCGAAGCACATGGGCTTCAACGATCAGGAGCACAACCGCGGCGGTATCTCCGCTTACATGCATGAGCAGAAGTTCCGCGAAACCGACCTCAGAGGCTTCCAGGGCGCACTCGAAGAAGTGGAAGGCTGCCGCGCGGTCATGATCGCGTTCAACCGTATCGGCGCAACGAACGCGGCGCACCACGTCGGAATGCTGCAGAAGATCGTGCGCGGTGAGTGGGCGTACACCGACCTGATCTCGACCGACATGATGAACAACAAGTACTACTTCAACGCAGAGTCCATGGTTATGTCCGGCATCACGCAGGTCGCTGACTTTGCGACGGAAGACAACCACATCAACCAGGGCGAGGGCGGCGTCGATAAGACGTGGGCATACCTCTCCGTGGACACCGTGAAGAACGATAAGGACCTCGTCGAGCAGGCGCGTCAGGATCTGAAGTATCAGCTCTTCGCGTATGCAAACAGCGCGATCCTGAACGTTTCGACCGTTAAGGTCGCAACCTGGTGGGATAACGCACTCAGCGCGGTTCGCATCTGCACCGCTGTTCTGGCATGCGTTGCCGGTCTTGCGTGGATCGTCTTGACCGTGCTCCCCGAAAAGAAGAAAGGAGAACAGTAATATGAACCAGAAGAAATTCTCCGTAGGCGCATGGGTCGCCTGTGTAGCCGCTGTTCTTACCCTTGCCGCGCTGATTGTTTACTCGGTCAACATCTCCGCTGCGGGATACTTTAAGAACGCAAGCGTTGCCAACCTCGTGTTGTTCTCCATCCTTGCGATTTGCGCGCTCGTCGTTGCAATCGCGACCGGCCTGTTCAAACTGAACGGCGTCGGAGGCAAGGTGCTTGATCTGGTCGGGGGCTGCTGTCAGATCGTTGCAGTCGTTCTGATTACGTTCTGCCTGATCAACCTGATCGCGGCGCGCGTCGAAGGTCTCGGCTTCATCTACTTCTCGAATGCCGACGTTATCCTCGAAGTCCAGACGCCGGAGAACCTGGCTTCCGCAACGGGAACGATCGCCAGCATGGTTTGCTACGGCGTCGCGATGCTCGCTTCGATCGTCTCCGCATTCCTGACCATCCGGAAACAGGAAGCATAATCCCTTCATTTCTCCAAACAAAAGCAAGCTGTTGCAGTACGCAGCAGTCTGCTTTTCATTTCTTCTTTAAGTTTCGTTTAAGGTTCGGATGATAAGGTAAAATCGGTTTGGCAGATTCTTTTGCCGATGCATTTGAAAGGAGAATTCCATGGCAAATTCTAAAAGAAGAAACCGCGGCAGAAAGGCGCTCGTCACCGTACTGATCATCATGGCTGTATTGATTGCCGTCGTCGCCGTTGTTGTGAAGGTTTTGCGGGACCGCGTCAGCGAGACGTTCGGGCAAAGGAGTACCGATGAAATCAAGGCCGCCGTTGTAACGGTCGGGAGCATCAGCACGACGATTTCCGGAAGTGGCACGCTGTCACAGCAGGAGACGACCGAAGTGACCGTGCCGAGCGGCGTCGCTGTGCAGTCCTTGCTGATGGATGCGGAGGATACCGTCGAAGCCGGACAGAAAATTGCTTCCGTCTCGATGTCGTCAATTCTGACGGCGATGAATGCCGTTCAAAGCGAAATCGACGCGCTTGATGAGGAGATTGCGGACGCAGCCAAGGATACCGTTGATACCTACATCCGTTCCGCAGTGAAAGGACGCGTCAAAGAAATCTTCTGCGCGGAGGGCGATTCCGTTTTGAACGTCATGTACGAGCACAATGCGCTCATCGTGCTGTCGCTTGACGGATATCTGGCGGTGGACCTTCCTGCGGGCAGCCTTACGGCGGGCGATGCGGTTTCCGTCACGATGCCCGATGAGAAGACGCTTACCGGCAAGGTCGACGCCGTGAACGATGGGACAGCGACCGTTTTGATTTCGGATGATCAGCCGCGGGTCGGGGATACGGCAACGGTTTCGGACGCGGACGGCAAACCGATCGGCAGCGGGACTTTGTATATCCATCAGCCGCTTGCGATCACCGGATATGCGGGAACCGTCAGCCGCGTCAATGCGGTCGAAAACCGCGTTGTCAGCGCAAATGGAATTCTGCTGACGCTCAAGGATACGGCTTTTACAGCCAATTATGAAACGCTGCTGTCTGAACGTGCCGAGCGCGAGGAAACGTTCCGGGAATTGCTGCGGCTGTATCATGCCGGCGCGATTTTTGCTCCGATCTCCGGAAAGGTCCAGTCCGTTTTCGAGTCCGAGAGCGCAGAGAACGAAGCTGAGACATGGACGCTTGCGGTACTGGCTCCGCAGGAGCAGATGATCGTAACTGCAGCGGTCGATGAGTCGGACATTCTGGCGGTATCGGTCGGGCAGGACGCAAGCGTTACGATCTCATCGATCAGCGACGATGACTTTGCCGGAAAAGTGACTTCGATTGAGAAAACCGGGGCAAGCAGCAACGGCGTCACGAGCTATGCGGTGGAAGTGACTTTGGACCGGACCGAAAAGATGCTGCCGAATATGAGCGCAACGGTATCCGTGCGGATTGAGGGCGTGGATAACGCGCTGCTCGTACCCGAGGGCGCAGTAACAAAAACGAGGGACTCCGCATACGTCTACACGGCTGTTGACGAATCGAGCGGCGAACTGGGCGGCATGGTTGAGGTGCAGGTCGGTCTCTCGGGCGGCGGGTATATCGAGATCACCGGAGGCTTAGAGGAAGGCGATACGGTGTATTATCAAGAAGCCGCAGCCAATGATTTTGCGCAGTTTATGAATGGGTTCGGAGGATTCGGCAACAACGCAGGCGGTATGCCGAATCAAGGTGGCACCAATCGCCCGTCCGGCAGCGGAAACGGCAGCACGCGACCATCCGGCAACGGAAACGGGAGCGGCAGCAGCCGGCGCAGAAACGGCGGTGATTAAGCATGCTGACGCTAAAAGACATTTGCAAAACCTATCGCATCGGCGATGAAGTCGTTCGTGCGTTGGACCATGCTTCCCTGCATGTCAATGCAGGTGAATTTGTCAGCATCATCGGTCCTTCGGGCAGCGGTAAATCGACGCTGATGAACATCATCGGGTGCCTTGACACCGCCGACAGCGGAGAATATCTGCTCGACGGAACGCCGATCGAGGATTATACCGAAAACGAATTGGCGATGGTGCGCAGCCGCAAAATCGGATTTGTGTTTCAGAGCTTCAACCTGATTCCGCAGCTGACTGCATATGAAAACGTGGAACTGCCGCTGATCTACCAGCGTGTGAAGAAAAGCGAACGCAAAGCGCGCGTAATGGACGCGCTCCAACGCGTGCAGCTGACAAGCCGGATGCATCATCTGCCGAGCGAGCTTTCGGGGGGACAGCAGCAGCGTGTGGCGATCGCGCGCGCAATTGCGGCACATCCTGCGCTGATTCTTGCCGACGAGCCAACGGGCAACCTGGATTCGCATACGGGGCAGGACATCATGGAGATCTTCCATGATCTGCATCATGCGGGAAATACGATTGTGCTGATAACGCACGATCCGTCCGTGGCAAAGCAGGCGGATCGGGCGATCCACATCCTGGACGGAAAAGTTTCGGAGGTGGCGTTATGATCCAATCGATCCGAATGGCGATCAAGTCGATCTCGGGAAACAAGATGCGCGCCTTTTTGACGATGCTCGGCATTATCATCGGCGTGATGGCGCTGGTCATTCTGGTCAGCCTCGTCAGCGGCGCAACCGGCAACGTGCAGGCAACGATCGCTTCGCTCGGCAGCGACAGCATGACGGTTCGCGTTTCGGACAACAAAGGAAGACCCGTAACGCTTGCCGATCTGTCCGCGTGGATGGATGATGACGCGATCGGAAAAGCGGCGCCGGCCGTCAGCGAAACCATGGTCGTCAAATATGGGTCCACGAGCGGAACGCTCACGGTGTACGGCACGACTGCACCGTATGCGGACATTCAAAAGATGACGGTGCTCGTCGGCAGATTCCTGAAAACTGCCGATGTTGACAACCATTCCTACGTCTGCGTGGTCAACGAGACTGCTGCAACCGAGCTTGTCGGCTATGCGGACTGCGTCGGGGAGGACATTTATCTGAACGGCTATCGGGTTGCAATCGTCGGCGTATTGAAGGATGACGACAACTCTCTGACAAGCCCGTTCCGAAGCGGGTCCATGATCGCATACATCCCGTACACAACGCTGATTCGCCTCAGCACCGGCGTAACAAATGAACTATCGATGTTCTATGTGAATGCGCCGGACGGCGGCAGCCTGGACGACGCCAAAACGCGTATGACCGAATTGCTCACGGAGCGGCTCGATCAGGATGAGGATGCCTTTACGGTCAGTTCGCAGAACGCGCTTGAAAGTACGATGAACAGCGTAACGTCCGTTTTGGCGGTGCTGCTCGGTGGAATTGCGGCCATTTCTCTGATCGTCGGCGGAATCGGCATCATGAACATCATGCTTGTCACCGTAACCGAGCGAACGCGGGAAATCGGCATCCGGAAGGCGATCGGTGCGAGTCGCAGACTGATTCTGCTGCAATTTTTGGTGGAGGCGGTCGTGATCTGCATGCTCGGCTGCGCGATCGGAATCTTCGGCTCGTGGGGCGTTTTGCAGCTGATTACAACCGTTGTCTCCGGAATTGATCTTTCGTTCCGGATGTCGGGCGGCGTTGTGCTGGTCGCCGTCATTTTCTGCTTCTTCATCGGAATCGTGTTCGGACTGTATCCGGCAAACAAAGCCGCGCGCATGGCGCCGATCGACGCGCTGCATTACGGCGGATAAGGAGGGCATATGAAAGCAAAAAAGATATTGTGGTCGATTCTGCTTGTCCTGTTTTCCCTCATTTTGCTCGCAGACCTCGCGTTGGTGCTCTTTGTTCCGGAGGAAACGGAAGCGTTCGAGCCTTCCGCGCTGCAGATGCAAAATGATCGATCGGAATCCGGCAAACGGGCACCCTTTTCCGAAGAGGAAGCCAGCTCATTCGGTAAAGGGGGCTTTATGCAGGGTACGGGAGACGTTTTGCCGCAAGGAGGGCAGCCGCCGTTCGGTAACGGTGAATTCAGCCCGCCGGAGAACGGCTTTGCGAAATTTGAACCATCCGAAAACGACAGCACCGAACGCAGAGGATCAGGCAGACGCGCGCGCTCCGGCGAAGCGGAGAATGCTTTCCCGACCGAACCGATTGCTTCGGACGAAAGCACCGCCGCGTCCACGCCCTTTATGCAATTCCTCTCGGTTGCGCGTGCGGTTCGCCCCTATTGGTTATGGATACTGATCTGCGCAGCGGCTGGCGTGATCGGCTGCATTGTACGATGGATCTTCCTTTCAAGGGAGAGCCGAATCCAAAAAGCAACGCAGATTCAGGAAGCAGATGAACCGCTGCCGTCACGGAAAAAACAGGCGATTTGGCCTGCCATCCTGTTGCTGCTTGCGGCGCTGGTGCTGGTTGCGGTGCTGTTCCCCGCCGGATCCTCCAACGTGACAAACGAAGCCGTCGCGCTGAGTGAGGTTCGCGTTGGCACGGTTGAAACGGGTAGCCTTTCCAATCCCTTGATGACGATGGGGTATCTGGCCGAGCAGAAATCCGTTGCGGTCACGCTGCCCGCCAGCGTGAAACTGACCGCGGTTGCGGTTCAAAACGGCGACGCGGTTGTGAAGAATCAGATTCTGGCAAAAGCGGATCGAACCTCGGTGATGGTGGCTGTTGCAGCCGTCCAGGAAGCGATCGAGGCGATTGACGCCGAATTGCAGACGGAGCAGAGCGCCAAAACCGCGACAACACTGACCGCGCCTGCAGCCGGAACGGTCAAGGCGGTATACGCATCGGTCGGCGATCACGCCGAGGATGTAATGGCTGCGTACGGCGCTTTGATGTTGCTTTCCCTGGATGGACGGATGTCGGTCGACCTTTCGACGCAGGACGGTCTGCATGCGGGAGACAGCCTGATTGTGACTCTGTCCGACGGAACGGCCATACAGGGCGAGGTCACCGATCTGACCGATGATACGGTCACCGTTTCGGTCTATGACAACCGGTATCCGATCGGAGAATCCGTTTCCGTGACCGATGCGAACGGAACGCTCTTCGGCAGCGGACGCCTGTACGTGCATCGACCGCTGAAGATTCTCGGGTATCTCGGAACCGTATCGCGCATTTATCGCGCCGAGGGCAGTTCGGTAACGTCCGGAGCGTCATTGATTGCGCTGACCGATGTGATCGATTCGGCAAAGACGCTGACCCTTTTAGAACAGCGCGCCGAATATGAGGCAGAACTTCTGACTCTGTTCCGGCTTTATCAGGAGGAATTCCTTCTTTCGCCGGCAGATGGGATCGTTTCGGGCATTTCGGAGGATATGGCATATCAGCCGGTTTCCAAACTCCTGTCCGAAGAATCAGGGATCCGTTATGCCGCGACCTCACCGGAGGATGCCGTGCCGACGGACTATGTACATTATGTCGGGCAGGTGACCGCCAATGCGGGTGGAACGCTTTCTCTGAATATCTCAATCGGAGCGGTTGCGGTTGCGGACTACACCGACGTCGCAACGCTTGTAAGCACCGAACATCCGCTTTCCGGCAGCTATTCGATCCCTGCAAACGTTCCGGTCTACACCTATATCGATGCATGGGGAACGATGCCGTCCGAAGCGATTGCGGCAGGCGATCTTGTCGTTTTTGCATTTGATGAAACCGGCGCGCTTGTTTGGGTTGTGTGCTGGCCGGGAGCCGCACCGACTCCGACTCCGACGCCGACACCGACGCCTACGCCGACGCCCGATCCGGACGCAACGCCGTATGCAAGCGCGCAGCCGGCCACCTCCCCTGCGCACGGCGAAGGGGGCGACAGCTCCGGTCGAGCCGGCGGATCCGGTTTCTCCGGTGGGACGATCCGAATTCCGTCCGCGAGCGGCAAAGGATCGCAGAGCAATCGAACGCCGACCTATAGCATTGCGGAGCAGACGCTGCTTTCCGTTACCCCGCAGGAGACGATGACGATTTCCGCCCTCGTAGACGAGTTGGATGTGCTGTCCGTTTCGATCGGGCAGACGGCGACCTTGTATCTGGATGCAATCGCCGGAACGCATTTCACCGGAATCGTAACAGAGATCGATCCGTACGGCGCAAACAGCGGCGGGAATACCAAGTATACGATCATCGTTGCCGTACCGCGTACCGACTCCATGTTGGCCGGTATGAACGCAACGATCGTTTTGGCAGGCCCGCAGAGCGAGCAGCGTCCGTTGATTCCGCTTGCTGCGCTCAACGAGAATGGGAATGTTGTCACGGTCTACACCGCATACGATCCCGAAACCGATACACTGCTTTCACCTGTGACCGTTACGATCGGCTGTTCCGACGGAACAAATGCGGAACTCCTTTCCGGGCTGTCGGCAGGCGATGCATATTACTATCGATACGCCGAATCGATCGCGTATCAGACCGAGTAGGCGCATCAGATCTCCGAAAAAAACAGGCACAAATTTGCCTGTTTTTTTGATAGCAAACTGCGGAAGGGGCATTTAAGTGAATTTTTTGACCGTTTATGAAAAAATGGTTGGCAGTCGTGTAAAAGAATAGTATAATCGAGGCGAATCAGCGAGAGCCGCAAAGCAGTAAAGAGGGCGCTTATGAAACAGCAGGTTTATAATCCCTATCTTCCCAGTTGGGAGTATGTTCCCGACGGCGAACCGCATGTGTTCGGCGACAGAGTGTATGTTTACGGTTCGCATGACGCGTTCGGCGCGCCAATCTTCTGCGTCAACGATTATGTCTGTTGGAGCGCTCCGGTAAACGATCTTTCCGATTGGCGCTATGAGGGCGTGATCTACAGAAAGACGCAGGATCCGGGCAATAAGCTTGGTATCCGCAGTTTATATGCTCCGGACGTCACCCAAGGTCCGGACGGAAGGTATTATCTCTATTACGCGCTCGACTTTTTAGGCGAGTTCGGCGTCGCCGTCTGCGATACCCCCGCCGGTAAGTACGAGTTCTACGGTAAGGTGCATCACAAGAACGGAAAGGTATGGGGTAAGAAATCGGGAGAGCAGTTCCCGTTCGATCCCGGCGTCTTAACCGATGACGACGGCAGAGTGTGGCTCTATTCCGGCTTTGAAACGAAAGTTCCGTTTGTCGCATCCCGTTGGCATGATCTTAAAAACGACGGCGGTGTGGTCATGGAATTGGAACCGGATATGGTAACCATTAAGCAAGAGCCGAAGGTGATCTTCCCGATTAAAGGAAAAGAAGACGCATTCCCTCATGCGTTCTTTGAAGCAAGCTCTATCCGCAAGGTAGACGGTAAGTACTGCTTTGTCTATTCGAGCCAGTATAACCACGATCTCTGCTATGCGATGAGCGACTATCCCGATCACGGCTTTACCTACGGCGGGGTGTTGATTGACCTTGGCGATCTATACTTAAACGGCAACGAGGATGAGAGCCATGCGAACAACTATCTCGGCAATACGCACGGCGGGCTTTTGAACATCGGGGATGATTGGTACATCTTCTACCACCGGCAGACCGATCGTTCGAGCTATGCCAGACAGGCATGCGCGGAAAATCTCGAACGCACCCCGGACGGCGGATTCAAGCAGGCAGAACTGACATCCTGCGGACTGAACGGGAAGCCATTAAACGGCAAAGGCACCTATGAAGCACGGATCGCCTGCAACCTTTGGGCAAAGAACCATGAGACCGGACGTGTGGACGGCAAAAGCCCGAAAAAGCGCCTCGAAGCGCATCCGTACTTTACGCAGACGGGCAAGGATCGCGAATCGAACGGCGATCAGCACATCGCCAACATGCGCGACGGCGCAACGGCGGGATTCAAGTATTTCACGTTCGACGGGACGGAAACGACGATCTCGGTTATCGGTCGCGGCACAGGGAAGTTTCTCGTTTCGACCGATCCGGACGGGAAGCATACGATCATCGAAGTCCCGATGAACGGTTCGGCGCCTTTTTGCATTGCCCCCGGCGTGAACGCGCTGTACTTCCGTTACGAAGGCAGCGATGCGGCGGACTTTGTCAGCTTTACGATTGCATAAGGAGGAACGCATGTACTATATCGGCATCGATCTCGGAACGAGCGCTATGAAGTTGTTGCTCGTGGATCAGAGCGGCGAAATCAAAAACAGCGCAACGAAGGAATACCCGCTTTTGTTCCCACAGCCCGGTTGGAGCGAGCAGGAACCCAAGGAGTGGTGGGGCGCGCTGCTTGCAGGCGTCACCGAGCTAATGAGTGGCTTTGACGCATCGAGAGTTTGCGGCATCGGCGTCGGCGGACAGATGCACGGACTGGTCGCTTTGGATGAGAACGACAATGTGATCCGCCCTGCGATCCTCTGGAACGACGGACGCACCGCCGAGGAAACCGAGTGGCTCAATACCGCGATCGGCAAGGAGAAGATTTCGGAATACACGGGAAATATCGCGTTTGCGGGGTTCACTGCGCCGAAGCTTCTTTGGCTGCAAAAGAATGAGCCGGAGAATTTTGCAAAGATCGCCAAGATCATGCTGCCAAAGGATTATCTGAACTACCGGCTCACCGGCATGCACGCTTGTGACTATTCGGACGCAAGCGGGATGCTGCTGTTGGACGTCAAAAACAAGCGCTGGTCCAAGGAAATGCTGGACATCTGCGGCGTGAACGAATCGCAGATGCCGAAGCTCTTTGAAAGCTACGAGGTGATCGGAACCGTGCTGCCCGAGGTTGCAAAGACGCTCGGCATTCCCGCTTCGGTCAAGGTCGTTGCGGGCGCGGGCGATAACGCGGCAGCAGCGGTCGGCACCGGCACCGTCGGAAACGGCGCGTGCAATATTTCGCTCGGCACCTCTGGCACGATCTTTATTTCCTCTGATTCGTTCGGCGTCGATCCTTTGAACGGACTGCACGCTTTCGCGCATGCGGACGGCTATTGGCACCTGATGGGCTGTATGCTCTCTGCAGCAAGCTGCAACAAGTGGTTTTGCGAGGAGATTCTCGGCACAAAGAACTTCCCGGCCGAGCAGGTCGGCATGGAGGAGAACCTCGGGAAGAACCGCGTCTTCTTCCTTCCGTACCTGATGGGCGAGCGCAGCCCGATCAACGACGTCGACGCCAGAGGGACGTTTGTCAATCTCTCGCTTGATACGACGCGTCGGGACATGGTGCAGGCGGTACTCGAGGGCGTGGCGTTTGCGATCCGTGACAGCTTTGAGGTTGCAAAGGCGATCGGCGTCCGGATCAAACGCAGCAAGCTCTGCGGCGGCGGCGCGAAGAGCCCGGTGTGGCGAAAGATGCTTTGCAATATCTTAAATATTCCGCTCGATTCTCCGCAGACCGAACAGGGACCGGGAATGGGCGGCGCGATGCTTGCGATGGTCGGAACAGGGCTTTACGCAAGCGTTAAGGATTGCGCCGACGCACTGGTACAGGTCAAGGAAACGGTCTATCCCGATCCGGCGCTTGCCGCAAAGTATGAGCAGCGCTATCAACAATTCCAAAAGATTTATCCAAGCGTCAAACCGCTTTACAAAGAAATCAAAGAGTTTTAGGAGGAACCACCATGCAAAACATTCCCGAAGTCAAATTAGGCTTGATCGCCGTTTCGCGCGACTGCTTCCCGATCGCGCTGAGTGAACAGAGAAGAAAAAACATCGTCGCTGCTTATCAAGGCACGCTGTATGAATGCCCCGTCACCGTCGAAAACGAGCTCGATATGCAAAAAGCCGTCGCGGACGTGAAGGAACAGGGCTGCAACGCTTTGGTCGTATTCCTCGGCAACTTCGGCCCCGAAACGCCGGAGACGCTGATCGCAAAGCACTTCGACGGACCGTGCATGTTCGTTGCGGCGGCGGAGGGCGACGGCGATCTCGTCAACGGCAGAGGCGACGCCTACTGCGGCATGCTGAACTGTTCCTATAACCTCGGCATGCGGCATTTGAAGGGGTATATCCCGGAATATCCGGTCGGTACGGCGGACGACATTGCAAAAATGATTGCGGACTTTGTCCCGATCGCAAGAGCAATCATCGGCGTGAAGAACCTCAAGATCATCACGTTCGGGCCGCGCCCGCAGGACTTTTTTGCCTGCAACGCGCCGATCAAGGGGCTGTATGAACTCGGCGTCGAGATCGAGGAAAACAGCGAGCTTGACCTTCTCGTTTCCTATCGCGAACACGCAAACGACCCGCGGATTGCCGCCGTCTGCAAGGACATGGCAAACGAGCTCGGACAGTCCGGCAACAACTACCCGGCGCTTTTGCCGCGTATGGCACAGTTTGAGCTGACGCTCATGGATTGGATCGAAGCGCATAAGGGAGATCGAAAATTCGTTGCACTTGCGGATAAGTGCTGGCCCGCGTTCCCCAAAGAGTTCGGCTTTGAACCGTGCTATGTGAACAGCCGCTTGGCAAGTCGCGGAATTCCGGTTGCATGCGAGGTCGATATCTACGGCGCGCTTTCGGAATACATCGGCGCGTGCATCAGCAACGACGCGGTGACGCTTTTGGACATCAACAACTCCGTCCCGGCAAAGATGTGGGAGGATGAGATCAAGGGCAAGTTTGATTACTCGCTCACCGATACGTTCATGGGCTTCCATTGCGGCAACACGCCGTCGTGCAAGATGTGCGCTGATCGCGCGGTCAAGTATCAGCTGATCCAGCACCGGCTCTTA
>JAEEGL013143451.1_pt1 | contig 20575 bp, 17 predicted proteins | sample 9134231 | NCBI WGS metagenome assembly JAEEGL01 (sample SAMN16246548, study PRJNA631951) | gut metagenome | biome: gut microbiome; feature: rumen; material: fiber-attached | host: Bos | place: Iran: Karaj | collected 2018-10
CCTTCTGTATTACAGGCAGGGCATGTTATCTTTATATTTCTAAATGATGACATAGAACTAAGTTGTATTTGCATGATTACTAATAAATACTCAAAACAAAAACCTAATTCAGGCTCTATTTGCTATCAAGTCACAAAATCTATCCTTTATTTCCCTCAAATCTTCTGTTAGAATACTGTCACATCGTTTTGCAATCTCATCGGGAATCGGGTACATACAAGCCGCAATAGCACCGGCCATTGCTCCGATAGTATCAGAATCGCCACCAAGTGATATAGCTAAACGTATTACCTCCTCGAACGAATTACCTTCCAAGAAAGCAATAATAGCTTCTGGCGCACTGCCCTGACACGAAACATCGAATCCGTATCTCGGACGAATCTCTGCTATAGTACGATGAAGATTGTAACCAAAAGTTTTCTCAATATAGTCCTTAATCTCCTGCTTTGACTTTCCTTGCTTACAAAGGAATACACTCGTGGCTATCGCTTGTGCCCCTTTTACTCCTTCTGGATGATTGTGGCTTACAGAAGCCGTTAATGCAGCTAACGCCAAAGCTTCATCAAGAGTCTTGGCATATAGCCCCACAGGGCTTACTCTCATGCCAGCCCCATTACCCCAACTGTTGTAGGGCTGAGGATTATCCTCGCAGAGCCAGCCTGCAAATCGCCCACCATAACCAGCGTTGGGATGATGGTCACCAAGCTCCTGCATACAATAAATTAAATAATGTATGGTATGGGCTTCATCTTCCAATAGCCATTTTGCCACCGCCAGTGTCATTACAGAGTCATCTGTAAAGTTACTCCCTCCACAAAACAATTCAAAATCCGTTGATTTCGTATTGCAGAACTCATATACAGAGCCGACAATATCGCCGACTAGAGCTCCTAAAATCTTTTTTTTCTCCATAATGGTCAATTTAAATACAAAAGTATACCCTTCCCTTATAAGACCTGTAGTAGCCACAATGCATGTGAATGTGTATCACCACAATTTCATTTCAGGATGTTCTTTCATCTCTTGAAGTATTTGTTCTCGTGAAAGATTATTCTTCCTCTCGTCAAGGCTGATACGTCGAACGGAATAACCCACTATGCGCTCTGTCTCTTCGTCAACATCGCTATACACCCATGAAGTAAAGACATTCTTAGGTTTTTCAATAAAAACAATTTGGATAAACAATCCTCCAAGGAGGAAAGGTTCAATATTGGCTATAACAAATTCACCCTTAACATCATCTTTATATTTTTCCAGCTCTTCGTCTTCAATTATCCCATTATTGAATTCATCCAAATACCTTCTCAGAGTTCGTATATATTCATTGTCCAGCCAATCTTTATCCGTAAAATTTGCGAACCGTATATCGTTTAGCGATTTCCCCTCTGTAATAGAATCAGATTCTATTACAGAGTCGACAAATTCAACGGATTTAATGCTATCTCCTGCCTTTTTATTCTCACTTGGCTTATGAACATTTGAACACGAAAAAACGGAAGAAACTGCAATACAAATCACTATTCTTAAAAAGAAATATCTCATATTTAGATAATTGTCCTCAAATCACTGTTTATTTTCTCACCTTTCGATAATCCGAGCCATCGATGTATTTCATTTCCGTTAGAGTCAATCAAAACAAATGTAGGCCAATTACGGATGTTATACTTTACTTGCAATACCTCATCCTCATCCAAGTCCACTTTCTTTACAGGTAGAATCAGTGGCGTTTCTTTCAAATTGGAATCTTGCATTTCCATCATTTTGGACTTCATATAGAAATAGAGAATCTGCAAACCATCATGTTCCTGCTTGTTATTCTGTATAGCTGTTTGAGTTCCTGTTAATTTTAAAACAGCCATAAGAAATGGAGTCAGATCTTCACTATCTTGCAGAGTAACACCATGATTTGTGTGATTTTTACCAACGCATTCACACACCATATTACCCTCCAAAGAGCATTCTAAAGTAAAAAAGCGTGCATGATGTTTACTACGAGAGGCCAAAACTAATCCTGCTTTAGGGGCGGCCATTATATGTGGCTCAGAGAACCTTATAAGGGTGATGAAAAGATCTGGATTATAATTTACATTCGTAGTTGATATATGAGTATTGTTCCAATCAAACTTCATATCAACATTTAGTTTCTTTTCAAGAAAACCTCTCCATTTGTCAATATCTGACAAAGCGTTTTCTTCAACCTTACGATTGTTATACAACCCTATTATCATAGGAATAAAATCAAATGCCAGGAAAAAATTACTTTTATAAGCATCTTCCGGCGAAATCTTTTTTTTAAATGGATTCCACATAATTCACAATATCTTTAATGTTATCTTCGTATATATCGTTCTGACTCATAAGACTCCATTTCATCAAGAAAGTCTTTACATGATTCACAAAGATTATAGGAATCATCGATTTCATATCCATACCTTTCCTCCAACTCTTCTGCCTCATTAGCCACGTCACAGTCATCATTCCAACCCACATGATATATATGTCGTTGTGTGTCTACAAGATATGTGTCGCACTCAAAAGCATAATGTTTCCTATACTTGTTACTAATGTATATAGCAGAGATGCCTATGATAATCAAGATGATTCCCCATGTAATGGTAAGTTTATACTTGAAAGGACGTTGAACTTTTTGGGGTTCTTTCCATGCATATCTTTCTGGTTCGTCCACGCTTACCTGAACATCAAAAATGAGAATCCAGGCAGCAATGTATGCAATAAACAACAACGATGTTCCAGTAAGCAACTGTAAAAACCAGTTGATGATACCAGAATGAAAGAAAAGACTAAGCCCTATAAATATGGCAAGTAGGCATGATCCAACAATAACAATGATTTTCGCATACTCTGTAAATTGCTCATAGGTATTCTTACCTATGATGTTTGAAATAAAGGACTGCTTGACAATTGGCATACTATAATCTCTAATTTACATTTGTTCATTTGGTGCACTCCTGCATACGGCACTTCTCAATCTCTAAGTCCAAAGTTCTCACAGTCCTAAAGAAACTATCAAGAATAATCTTTAGATAGCCTTCTGTATCGGGTATCTGTGGAACAAGAATAAAGTGTTTCTTTATATGTAATGCTACATCGTCAGAATCTGTGATTCCATAAAACACGGAAACAGTACCGCGTGTATTCATATCGTTCACAACCTGTCTAACTCTTGCAAACTCGTCAATATCAAATTTCGAGAAACTATGACACCAGGGCCAAATCAAGTTTACAAATAAACATTCATCCACAGCCTCCATAAGGAATGTTATCCCTTGATAGTCGAACCTGATCCGTCCTTCCTCGGTTTCTTCGGGGTCACAACCGATTTTGCGAAGAATTGAATATGCCAATTCCTTTGTCTCTGGCTTAATATTCTTCATTTCATCCTCTTCTTCACTTTTTCTCATATCTTCTCTTATGCGTTCTAATCTTTGTTGCTCCATTATTTCTTCCTTCTTTTCTTTATGCCGTTCATAAAAATAGATGTAAGCATATATTGCGGCTATAACGATTGCAGCTATCATTGCAGGATTCTCCATAATACACCACTCTAAACTTTATAATTTCTGATTGAACTTCATTTCAACACCATTGTCTTTGAGCATTTTGATAGCAGGCTCCCATCCTTGATTTGCGGCCTCTGTTAAGTATTGATAGCTTTTTTCATTGTTTTTTTCCACGCCAAGTCCTTCATCATAACATATAGCAAGATGAAACATCGAATCAGGTTCACCTTGTTTTGCTGCTTTTTCAAACCATTTTACTGCAGAGGCGTAGTCCAATTCAACCCCACGACCTCGAAAAAACATCATACCAAGACAAAACTGTCCATCGGCATTACCACCTTCTGCAGACTTTTTATAATATTCTAAAGCTTTGAGGTCATCCCTTTCCACCCCGATGGCATTGTCATAGAGAATACCCATATTAAGCATAGCCCCCGTATGTCCTTGCTCAATGGCTTTTAAATACCATTCAATTGCCAACGGTATATTCTGTTCCGTACCTTCACCTTGCCTATAGCAAATGCCAAGGTCAACCTGCGCTTGAGCATTTCCATGTTCCGCAGCGATTTTGTATAATTCTACTGCTTTTTCGTCATTCTTGTCCGTTCCAATTCCATAAGTATAACATTGAGCCAATTCCGCAACTCCATCAATAAGGGTTCTTGCTGCCTTATTATAATAGGCAAAGGCTAATGGCGGATTTCGTTCTGTTCCTATCCCATATCGATACATGCGTGCTAATTCCAGACATGCTTCATCATGCCCTTTCTCTGCAGCAATACTGATATATTTAAAGGCTTTGTCATTGTTCTGCTCTATATGATTTCCAGACAGGAAATGTGTACCTATGCAGAAAGCACAATCTATATTTCCCGACTCAGCTCCTTTTATCATCCACTCATTGGCTTTGTCAAAGTCACTTTCTACAGCTATTCCGTCAACATAATATAGTGCTAAATTCCAGTATGCTTCCAAGCTACCTTTGCCAACAGCTTTCTGATAATATTCCAAAGCCTTTTGCGAATCAATATTTGTCCCTATGCCTTTTTTGTAGCAAGTGGCAACATTATTATAACCTGCCGCGTCATCCATGTCAGCAGCATGCTTATATAATTCAAATGCTTTGTGAAAATCATGGGCAACGTCATTGTTTTTTTCATATATGGTACCTAAGATATTCATGGCATCCGTATCACCTTCCGCTGTCAGTTTCTCAAATAACTCAATGGCTTTAAAAATGTCTTTTTCAACACCATATTGTCCTTGCTCATAGAACAAAGCCATGTTAAAGATAGAATATTTATCTTCTTTTTCTGCTGCAGCTCTAATAAGACTTACACCTTTTATCTCATCTTGCACAACTCCTGCACCTTGCAAATAGGCCGTACCCAACATGCCCATTGCCTCTGCGTCACCTTCTTCTGCTTTTTTCTTCAAATAAGGCATAGATTCTTCAGGAGAAAAGAAATTTGCAATGAATCTTATGGCAGGCATTGCTCCTAAATTTGCAGCCCTCTTCATTAGTTCTATACCTTCATCCCGTTTCCCTTTTATTCTCTTTTCCTTGATGTATTCAGCAGCTAAAGAGTAAACAGCCATTGGAAAATCCTGTTTTGCGGCTTTCTTGACCCAATAAAGACCACGCTGATACATAAAATCACTTATTCCTTCCTCAAACTTAACATGCCCCCTCATCCATTGTGCAAATGGATCTCCTTCTTCAGCAGCTAATGTAAGTTGTTTTACCGGTTCATAAATCTCTTTGTAGCTGTCAGTAAAAGAGGCTATACCGTTATTGTCAACAACGAAAGTGTCTTTTATACATTGTTCTGCTTCCTCTAACCCCTTCAATCTTGCTTTCTCTATAAGCTGGTACGCTTTCTGTATGTCGCATGGGACACCTGTTCCAAAAAGATAATTCTGCCCAAGAAGATACAGTGCATAAGGATCACCTATCGCACTTTTCGCTTTTAGCTGCATGATTTCAATTATTGTTGCCATAAATAACTATTCGCGTTAAATCAATGCTGCAAAATTACAAAATTGATATCTATAAATGGATTCATCTTTCATCGCAAGCCTTGTGGAAATGAAAATTTATTCCCAAACTACGAGATCGTGAGGCAATCCTATCTTCTTAGCTTCGCCCCGCTCACCAAATATATAATAATGTTTAGCGAGATTCTCATCGAATTGAGAGATGAATGCACCACGTATCCTTGCACACTTCTCATTAATAGAATTCAGAAATGGATTCGTAACATCCTCTATGCTCTTTATGGCTCTCTCGTTTAGGCCAAATGGCTTGATTTTCTGATAAATCTCAGCCAACTCCTTTCTATGATCTGGTAGGTGTTTAAAGATGATTCCCTCTGGATGCCGTAGGAATAATAGATATACAGCCTTGTTTATCGGTTCCATCTTGATTTCCATATTATGATAGTCTGGCAACATTATTCGGAAATCTTTTGTAACGACAATCCGGCTCAACTTGTCTTCCGTATGTATAAGTTGTTCCAAAATATATTGTGATATGCCTCGCTGTCTCAATTTGGCAATTTTCTCTTTTACATCCTCTAATAAAACATCTGTGTCATCAATGTCAGGCTCTGATATTTCTGCATCATATCCTGTATCGTCAGCAGGCTCTCCCCATTCGTCAAAAGACTCAAGATACCGACCTTGCTGACTCTGTTCGTTAAAGATCTGTTTACCTATTCTATGTAGTTGATCACCTATAGGCTCAGAAGTGTTTGAAGATAGCGGATAGAAGCGGTTTATCACCTTATCTTTCCCGTTGGTATCTTTATAGACATCTTCGGTACGGATGAATCCTTGTTTTATTCTGTCTCTGTCAGAATCATTATCAATGTATTGGAGAAGATAATCATTATCAATATTAATCTCTGCTAATTCTTCGTCAGAGAGATAAGGGGCACGGTATCGAACGACTTCCTTCTTTCTGAGTCGCTTCAAAAGCAGCGGCAAATAAATGATTTGAAATCCTATCATCTTTCCCCATCCTTCTAACAATTCGGGATTTTTCTCAAATAGTTCAGTTAGCTGCTTATCCTCTTCTGAAGCAATGTACAGTAATTCTTTAGGCCCTAACCTTCCACCAATCTTAAATTTTATCTTATTGTCCAATTTCCGTTGGTTCTCGTTCGGAAGAGGTTGATGAACTGATACCGATTCTTTCTCCAATCGTTTTTCAACAAAAAACAATATAACAAGAAATACAGCAACAAAGATATCAACTACATTCCATATAGCGCGTCCTAAAACAATTTTATATAGGGGCTGAAATAGTAGTGCAAGAGTGATAAATACCCACATGGCAATTTGCTTGTTTAGCTTAAAATAGCGATAAGCCAATCCGCCACATGCTAACATCATAACGAAGCGTACCAACATAAAGTAGCCGTATGGCATGGGGGCCAAGCATAACAGCAACATTACAGCAAGTATGATGTACAGATACTTCATCATGATGCTTTTATATTGTTTACATCACTCTTTCTACGGGGTGAAGTAACTCATGTACTTCAACATTAAGACACTTCGCAATCTGCATCAATGTCTCCACACTTGGCTGTGAAGAATTGGTGCACCATTTGGAAATGGTAGCAGGGTCTTTCCCTAATTGTTCTGCAAGCCATTTGTTCGTTTTCTTGTGCTCAACAAGAACAACTTTTATTCGATTTATGTCTTTATCCATATAGTGAATATTACGTTAAACATAGAAACTTAATTCTTCACAATTACGACCTCCGCTCTGCGTATTAATCGATTGCCGCGAACATAGCCTGTTTTTTCAACGGATATAACCGTGTCGTTTTCTTTCTCGTTGTCAGGCTCAGTTTCCACGACAGTGCATAAATCCTCAATCAATGGCTTCCCTAAAATGTCAATTGGCGCAACATCATATTTTGAGAGAATAGACATCAATACTTTCTTCGGTTGTAACATGCGCTTTATAGCTTTTTGCGATTTATCATCATCGAAGAGGCCCAGTTCTCTGACTTTTGTTTCTGCCTTTTCATATGCATCAACTACACTAATTACTTCGTTTAATAAAGTGTCGATCTTTCTTTCGTGGTCGATGGACATTTCTTCGATTTCATTTTTCTTCAGAAGATTCTCCTTCTTTATCTGAGTAATCTCAGCTTCTATTTCTAAAAATTCCTCTTTCATAATGAGTTGTATTTGTTGGGGTCAATGGATTTAATATCAATAATCTCTGGGCTGATTTTTGCTTGTAAAGGCTCCATGTCATCGAATGGATCAAAAATCGGAAACGTAAAGTCGGCAGCTAACCTTGTGGAAGGCTTGCTTAACACAGCTCTGGCCTGAGCAATTTCCGTATTAGGATATTGCCTCTTTCTCATGGCCAGAGTCATTGCCCTAAGTATTTGGCCATTATTTGCATTTTGGGGCACTTCTAAAATATTATAAGGATTCTTCATCTTACTAAATATTATTAAAATGGGAAGTTATCATCAAAAAGACTATTTCCAAAGAGAGAAGACCTACTACTGGTAGTGAAATTTCCCAGCATCTTCATATATTCAAGGCCATCTTGAAGAGCCAATCCCTTGTCGTTAAGAGATTGGTTCAATAAAGCAGCACTGATACCTCCTTGCAGAAGAGTTTTAGTTTCATATGGCAGTTGGTTCCATATTGAATCAAATGCCTTTTTAAAGACATGTCCATTCTTTCTAAATTCCGGACTCATGTTGTACTCAAGTTCGTCTAATATACGCGTAACTGATGATTTTCCATATTTCTGACCGATAACATACTCCATAATACACATAGTACATAATTGTGCGAGATTGGCACAGATACGGCTGTTATTAGGGCTGTTTTTATATAGCGAATAGACCTTCTCTAAGGCAGAAGAATTAGACATAGAACTACTATTTACTTTGTCAACGATATCATTAAGCTCTTTGTCTATTTTTGCCTGATCAAACTCTCTTTTTAATTTATTATATAGAGCCGTATCAATGTTCTTAATCCGTTCAAGAATATTAGTTACAGCTCTTTGACTATCACTTGCAGTATCCCTTGCAAGCATCTCAAATAAAGCTGTAATATTTTCTTTTACCCTTGAATTGCTCTTGTCTAAAGAATAGATCGATAGTATATAATCAGCAGCTTCCGATTTCTTCATCGAATTTGCATTAACTTCTCCAACGACATATTGCATTACATAATTAGAGAACATAAAAGACAAAGTATTATCTTTTAGGGAACTACAAACAACGAGATAAAAACTGTAATTATTCTTAAAATCAGACTTGTTCTTTGCAGAAAGAGCTGAAATCTTACTATTAGAGTACGAATTTAAAGCAGATGATAATTTTTTAAATCTCTTTATTAACGTAATCCTTGATGTAACAAAAGCACGGCCAACACTGCTATAGTCAGTAGAATTTATAGATGCAATACAGTCTTCATAGTAGGACTTTGCTTTGCTATAGTCGCTATAGATAGCTTGGGGCATTTGGTATATTACTCCAACAGAAAGTAAGTCTTCCCTGTCACCTGACTCCCTTTCATGTTCTAGTGCCTCTGATATATCTTGGAAAAGTGCATCATCCTTATGAGCTAAAAATGGAGCAACAAGCCTGCATTTATCATCAAGATCCAATGAAATAAAGGAATCCATAGCGTCTTTTTGTGACGTGTAGAAATCGTGATATAACTGGTTGTCGCTAATAGCCGCCTCAAATCTATCCAAAAGAGCACGCTGTACTTCTTTGATAAAGACGACGTTGTTGTCATCGGAATAATCCATATTCACATTGTCTGGCAAAGTCCCTACAGAATCTTCATTGAAATGTCCGAATGCCTCATACAATGAGAAAGTATAAGGATCGTCCCATGAGGTGTAATCCAATGACTTCACAAAAAGTTTCTCCTGATATATTGCAGTTAACCAAATAGAAATAACATCACTATAATTCTCCTCCGTAATTAAATGTGATTCTGCCATATTCAGACAAATAAGAGCAATATTCCGTAGTGCTGTTAAATCGTCAAGGTAGTCTTTATGCTCTTTGACCATCTTTTCAAATGCCACGTCATATCTTTCTTCATCAAACAATTTGAATATTGCATAGTTTTTTAGTTTGTTCCTGTATTTAACAAGTGTTGCTCGAGGCAAATCTAATACAGGCTTGATAACCTCCGCATACTCTAACATGTGATTGATGAAATATACAGCATCCTTAGACGAAAGACTCTTATTTTTAACCGAATCTAGTTTTGAATTGAAATCGTCTATTTTTGCTAAGGCCTTTATAACAGCTCCTTGCTCACATGCTTTTTTCAGATATTCCTCGTTTGGTAAGAATTCTGAAAGGACGTCTAAGGCCTCCTTATCCTCTCCGCTTTTAAGTAATAATAGTGCAAAGCGATATGCTATATCTTCCTTTTCGGTTTTAAATGCTGCGGCAGCTTTTCTCAATAATGAATATATGGTTACTCGATATTCCGAAACGTCTGAAATGTTTTGCATCTTTAGCTTACAGAGTGCATATCGAAGTGCCGCTAGCGTCGGGGTCCTTTTCCCTTCCAAAATATTAATCTCTCTATATAATAGAGCTGCAGCCGTATAATCGCTTGCCAATTCTGTCTCTCTGGCGATTTGATACTTTCTCTTTATTAGATGCGTAACGACACCCCTATATTTTTCAGATCGCACGTCATCACTAAATCCCGCTGAAGAGATTTCTTTGAGAATAGACTCATAGAAATCCACAGCGGATTTATCATCCACATTCTTGCAGTTAGCAATCGCAGAATTGATTCTTTCATCCCACAAAGCAATGAAACTTGTATCATTATTTATTGAAACAATTCCAAAATTCTTAATTTCATTAATGGCATCTGTAGTATGCTTATACTTTTCTTCATTTGATTTAAGGGACTGCGCCTCACTCAAACGATGACTTGTAATAGCAGATACGGCATTTTCATAGCCTTTTTTGGCAAGACCATTTAAGATAGAATATGCTCTTTCTTTTTCATTGTTTAAATACAATTGGTTGGCTGCCTGGATCAAGCCTTCTGCTACTATACCTCCAATCTTTGGGGAATCTGAACCCTTATATGTATTTAATGTTGCTTGTGATTGATTCAGCAAATCAATTTGTTTGTCAACATTACTCTCTTCTTTTGCCAAATTATACAACGCGCTCGCCTTTACTATACAAGCTTTCTCTGACTTTTCAAGAATAGTATCTGCGATTTTTATGGCAAGTTCATTTTTGTTTTTCTCTAAAGATTCTTGGGCACAAGCAAGTTTGTCCTCGATAATAATAGGAGAGGATGGAAATAATTGTTGAGCATAGTCAAGATGGGACAATCGATTTTCGTATGGCATTTTTGAGGTTATCAAATGCACTTTCTTTGTGTAGTAATCCTCAACATCATACCCTAACTTGTGAACTTTCTCAAGTAGTCCGAGGGATAGACTATCATCAAAAGCATCATTAAGCCACTTTGTAAAGTCCTTAAATAAGCTTTCTGAGCTAAGATATTTACCATGGTTTGACAGGATATCATTAACAAAGGCTTCTTTCAGTGATTGCTCTCTTGCTAAATTCAGGACATCCATTACCACTTTCTCATCGCCGGACTTATTCCAGCATGCTTCGAAGAGAGAAACAGCTGCATCATTTGTAAGCCCTTCTCTGAGAATAATATGTTTACCATAAAATGAAGCAACATCCTTGATAATGGTTGTGGAAACTTCTGAATCGTGTCCATATACTATACAGACAGCATTATCCAAACATTTTTCAACCAAAGGGCTCTCGTTTATAATGCTAAGAATCTGATTTGAAGCATAATAACGCTTAGATTTCTCTAAATTGTCGCAAAATTTCAGAACAGATTCTTTAGCTCTTGGCCTTCCTTTGCATACGGCCCATTCATATTTGAATATATCAATTAAAGATTTGAATGTACTGGACCCTACTTTTGACGAATTAATATCATTATACAACAATCTAATTTTGGCCTCCGAGTATAGAACATCTATATCCTTAGAAGCATTGTTAGTTTCTTTTAGAGCCAAAGCCAAAGACAGGCAATCCTTAAATTGGTCTGCAGAAAAGCTGTCATTTGCTCTTTTAGCGATATACTCAACATGTTTTTTTAGTATTGTTTCAAAGGAAACGACATCACGAATGCCCTCACTATCCTTTTTTAGGTCAACTACCTTCTTATACAGAGACACGTCATTATTCGCATTGTTCCCAGATGATAATGACATGTAGTATTCAGCAAGCCTGCAGGCGGCTTGTGGATGCTTATCAACAAGGTACAAATAATAACTTTCAGCTTCTGACGATCTACCCTCACTAAGCAACTCGTCTGCCTTCTTCAATCTATTGTCATAATACAGATTGCGAAAGTATGATATTAATCCCATATTTGTTCTTACTTAATATTGTATATTTTTATAGTCTGTCCGGGATGTAGCCGCATCCATTCATTAGCTTCTTTATCCCAAATATTGTTCAGTTCAGCAATTTTTTGAGAAATATCCTTCCAATCGTTTCGCTTGCCATAGAATTTGCGAACTATTTTCCATGGAGAGTCATTTTCAACAATTATATAATCAATGAATTGAGTCGATTCGGAAATAGTCGCCTTTTTAGATTCCACCAAAGCAGTCAATGTGGTGATAGAATCTTTTAGTTCTATAACAGATTGGTTCGCTTTTTCAAGCTGCGCATTGTAATTCTTTTGTTTACCATTATAAAACAAAATAGATGCGAGGCAAACAATGAGTACTGCCAATAATGACATTGACAGTACCCTTGTTAATCTTTTATATTTGCGAACATATTCATCAGCGTTGTTATTGCCTTCTGTAATTGAATGTAGTGTCCGATATACTTTCAGATTACTATTACAGTTTGGACAAACAACATCTTCTTTGAAGTAATCGGGAATCCCTGATTTACCACAAATTGGGCATTTTGAACTATCCATGAAAATCTCAGTTAATTAAATTTTGATTAATCGCCAACGCCAGTACCCCAATCTATCGGACTTCCCTTTAGAGCCTCTAGTAAGTCATTGTTTTCATTCTGAATGCGATTCACAGAAGAAACATCACCAGTATTAAGAGCTTGCATCATTTCATCAAAGGCGCAATTGGCTCTTGCTGCATCCTGAGGCGTCTTGGCGCTACCAGCAGCAATCTTAAATAAGAACGTATTCAGAAGTATGCCATATTGATTGGCTAATTCTTCAAGTTCTTGATTTAATGAATCTTTCTTGAATTTATCGTTCGTCGCACGTAGTTGGTTGAGTTTATCCCTCATCTCTGAATAATCTGAGGGATCCAAATACTGCCTAAAGTTGTTGACAAGAACAGTTGCAAGCACCTCACCCAAATGGTTCTCCTTTTCTTCAGGTTCTGTCGCAAATTGTCTTGCAGTCTTCACCTGCTGCTCTAATTCTAACCATTTATTATCATCTGATTTCAATCTGGATTTTTCAATAATGTCTATTATACCCTGAATCTTTGATACAAAGGTGGCTTTCTTGTTGTCGGAGATGTCTCCATCGCTCATTACATCCTCAATTGAACTTGATATTTCACTTAAACAGCTTGAATCTTTATTGCCGCGTCCTAAAACGACTTGTGATGACTTTCCCGTGCTAACGACCTTGACTTTAACTCTGAGTGTTTCGTCTTCATCAAGGTTAAATGTGAAATTCAACTTGCTTCCAGAAGACAGATTTTCGCTAATTGTGAAGAATCCTGATGCAAGTTTCTCAAAAGTACCGTCTTCAGCATCACTAAAGAGTTTGACTTCCACGATCTTCTGGTCATTTACTGTCGTGCTAAATTGTCTGCTAATAGAATATGGTAGAGGTGTCTGATCTTCTATGAATTTCTCTAATTCTTTTTTACCATTCTTTTGCAGTTGGATGTAATAGTTATGTTTTGCAGTATATACAATAGGGCCATCAGAGGGGGCTTCGTTTTCGTCAAAATCGCCGTCCTCATCATCTTTCCACTTGGAAATGTCCATTGAAGCAGCAAGAATAGCAGCTCCCTGAGCAATTGCAAGCATCGGCTTCTCAGATGAAAGCACTTTCTCTTCCCCGTATTTTTCCACCAACATCCTTTTTACCAAAGGAATGCAAGATGATCCGCCGACCAAAAGAATGTTGGACAAATCATCAGCAGAGATACTGGTTTTAACTAGTAACTCTTCTATAAGTTCTATTGTCCTTTGAATTAATGGTCTGATTAATCCCTCAAAAGTGTCTCTCGTGACAACAATATCATCAATTGGCTCCCCGTCTTCATCTTCAAGATAATTTGAAAGGAAGATTGTTGCTGATGTACTTTGACTAAGCGTCTTCTTAGCGTTTTCAACATCAGATTTCAGACCTGCAGTAAACTCTTTTACTTCTTTCTCAGTCTTGTCGTCGAGAAGTTCCTGAAGGTTGATATTATTCTTTTCTTCTATTTGCTCTTTGACATAATCCGAAAGTATCGCATCTATATCATCACCGCCGAGCCAACGGTCTCCTCCAGCGCCTGTCTCTACGAATTGTCCGCCTGCAGCAGTTAAGATAGAAAGATCAAATGTTCCTCCTCCAAAATCATAAATGAGCAATGTCTTATCCTCATCTTGCTTCAAATTATCAAAACCGTATGATAAGGCTGCTGCAGTTGGCTCAGCCAAGAGTTGAAGGACTTTCAGCCCGGCAAGTTTTGCTGCTTTTTTTGTTGCAGACTTCTGCTTTTCATTGAAATAGGCGGGTACTGTAATTACTGCATACTCCACGTCGCCAAGTTTTGTACTTGCATCATTCTTAAGTGAGCGAAGTATTTCTGCGCTTATTTGTTCTGGAGTATATTCTTTACCATGCAGAAGAATTGCTACGGAATCTTCCGTGCCACCAGATAGTTTTTGTATACCAAAAGGATACGAATGCTTGTCTGATTTCATTTTCTGAACATTAGAATCGTTGATGGATGCACCCATCAAACGTTTGGCAGAAACCACAATGTTCGGGGCATGTCGCTTCCAAGAATTATACACAGAGTTGCCGACGATAAAATTACCATTTTTATCCATCGCAACACAAGATCTACACAAATCTTCGTTGTTAGCACCAGTCTGAATGGTTCTGACAGAAACATCTTTAAAGGCCACCACAGAATTGGTTGTGCCAAGATCAATTCCAATTGCTTTTCCCATATTGTTAAAATATTAATTAATTACCAATTTGTATATTCATTATTATAGTTTTCATTATCATTTAAGAAATCTTCGTTTTGGGCTGATTCCAGTTCAGCCATCTCATTCTTGATTAGGAACTTCCATTTTTCAAATTCGTCTTCTTTATGTTTTAAATCTGCTTTTAGTTCTTCTATTTCTTTTCTAAGCGAGTTGACAGTTTTGTCTAAATCTATAACCTCCTGCTCTCTGGATTTAATCGATTGACGCATCTCATCCAACTCCGTCTGCTTGTTAAATCTGCTATCTTTTAACCGTTCAAATTTCATAGTCAGAACATCTATTCTGTTGTATGCAGAATCGATTTCAGATTTTCTGTTCCGATATTCACTGCGAATATTTCTATTAAGCTTTTTAAGCTCTACCATTTTTCTTATATTGGTAATGTTGTTATCGGAGATCGTAATAATTCCCGCGATTGATACATCATCCTTGTTTCCTGACTCACTCAATGACGGGAGATAGCTTTCAAGTTCCTCTTCAATATCATCACCATCTAAACAAAGATTAATAATCTGTTCATAAAAATCTTGAAGATTTTCATCAATGCGTAACGAACCTTCTAGGCCGTCTGAGCACAACATAACAGCCAAAGGTGAAATGGCTTCTCCACAGAAAGCATATCTAAATTCCATAAGAGGATTGCTGTCACATAAAGAAGTCGTATAATTCAAGAAACATGTGCAATCTTCTGGTACGGGACAAATCCAATTCAAAGATAAATCACAGATAGAGATTCTTCCATCTCCAATATGAAATGAGAGCCAATATTCTTTAGTTTGAAGAAATGCCAGAAGTGTACAGCCGTACGCTTTTTCTATTCCCAACCCATTAAGAACAATCTTTTCTTTTCTGCTAAATGGGTTCTCTCTAGCATCTTTCTCTATTGCAGATATCCATTCTGCGTATATTTGGGATAGGAGATCCTTAACAATTTCTTGTTGCTGAGGATATTTACCTTCAGATTCAATAAAAGATTGCGCCTGAAGTGCCAGTTTCTTTTGATCCTCATTAAGTTCGTCAAAACGCATTTTGTTTCCATCCGCATCAATAAAAGGGTTTCTTTTTGGTTGGGCAGTTATAGCGAACGACAAACCTTTGAACGTAGAAGGATCAACACATCGAGCAAAATTGATTAGCAATTGAATTGTTATTTCTGTTGCGAATTTCGCCCCTATATCACTTCGGAAATACGTACTACCTCCGTGTCCGTCACAAACGACAGCGATTTTTACACTTTCATCTTGATAGGTACCAGAGTAATCCTGACAGGGTTTTCCTGTCGTAATATGGCTGGCGCCTTTTATGGATTTGTTAAAAAGAACGGGCTCGTGCATATTTACCAATTTGTCCAATCATCAGATCCCTTGTTGTCGACGGTTTCTGCTCCGACATCTACCTTTTTGAGGGAAGAGTCTTTCTTTATTGCCTGCTTTATATCTTGCATTACTTCTTCCTGCCGAGATTCAGGAGCATCGGTACCAACGGAAACTCCTTTGGATGCAACCTGGGAAGCTGTCACAGATACAAGGTATATCATTTTTTTTAGATCATTAACATTATGTACAGTTAAAACAGCTTCGCTGTTATTGTTAACGAACTCTTTTAAAACATCCTTATTTGCATCATCTCCTATTGCTACGGCAATTTTAATTGCAGCTTTATACCAATTGTTTTCTTTCAAATGTTCTATCCCATGCTTGGCATCATCAGTTGGCACACCGTCAGAGAACAAAATCATGACAGGGGCACATGATGCATTAGCTTCTTGCATAAAGCCTGTCGTCTGTGATAGTTTCTTCAATAATTCTTGGTATGCTGCACCCAAACTCGTTAATCCTGTTGCTTCTAAGTCATTCCATTCAAAGTCTTCTACAGGAAGAGGGCGAGGATACATCCAATCGCATCCACTTGCAAACTGAAGAGCTGCTATTTTAATTTCAGTATCAGTGTTTTCTGAGGAAATCTGTGAGAGCATTGGTAGGGTGTCACGAATAGCAACATTTAGACTAGATATTTTTCCTCCAGCCATACTACCAGACGTATCAATCAAGAAGAATACAGTAAGAGCTCTTCTCGGAAGTTTCTCAATAGGCGCATTTAATTTTCCCATAATTATCTTATTATTAATCCATTAATTCCCATCTTAAATTTTATTTTCATTTCGTTTTTTATTGGCATACCAGATTCAGGTGATACATTGTGGACAGTACCAACAGGATCTATTGCTTGCCAGGTAAAAGATGAATAATTCTTTATCCCCAATTTTCCTGTAACAGCGTTGGGAACTACCTCCCCAACAACAGAATTTATATCTCCGTCTATAGGTAGTTGAACATTGTATATTCTTTGTCCTTCGAATAGTGGGATTCGATACTTGTCAACCTTTAGAACCATTGGTTTTGTAATTGAATGTTCGCAATCTATACAATTTTGTACAGAAGAATCCGGTTCAATAAACGTTTCTTCTCCACAAAAAGGACATTTTCCAAGCATAGAACGTAATTGAATCATACATGTCATCCACTCTCTATCAATGATTCTCTTTTCAGGATAAATAATAGCTCTTTTGCAGAAAGATTGAACGAAAAGTTCTTCCATAGATTTTGGAAAAAGACCCCATCTGCGTATAACATTCGTATGAAGGCCTGGTACAGGACGATTTGAGTCATCTTGTGGATCCATAATGAAGACTGCATTATGCCCGAACAACTCTTTCTCCAAATCTTCTGTCATACATCCACAATTAGCAAATTTCCTTCCTTCAAATGGACGATTAAAATAAAAAAGGATAAATAAAATAACAGCCATAGAGAAATAGTCAGAATAGCGGTTGGGCATTGTCTTCCTATCAACAATTTCTGGTGCCAAATAGCCTGCTTTCCCTATAATCCCAAGATTAGTTCGGTCTGGTGCGACGTTGTCATTGTCGCAGATAAGAACATCTCCATTACGAGGATTAATGAAAAAGTTGCCATCATTCATATCTTGATAGCTTAGGCCTCTTATGTGAAGTTTTTGAAATGCATCACAGATGTTGATAGCGGCATTGATATTGGCGGCCATAGACGAAAAATGCGTTTTTGCCAACATGAACTCGCCAAATTCTCGATACCCTCGAGGTCTTAACCTCATGACATAGCCAAAACTGCCATATTGTTTTTCTGTGATAGCTAACGGCCAAAGAAATGCCTTGCTTGGTGCGCCTGCTTCTGCATTATTCTTTAAATTGTTGTAGAAATCTGAAGAATATTCTTTTGTATACCACTTTAAAGCATAGTCACCACCACAATAGTCCACAAGATAAACAATACCTTGCCCACCTCTGCCCAATTCTTTATCAATTGTACAGATTTTGCCGTTTAAAAGTTTTATCTCAGTCCCTTCTTTTAGTTCCATAGTCATAAAATAACATTAGAATCCTATTTTTCTACGTGTTTCCTTTTTACCTAAGGAAGAAGGCTTTTTGTTAATTGAGTCTTCCAACATTGTTTGATTAATAGGAGAATCTTTAAATGCTGCTACTAAGGCTGCATCATTAACAATAAAAGCTATATCGCTAGAAGAATAATTCTCTGTTTTATTGGCGAGTGCTTCTGTATCAACGCCATCACACGGACGTTCCTTCAAATATAAGTCAAACATTTTCTTTCTTGTAGTCTTATCCGGTGGGCATACCTCTACGTGTATGTCCATTCTTCCTGTCCTTAAAACAGCAGGATCGATTAAATCCTTTTGGTTCGTTGTTCCAATTACAAAGATACCTCTCTGTGAACAATTGTTCATTTGACTTAGGAATTCGTTAACTTCAGGATTCATTAGTGAGCTAGACTCGCTTCCCGTTCGTTTCGGAACCATAGCATCAAATTCGTCAAAACAGATGACAGACGGAGCTTTTGACTCTGCTTCTGAAAATAATTGGGCTATTTTCCCTTGAGAGCCATGTATATAGGAACTTCCGACATCTGAAGCCTTAATAAAGATGTAGTTTAGTGAAGCTTCCTCCGCAAACTTCTCGGCAAAGAATGTCTTTCCACATCCTGGAGGCCCATAAAGGAGCATGCCGTTCGGCGGGGTTAGTTTGTACTTTTTGGCTCTTTCTGGATTCTTCAATAGGAATAAAACCTTCTGTTGTAGCATGGCTTTTATATCATCCATTCCTGCCACATCTGCGAAGCCGTTACCTTCCTTCTTGGCGATGCCATATGTACTCTTCTTTGCACTTACATCAGAAGTCGCATGTTCTGTTTTTATGCGACCCGTTGTAATTTGAGGACAATACTCTTTCTCTAACGCATCAAGGAAATCCTCCGCCGTAGCTATACGGTTTTCTGGATTACAAGATAGACAAACCTTTAATAATGATTGTAGCCATGATGGACATTTATCTATGCCTCCAGAGAAACTTAGGCGTTCAGACATCTTTTTTTCCATTTTTGGGGAGTCAATATCTTGATTCCCTTCCTGTTCTGAATACCATGGCGCTTTTCCAAACAACATCGCATATATGACAGCTGCAACGGAAAAAATATCAGAGTGAGTGTCAAAAATCAAGTCATATGTTTCAGGAGCGCGGAAAAATGGGGTCAAATCGGTTGTTTCAAAAGAAAGATGTCCTTTGCATGGTTCAGAGACATGCCCTAAATCAATTAAGGAAGTTTTTGACAAGTCCTTAGGATTGTATATGATGTTCCTTGGTGTAATATCATTGTGGACTAATCCTAATGAATGGATGTGAGACAATCCTCTCAAGGCATATTTAGCTATTTCTAGAGTCATTTCCAAAGTGAAAATACGCCCTTTCGCAAGCGGATCTGCAACTAAACTACCTTGAATGTAATTCGTGACCAAATAAGGATAATCGTTTCCTTCTTCAGAATGCACCCCTTTTTCAACATAGTTTATAACATTTGGATGATGCATCTTTTCGCAATAATCAATCTCTGTTATGATTGAATCTGAATTCATTATCTCGCTTGGAATCCTCTTAGGATCGTATATCTTTAAGAAGAAAGCGGTACCTGAAGAATCTGCAACAATATAAGACTCATTGAACTGACCATCTTTAATGAAAGATTGAACAGTGTATATTCCAATGTTTGACTTGTCTTTTAGAATCATAGATTATGTTAATAATAGTTTTAATAATAGACTTTTGTACAAATCTTCCATACCGGATAAACTTTGAAGTTTACATCAAAGTACCATAGCACAGAAATCGCGTGTAAATTTACAAAAAATAAATCGTATTACATTGATTTCCCAACATTTTTTCACAAAAAAGATGGAATTTTGTGGTTTTTAGATGTAAATCATAAAAAAAAATGCATAATAAGCAATAAAATAGATGTAATACTAGGATAGATTAGTAAGTCTTCCTGGTGAAAATCTATGTTAGTAATCTGTTTTGGGAAATCTAATAGTTGTATATATCCAAAACTGTCCAAAACCTTTTTTGTTTACTGTCTGCTTCTTTGGCCGTCCGTAGCCATTACTTTTCAGCGATGCAAAGGTAAATCGCAGTTGTCGAATGACCTCGGTATTCGGTACGGATTAAGCAAAATCTTCCTTTCCCTTCTGGCAAGAGTATTTGGCTGAATCCGTACCACAGCTTCCGATTGTCTATCGCCATCGGCAACCTTTTGCTGGCATCGTGAAAAGTAAAGTCCCGAACGGCAAGGAGCAAAAAGCTCCAAACCAAGAGGGAAAAAGTTAAACCTCAAAAACATTTAGAGTTATGATTTATTCAAATTTTACAGGTAGAGTTGC
>JAEEGL015289835.1_pt1 | contig 20575 bp, 13 predicted proteins | sample 9134231 | NCBI WGS metagenome assembly JAEEGL01 (sample SAMN16246548, study PRJNA631951) | gut metagenome | biome: gut microbiome; feature: rumen; material: fiber-attached | host: Bos | place: Iran: Karaj | collected 2018-10
TGCCGAAATGACATCTTCCTTGGTATAGGCCTTGTCGCCGTAGGTGGCGGTGTTGGCTTTTGTCGTTTCGTCTTCGTGAGTGTCATCGAGACCAACAATCTTCTTCATTAGGTTTATCTTGCCGTTGCCCTGCTGTTCTGCATCGCTATTAGGGGCAGGGGCGGGCTTGGGCACTATAGGCTGTGCTGCAGGTGCAGGTGTCGGTTCTGGTTTTGGCGTTACGCTTACAGGTTTTTGTACGGTAGGTTCTGGTGCAGGAGCTGGCTTTTGTGGAGCAGCGGCTTGCACTGGTTTGGGCTGAACTTGCTGTACAGGAGCCTGCGGTGTCTGTTGCATTGCAAATGCGTTGGTCGAGAGGTTGCAAATCTTAAGCAGCGACAATTCGATGAGCAATCTCTTGTTTTGCGAAGTGCGGTAGCTCATGTCGCATGAGTTTGCAATCTGTATGGCATTGAATAGGAACGGAACCGAGCATTTCTGTGCGTACTCCATGTATTTTGCCTTTGCCTTTTCGCCTACTTCGATAAGGCTGGTAGTGCCGGGGTCCTTGCAAACCAGCAGGTCGCGGTAATGCGATGCCAGTCCGTTGATGAAATATCCGCCTTCGAAGCCTTTTTTCAGTACATCGTCGAAAATCATCAAGGCTTCGGAGTAGTTGCCAGCCAAAAGGGTTTCGGTTATCTTGAAATAAACCTCGTAGTCGAGTACGTTGAGGTTCTTGATAGTGTCCTGGTAGGTAATGTTCTTTCCGCAGAAACTTACAATCTGGTCGAAGATAGAAAGTGCGTCGCGCATAGCGCCGTCGGCTTTCTGTGCAATTACGTGCAGTGCGTCCGATTCGGCAGTAATGCCTTCGCGTTGAGCGACAAATTCGAGTCTGTTGCGGATGTCTTCGACGCTTATTCTGTTGAAGTCGAAAATCTGACAGCGCGAGAGTATGGTTGGAAGAATCTTGTGCTTTTCGGTGGTTGCCAGAATGAAAATTGCATGCTTTGGCGGTTCTTCGAGGGTTTTCAGGAAGGCGTTGAAAGCAGCCTGCGAGAGCATGTGAACTTCGTCGATTATATACACGCTGTACGAACCGATTTGCGGAGGTATTCTCACTTGTTCGATTAGAGCGCGGATGTCTTCCACCGAGTTGTTTGATGCGGCGTCGAGTTCGTGGATGTTGAACGAGCGTGATTCGATGAAAGCGCGGCACGATTCGCATTCGTTGCAGGGCTCGAAGTTTTCGGTCGGGCTGCTGCAGTTGATAGTCTTTGCGAAAATACGTGCGCAAGTAGTCTTTCCGACGCCTCTTGGACCACAGAAAAGATAAGCCTGACCGAGCTGGTTGTTCTTTATCGAGTTCTTCAGAGTTTGGGTTATAGCGTCTTGACCGACAACACTTTCGAATGTATCTGGACGATATTTTCTGGCGGAGACAATGTATTCTTCCATCTTCTAATTATTTAGGGTGCGAATTTACGAAAATCTTTTCATTTTTCGGTCGGTTGTTCATAAAAAAAGGAGCGGTGTTTTGCCGCTCCTTATGTGAATTTAGGGAAATTCTTATTTGTGCATGAATTCCTTTATTGCATCGGCAAGACGCTTAACGCCGGCTTCGATCTGCTCCATCGACGAGTAGGAGAAGTTGAGACGCATAGTGTTCTTTCCGCTGCCGTCGCAGAAGAATACGTCGCCGGTTACGAAAGCAACGTTGTTCTTGATTGCAACTTGGAAGAGTTCGTTGGTGTCGTAGCCTTCGGGCAACGAGAGGAGGAGGAACAGGCCGCCTTCGGGGTGAGTCCACTTAACACCTTCGGGCATGTACTGCTTGAAGCACTTCAGCATGAAGTCGCGTTTTTCGCGGTACATTTCGATGGTTTTGCCGAAGTTCTTTTCGAACAAGCCCTTTGCCATGTATCTTGCAGTAGCCATCTGGAGGATAGCAGGTGTGCAGAGGTCGGTGTGCTGCTTTGCTGTTACGAACTTGTAGATTACATCGGGGTGAGCGAGAACCCAACCAAGACGGAAGCCAGGAGCCAAAGTCTTCGAGAATGTTCCGAGAGAGATAACTCTGTGGTTCTTGTCGAGTTCGTACATCATGCGTTGAGCCTTGCCTTCGAAACGGAGTTCGCGGTACGGGCAGTCCTCTATAATAAATAGGTCGTACTTGTCGGCGATGTTGATGATTTCCTGACGGCGTGATTCTGGGTAAGTGATACCTGTCGGGTTCTGGAAGTCGGGAATCAAGTAGATGAACTTCGGCTTCTTGCCCTGTGCCTTCATTTCAGCAAGCTTAGCATCGAGAAGGTCGGGTCTCATTCCGTAGTCGTCGAAAGGAATACCTACTGGAACAGCACCGTATGCGCGGAATGAACCGAGAGCGCCAAGGTATGATGGCAAACCGCAGATGATGGTGTCGCCTGGATTGATGAAAATCCAGCCTGCAATGTCGAGAGCCTGCTGCGATGCAGTTGTAATCATCAGGTTGTCGATGGTTACGTTCATGCCCTGACGAGCGTAGTGCTTTACGATTTCGTTGCGGAGGTCAACGTCGCCTTCGGTGGTTCCGTACTGCAATGCCTTCGGTCCTGCTTCGTCGAGGATCTCGTTGATGCACTGCTTGATGTCGCTTACAGGAAATGATGCCGGAGCTGGTAAGCCGCCTGCAAACGAAATAACCTCAGGGCGCTGAGTTAACTTCAATATTTCACGAATGGCCGAACGCTTTGCTGCAGCCATATTCGTTGACATAAATTCGTTTAAGTTTTCTATCATGACTTTTTTTATGTTAAAATTATATTGCACAAAATTAAGAATAATCTTCTCATTAAAAAACATGTTTCCGAACATAATTTACAACTTGTTCCACCGTGAAAAAAACAGCAATTTTTTAATTGCAATGTCAGAAAAAGTTCTTACATTTGTAAATAAATTCTGGTCTCGGTAATATGGGGCGCTGAGATTAGCTCGTATTTTTGCCCCGGATTGTTAATTTTAAATAGTTTTAGTAATGAAGAAAGTTTTATTTGTCGCATTGATCGCATTGGCAACTTGCTTTGCAATGTCAAGCTGCGCAAAGGTTTCTGATGAAGAAATCACTAAGATGGAACAGGCTTGCCAGGATGGAAATGGCGCAGAAGCTGCAAAGATTTACAATGAAATTAAGGAAAAGAGAGCTACTGACGAACAGGCAGAACGCATCGTTTCCATAGCATTGGGTTGCCCTGAAGTATGGGATGAAATGATGAAAGACATGTAAAAAATTCTTTCAGAAGAACAAAAGGAGACTGTATTGCTTATGCAGTCTCCTTTTGCTTTTTATGCTTGTCGTTTTTACTGCTATTTTTTCTTCTCCCAGAAGTCAGCGTTCTTAATGTTCATTTCTTCGGGGTGGAATTCGGGTTCCTTGCCTTGTTTCTTCTGCTTCTCGTAAGATTTGAGCAATTTGAAAACCTTTGGCGAAAGCAAAAGTATGGCAATTACATTTATCCAAGCCATAGAGCCTACGCCGATGTCGCCCAAGTCCCACACAGTTTTTGCTTCGTGGAGCGAACCGAAGAACACCATACCGATGACCGAAATTCGTACACACCAGATTGCAATCTTTTCTTTTTTGCCGTTGCCGAAAAGATAAACGACATTTGTTTCGGCGTAGTAATAATAGGCCATCACGGTTGTGAAAGCAAAGAAGAACAATGCTACCGAAATTATTATGTTTCCCCACGTCGAGCCTACCAAAGTCCCTAATGCCGTCGAGGTGTACGAAACGTCGGGAGCGCCAAGTTGTGCAATCGGGGAGACGAAAAGCAGATTTCCGTCGCCGTCGTATATGTTGAAGGTCTTGGTAGCCAGAATCATTACTGCAGTTGCCGTACAAACTAGCAGGGTGTCGATATACACCGAAAATGCCTGCACAAGTCCTTGTTTCACAGGGTGCGAGACTTTTGCAGCAGCTGCCACTATTGGACCTGTACCTTGTCCGGCTTCGTTGGAGTAGATGCCGCGCTTCACGCCCCAGGCAATTGTGCTGCCAAGTATGCCGCCAAGCATTTCGTTCATTCCGAATGCGCTGGTTATCATATCCTTGAATGCCGACGGGACATTTCCTGCGTTGCAAATAAGAACGACGATAGAGAGAATTATGTAAATCACTGCCATCAGCGGAGCTATTATTTGCGCTACGTTTGCGATACGCTTAACTCCGCCAATGATAACGAGAGCAATGAGCACAGCCACAATAATTCCAACATATATCGTATCGATGCCGAAAGCATTGGAGAATGCCGTGGATATGCCGTTGGAATGTACGGGTGGAAGGAAAATTCCACAGGCGAGTACCGAGCATACGGCAAAAATTATTGCCAGCCACTTGCACTTCAAACCTTTTTCGATGTAGTAGGAGGGGCCGCCACGGAACTGTCCGTTGTGTTCCTCCTTGTAGATTTGTGCCAAAGTGGCTTCGGCAAAGGCCGAGCCTGCACCGAGGAAGGCTATTATCCACATCCAGACTATTGCACCTGGACCGCCGTAGCCGATTGCTGTTGCCACGCCTACAATATTTCCTGTACCAACTCGTCCCGACAGAGCCATGGCGAACGCCTGAAACGACGAAATGCCCGTCTTTTGCGTCTTGTCGGTAGAAAAAAGCAGTCGCGCCATTTCGCCGAAACGCCTTACTTGTACGAATTTAGTTCCAAATGAAAAGTAAAGTCCGGCAGCAAGGCATAATATAACAAGTGGCGCGCTCCAGACGTATGAACTTATGGTTGATATAATTTCTTCCATGTATTTTTACCTGATTAGTGTTACATTTCCGCGGTGCTCGTATTTTTCACCGTTTATACATTTGGTTTTCAGCCAGAATACATACACGTCGGGAGCAAGGCGTTTTCCCTTGTAGGTTCCGTCCCAGCCATCGGCGCGGATGTTGTCGGTTTCGTAAACTATTCCTCCCCAGCGGTCGTAAACTGCAAAGTACAATTCGGTGACTATTGCATCGGGATAGAACGGACGGAAATAGTCGTTGTTGCCATCGCCGTTGGGTGTGAATGCATTGGGGACGAATATGTACGGGTCGCCGCAGATTACTTCTTTGACTTTTATCGAAATTGTGTCGATGGCTATGCAGTCGTTGCCGTCGTGGAATTCAACGGTGAAAAGTGTGTTTTCCGACGGGTGGGCGATTGGGCTTTGCGTTGTGTTGCTGTTTAGTATGTCGTCATTATCCCAGATAAATGTTCCCGGCGACGAAGTTTCTGCCAGAAGTCTGACGTATTCGCCTCGATATATTACATCCGAACTTGCAGTGGCATGTAGTTGTGGAATGTATCCTTGGTTGATTATATAGAAATCCTCGGTAAGGGAACAGCCGTTTGAATCGACAAGGGTAATCGAGTAATGTCCATTGCATAAATTGTCGATTACTTTTGTGTGTCTCATATTCGACCAGCCGTAAAAGTATGGTTGAACACCACCTTCTACGATTGCTTCGATTCGTCCGTTGCAGTTGTTGTCGCACAACTGGTTTTCGAGGATATACCTAAACGTTAATGTGTCTGGTTGAGTGATTGTTATCTGTGCAGATGCTGTGCAACCGTGGCTGTCGGTTACGTTTATCGAATAGTCTCCCGCGGGCACTTTAATATGCGTGTTGGCGGTTTCTCCCGTTGACCATATTATCGAATATGAAGGAGTGCCCCCGTAGGTGGTCGAGACTAGTATCGAACTGTCTCCGTGGCACATAATTGGGCTTGCAATGTTGATGTCGGTTACAAGAGCCGATGGCTCTGTTATACTTGTAAACTGGTGCGATACGCAGTTGTCGGCATCTATTATTGTTACAGTGTAGCGTCCTGCACATAGTCCATGAATTTCGGTGCCATGTGCTCCGTTCGACCAGTTGTAGTGATATGGTGGAGTACCTCCGCTTGCCGATATGCTGACAGCACCGTCACAGAATCCGTTACACGATGCATGCGTTATCGATTCGGTTTGCGAATTTAGTGTGCCTGGTGCCGGCATGTTTATTGATGCAGAAGCAGTACAGCCGTTGTCGTCGGTGACGGTTACTATGTTGTTGCCGACAAGGCATTGGTTGTTGGTGGCGTTAGTATTGTCGTTGATGTTCCAATGGTAGGTGTATCCGGGTGTGCCTCCCGATACGTTCACGGTTGCCGACCCATAGCCCACGCCGTCGCATACTGGTTCCTGTATGTTTGTGAAAGTCAGATTTATAGCTGACGGTTCAGTAATTGTTGCTGAGTTGGTAGTCGTGCATGAGTTTCCATCGGTTATGGTTACTGAGTAAGTGCTGGCGCAAAGTCCTGTCGCCGTCGGTGTGGTTTGTCCGTTGCTCCACAAGTAGGTGAATGGCTCTATTCCTATCGGGGTGACGCTTGCCGAACCTTCGCAGTATCCATGGCAGATGTTGTTTACAATATCGCCGATGCTGCTGCCAATATTATCTATGGTAACCTCTACCTGGTCGGTTGTCGTACAGCCCATCTGGTTGGTTATGGTTACTGTATACGTGGTTGCACTCGTCGGTGCTACAGTTGGCGAATTGGTGTTGCCGCCACTTACGATTCCTGCGCCTTGCCACTGGTATGTGAGGTTGTCGCCGCTGTTGTTTGTGACAGGAAGTTGTATTTGTGTGTTCGGACATATAATATGCGATGGCTCAATGCTATAGTTAAACCTATGCACTGTCACATGGACCTGGTCGCTGGCGTATGTGTTGCATTCCGATTCGCGCACTCTGACGTAATAGGTATAACTGTTTTCTGGGAATACGGTCACGCTTTGTTCGGTTGAGAATATCGATGTGAAGTTGTTATCGTACGCCCATTCCCAAGCTACAGCATTGCCAGTTGGGAAAACCTGCAAAGTCGCGCTGCCTCCTGGACAAATTGTCGTGTCGTTCGAGGTGCTTAGTCCTACTACAGGAGTTATTACGTTGACGGTCTGCGTTACGGTATCGTTGCAGACTCCATGTGCCACAAGCGTGTATGTCGTTGTTTGTGTTGGTGTTACGCTCGGATTTTGTGCGTTAGGGTTACTGAATCCGCTGCCTTGTATCCATTCGAAGGTTGTTCCGTCTGGATAATTTGTTGTGGGGCCTATTATAACGCTTTCGCCGGGGCAACTTGTTATGTCGTCGAGGGTTGATGGACTTGGCGAAACTACGGTCACGCTACGTCTGATGGTATCGGTCATGTTGCAGCTCGACGGGTCGTAGGCAATTAGAGTTACGGTGAATGTGCCTCCATCGGTATACGTGTGGGTAGGTTGTGTTAGCGTCGATGTTGTGCCGTCACCGAAATCCCATAGGAACGATGTTCCTTGCGAGGTGTTCTCGAATTGTACGTTGTATGGGGCGCAGCCAACAGGAACCGGGTTGAAGTTCGCTTCGGCGAGGTTTTCTATAATTCGAATCTTGAATACGGCATTGTTGCAGTTGGTCGAGTTGTTGGTTGCCGACCAAACGTCCGATGGGCTTGTCGGGAACATCTGGCAACCGCCGCAGCTGGCGCAAACCGACTGTATTATATGTCCTTTCTTGTCGAAACGACTTGTGCCTCCATCCACGTGGTCGCGTCCAGAAGCTCCGCACGATGTGTAGCGAAGTTCGCCGAAGAATGTTGCATATTCGAGTGCGCTTACATCTTCGTTGAGCACAAGCACATAGAAGTCCATTCCATCGGTGGTGTCCTGAATGGCGTCGGGTGTAACCTGCATGTTCTTTGTGCCGAATTCTTGTTCCCATGTATAGTACTGTCCTTGTGCGTTATAGTAGTTGGAGGGCCATTCGCGTCCCCAGCCCGACAGATAAATCCTGTTGCACACATCTACGGCAAAGGCGGTTATCGAAATGTTTGGTTTGCCAGTGTTTGTGCCGAATTGTGTTGACCATTCAACAGTGGTGATGTCGTTGTTGAACTTTGTAATGAACTGGCCGCTGTTTGCTACATAGTAGCCGGCATTTTGTACGAGCACCGTGCCTCCGCATTTTGTCTGTCCGCAGATATAGACCTTGTTGTTGCGGTCGGTGCGGACGAAATATGCATTGTCGTATGCAGGCGAACCGAAGAACGACGATGTGAGCAGGAAAGTGCCGTTGCGGGCTATTTTTGCGACAAATGCATCGGTGCTTCCGCCGTTGTATGTCTGATTGTATGCGTTTGCGGTAGTCGGAAAGTTAGGAGAAGTGGTTCCTCCTGTAACGAAAACATTTTCTTCGTTGTCGAGAGAAACACTGAATATGGCATCGTCTTGAGTGCCACCGAGGTACGAGCTCCATGCAAGTTGCGACAAATCGGGACTAAGTGCGAAGACGACTCCGTCTTGTTTGCCACCGGAGTTAGGCTGGAAACCTGCGTTTATTCCTGAAGGAAAATCGGAAGAGAACGTGTTAGTACCGACATAAATGTATGATTTACTGCTAACAACGACCTCTCCGCGGGCACCGTCGCCATAGTTGTAGTACAGCGAGTCGTTTCCGTGCATTTCAACGTAGTTGATGCCTGTGGTCGGGTCGGGCTGTGTGTACGAAGCCTTGAAGTTTAGTCCGTCGTTGCCAGTTCCGCCGACGTAGGTGCTACCTACGAGCTGCGAGCCGTCTTCCGAAAGTTTCGATACGAAAACGTCGACTCCGTTGCGGAATCCGATGACATTGTCGTAGGTTACGCTTGTGCCTCCGTTGAATGTATTGTCGAAGGCATTTGCTGTAGTGGGGAAGTCGGACGAACCAGTGGTTCCCATCACAACAAGCTGGTTGCTTTCGGTGGCGACTAGGCTGTGCGGCATTTCCTGTCCGTTGTGTCCACCAAGGTAAGTTGCGTAGATTCTATTTGTGCCAGTCGCGTTGTACTTGATAATTCCTATGTCGCAGCCTTCGAGGTAACTTGTGGCGTTGTCGGCCCACGGCGTTCCGCCAGCATAGTACACCTGATATGCACCTGTCGAAGTTGGATAACCTGTCGAAAATACAATTCCTCCAGAAAATACATTGTCGTTGTAGTCGTAGGTGGCGGTAAAACCCCAGTTGTCGCCCGTGGAGCCTGTGAAGGTCGAGAATACAAGCGACGGGTCGATTACAAGGTCGTAGTTTTTGTCGTAGCTTTCCGAAATCCTATAGCTTACGATGTTTTTGTGGAGAATGTATTCGCAACTGATATTAATGGTGTCGCCATTTATTAGTTGGTAAACTTTTGGCGTGTATTCCATAATGTCGCGTATGGTGGTATGTGCAATCAGCACTCCGTCGCTGACTTCAATTCCGTCTGTGCCAGTATATTCGAGCTGTATGTCCTTGTAATTTCCGCCAGGGTGTACCACGAAGTCGTATTTCATACCTCTGGCATCTGACGAGTAGCGTATGTCGATGTTGTTGTATATGCCGGTGTATTCTACTTTGCGGAATTTACGTACATGCGAAGCCCATTTCGATTCGTCGCTGCCAATGAAATAGTTGCAGTAGTCGGTTGTGGCATCGGAAGGGGATATTTTCTGCGGCTTTTTTGAATTTTTGAAGGCAACCTTGTAGGCATGTCCGCGACCTGTGGGATTGTCGTCGTGCCATTCGTAATCATCGTGTGCGTGCGAGTGGTGCCCCATCTTAATATCGGTAATGTTATAAGTGATACCGTTTTCTTCGACGAACAGCGCACCGTCGTTTAGCTCCATCTTGAAGTTTACGTTTTCGTGCCATTGACCTTTGTTTTCAATGAATTCGTACTGCGCTAACAATTGCTTGCACGACAATGTCGTAGCAAGGATTACTAGTAATAATATGTATTTGCGTATCATCAAAATGTTCCTCTGAAAAAATCGGTTAAAGATAATGATTTTTCTTTGAATGGAAGAAAAAGATTCAAAAAATGTCTCAACCATGCAGAACGGTCTGTCGCAATGTTAATCAAGATGTTAAATTCAATGTAAATTCGTCAGTCGTCAATCCAAAATAAATTTCTATCTTTGTGCCTATGTTTGAATCGATAAAGACGAGATTGGCGAATCGCAGATTGCAGAAGGCACGTGCAGGCGAGACCAGGCGTGTCCGTGCCTGCGGTTTGGAATTGGCTAACAAGGTTGGAATACTGTACGATGCAACCGACGGAGAGCAGTTCGAGGTCGTGCGTAAGTTGCTTTTCAATCTGAAAAATCGTATTCCTGTCGTCAAGGCACTCGGCTACGTGGACAGCGAAGCACTTTCCGATTTCCATATTCAGCCGTTGGAATTTTCGTTTTTCTGTCAGAAAGATTTGGACAGGCTTGGTTTTCCGCCCGAGGAGACTATCGCAGAATTCTGCAACAGCGATTTCGATATTCTGCTTTGCTTTGATATTGAGGAGAAAATTCCACTGTCGTATGTGAAGCTGCGCTCTAAGGCTGGATTCAAGGTGGGGCTATACTCGGAGGCGAATTCCGATTTGCTCGATGTGATGATCAGTCTCGACGAGGAAAATGTTAGCGTTGAGGAACTTGTAAAACAAATGGTGCATTATTTGGAGAATATTAGATATGAATAAGTTTGTAGGAACAGGAGTGGCGTTGGTTACGCCTTTTGATATTAATGGAAATGTCGATTATGTGGCATTTTCGCGTTTGCTTGCCAATGTGGTTGACGGTGGCGTCGACTATGTGCTGGTGATGGGAACAACTGGCGAAACGCCTTGCCTTTCGGCTGAAGAACGCCGTCAGGTTATTGATTTTGCAAAGCGCGAAATCGCTGGTCGTGTGCCGATTATGGTGGGAATGAGCGGTAACAATACTTCGGACCTGCTGGATGCTATACGCAACTTCGATTTCAACGGAATCGACGGACTTCTGACTGCATCGCCGTTCTACAACAAGCCGGTGCAGAATGGCTTGTACGCGCATTTTGCCCATGTTGCCGAAGTTTCGCCTGTACCTGTGATTCTGTACAACATCCCCGGACGTACTGGCGTTAACATTTTACCCGAGACAATCTGCCGTCTTGCCCGCGATTTCGAAAACATAATTGCAGTGAAGGAGGCTTCGGGTTCGGTTGACCAGATTATGCGCGTAGTCGAGAACAAGCCCGAACGCTTTACCGTAATTTCTGGCGATGATGGTCTAACGCTTCCGCTTATGGCAGCTGGTGTGAAAGGCGTGATTTCGGTTGTGGCTAACGCATTTCCGCGCGAGTTGTCGCAGATGGTAAGACTTGCCCTCGATGGCGATTTCGAGCAGGCTAGAAAGTTGCATTACAAGTTCCTTCCGACTGTTCGCTTTATGTTTGCCGAAGGCAATCCTGCTGGCGTGAAGGCTTACTTGGCTCAGATGGGCGTAATCCAGAATGTGCTTCGTCTGCCGTTGGTAAACGTCAGCGACGATTTGTATGCAAGAATTGCAGACGACATTGTTAGGTTGAAAAAATAATGATTTGTAGCGACGTAATGCATTGTGCCGCTACAATTATCCATTATCAATTATCCATTTGATGAAAACCGTTGCCTTCTGTACCCTTGGCTGCCGCCTCAATTTTGCCGAGACATCGACAATCTCCCGATACTTCATTGAGCGTGGGTTTACGGTTGTGCCATTTTCGCAGAAGGCCGACTTTTATGTGCTGAACTCGTGTTCGGTGACATCGAACGCCAACCGTAAGGGCCGAAACGCTGTTGCTCGTGCTCATTCTCTAAATCCCGATGCAATTATAATTGTAACTGGTTGTTATGCACAGCTTAAGCCCGATGAGGTTGCTGCACTTCCAGGTGTTAAATATGTGTTCGGTGTGAACAATAAGGCCGAAATCGAACGAATAATCGACAATGCAGAGACAAACGATGTGTTTGTAAACACTACGCCCCACAACGAAATGAAGACCTTTGTGCCTGCATTTTCGAAGGGTGACCGTACTCGTGCTTTCCTGAAAGTGCAGGACGGCTGCGACTACTTCTGTGCCTACTGTACGATTCCGTATGCTCGCGGACGCAGTCGAAATCCGTCGGTTGCCGAGTGTGTCGAGCAGGTGAAGTCGCTTGCCGCGGATGGAATGAAAGAGGTCATAATTTCGGGTGTTAACATTGGCGATTTTGGCAAGACGACTGGCGAAAACTTTTTGCAACTATTGAAGGCTTTGGCGGCTGTGGATGGCATCGAGCGCTTCCGTATCGGTAGCATCGAACCCGATTTGCTAACCGACGAAATAATAGAATATGTTGCGACCGAGCCAAAGATGATGCCCCATTTCCATATTCCGCTGCAGTCGGGGTGCGACGAGTTGCTGAAACTCATTGGTCGTCGCTACGATACGGCTTTGTATCGCCATAAGATTGAACTAGTTAAGAAACTTATTCCAGATGCTTTCATCGGAATAGATTTGATAGTCGGTGTGAATGGCGAAACTCCCGAAATGTTCGACAAGACGGTCGAGTTTGTCGGTTCGCTCGACATTTCATTTATCCACCAGTTCCAGTATTCCGAAAGGGAAGGCACAAGGGCGTTGAAGTTTACTCCGCGCGTAACTTCTAAGCAGAAGCAGGAGAGGGCCGACGTCGTCAAGGCGGTTTGCGAACGCAAGCATTGTGAGTTTGTAGAAAAGAATCTCGGCTCGGTGCGGAGTGTGCTTTTCGAGTCGGCAAAGAAAGATGGCATGATGTTTGGCTATACCGATAATTATATAAGGGTTGCTGTGCCATACGACAAAAGCCTTGTGAATAAGATTTGTCAGGTGCGTTTGACGGAGATGATTGATGAAGATGTTGTAAAAGCAGAAATTTTGTAAAACGAAATAAATAACAGGTTATGAAAAAAACATTTTTACTGGTAATATTGATTTTGGCGTCGACACTGTCGTTTGCTCAATTCGTTTTGAGTCCAGCCTTGTCGGATGCGATAAAGGACGGAAAGACGGAATATCTGGAAGTGAACGTTTACTTCGAGAATGCCGAATCTATTTCGGATTTAGCGGCGCAGTTCGACAATTACCATGCCGACTTCGATACGCGTGTGAAAGGTGTTACGGCTATGCTTAAACGCAACCACGAAAAGTCGTATGCCAAGTTTATGAGGCAGATAGAACCTCTGTTGAAGGCAAATCCATCGGCAGTGGCAGAAATGAGCGACTTTTGGATTGTAAATGCCGTGAACATGAAGGTTCGTCGCGATGTTATAATGCAGCTTGCATGTTTTGAGGAGGTGACATATATTGACCTCGATGCTCCTCGTTTCAGGATTGTTGATGGAACAACTGTGGTTGAGGAAAATGCTCCTCGTTCGGTTGACGGCGTGGAGTGGGGTGTAAGAGCCATAAATGCTCCGGCAATGTGGGCCTTGGGTTATACTGGTCGCAATATGCTGATGCTTAGTATCGATACAGGTGTTAACCCCGAACATCCAGCTATTAGCACCAACTATGCTGGCAACTATTTCCCGCAGTCGCAGTGCTGGTATGGTATGCGTCACGAATATCCGCGCGACAATGCTTCGTCGTGTCACGGAACGCACACCACAGGAACAGCAATGGGTCTCGACCGTGCAACCCACGACACAATTGGTATTGCTTACAATGCCAAGTGGATAGCCTGCGACCCTGTTGCAAGTACCGAATCGGAATTGCTTACAGTAAGTCAGTTCTTTACAGTTTACCAGTGGGTGTTGAATCCTGATGGCGACGAGAATACAACCAATGATGTTCCGCGTGTAATAAACAACTCGTGGGGATACGACTATGAGATGGCGACCGAATTCGGAGCTTGCTCGCTTCCCGAAAACTCAATAGTTGAGACATTGGAGGCTGCTGGAATATGTTCGCCGTTTTCGGCAGGTAACGAAGGCCCTGGAGTTTCTACGACAGGTTATCCGGCTATGTTGGCATATAATATAGTTAATCCAATGGCTGTTGCGGCTGTAAATTCTAATAGCGTTGTGGCAAGCTTCTCGAGTCGCGGACCTACGCCATGTGTCGATGAGGAATCGTCGCTGAAGATAAAGCCCGAAGTTTCTGCCCCTGGCGTAAATGTACGTTCGTGTGTCGGCATGGATGGCTATAACAGCTTGCAAGGTACATCGATGGCTTGTCCGCATGTGTCGGGTGCATTGCTTCTGTTGGCAGAAGCTTTCCCTATGGCTTCGGCAAGAGAACTCAAGGAGGCATTGTACTATTCTGCTATCGACCTTGGCGATGCTGGTGAGGATAATACCTACGGAATGGGCATGATCGATGTCATGGCTGCCTACAATTACCTCTCGAATACTTATACGCCAACGCCGCCTGTAAGCGAAAATTTTGATATCAGTGTAGAACTTAGCATGTCGTATGGCAACGGACCTGTGATTTCAGATACAATAACATGCATGGAGAGTGTTCCGAGAGTTTTTGCAACATTACATAATAATGGTATAGAAGATGCTGGCGATGTGTTGCTGCATGTATATTCTGGAGATAGTCTTATTGCAAACATAACATGGAATAATGTGCTTGCGGGTGTAGAAGTCGGTTATATGTACGAGCTGCCAGAAGTGCCTGTCCATGGCGGACTTAACGAATTACGCGCGGTGGTTTCGTCGATGACTTACGGAGTCGAGTACGATACCTATAATAATAGTGCCATGCTGAGGTTCAAAATGTATTATGATACAGATTTCCCGTATGTCGCTGATTTTAATGAAGCAGGTATGTTTGCCGAACATATGCTTGTTGTAGAGAATCCAGATTATAAAAAGACTTGGTCGATGGCTAAATGGGGCGAGAATTATGAGAATAATGCTCTCAGCTATTCGTTCAGGAGCAATACTGTTTCTAATGATATCGACTATGTATATCTTCCCCAGATGACCTTGCCCGATTCCGATTCATTGTATCTTAATTTTGTATATGCATACAAGAAGAGGGCTTCAATCTCATTGAAGGATTCTCTTTTTGTACAGATAAGTACTGATTGTGGAGAAACTATGCCTCAAACTCTTTGGGCCGAAGGTGGCGCAGGTTTGCTTACACAAGAAGGCAGTTCAGGATTTCAGTATTATGTACCAGTAGATGTTTCGGAGTTTGATACGGTGTCGGTTTCTCTTTCCGACTTTCGCGGGCGTGATGTTTTGATTGGGCTGAAGGTAAAAAATGGAAGAAATTCCGATCTATACATAAGCAGGATTGATGTCAGCAGTGAATGCTTGAACGGGATCGAAGAACAATCGGTATCGGACGAACGCGTTGCAATTTTGGCCTATCCAAATCCTTCGGAGGGGTATGTAAACGTTGTCGTTGCCGAACAAATGACCGGTTCAACTCTATGTGTATATGATGTTTACGGACGTATAGTGAAAAGTTTGGAGATTGGTGCTGCCGATTTCAGAATTGATTTTTCCGATTGCGCTGATGGTGTATATTTTATGCGTGTAGATGGTTCAAGTCAGCAGACAAAAATTATATTGTTAAAAAAGTAGCAAAAAATTTGGGGGTTCGGAAAATTGTTAATATTTTTACGGCTTGATTAAATTTGGTAAAATATGAATAGAAGAATTTTAAGAACGGTGTCGATGCTCTCAATTTTTGTGGCATTGTCTTTTTTGTTCACGGCATGTCCAAGTGACAAAACTGCCCCCACTATTTATTTTTTGGCAGATGATGGCGAAACAATTGACAAGAAAGGGGATACTACAGTTTTGCTGTTCACAAAATACGAAGATCCAGGGTGCTATATAGAAGATAATGCAAGTTTGAACGAAAATATACAGGTCTCTTCCGATCTAGAGGCTGTCCTTCCGATTGAAAAGAAGGTTGCATCGCATATGGGTGAAGTCAAAAAGACTGGTGAATATGTTATTACTTATTCGGCAACCGATGAGGCTGGCAATGTTGGAACAAGGCAAAAGAAAATTACCTGCAAGAATATAAGTGACATATATTCAGGAACGTATTTTACAAAACGTGATGAAATTTCTTCGGGACTTGGCTTGAGTGTGTGCCGTGATACTTCGTACATTTCAACAATTTCTGCATCGCAGACAGTTGCAGGTAGGATGAGATTCTCGAAGGTGGCTTGTCATGAGTACAATGGAAAGAAGGTTTCGTTCAAGGTGGATGCTGATCTTTATTCTCCAACATGGTCGCCAAGGGATATATCGGCTCAGATAGGTTATCTCGGCGGTGAGGGCGGCGATAAGGAGTCGGTACGATACAAAGGATTGACTTATGAAAAGGCTGTAGATACTATGCGTTTGGAATATGTATATCTTAAAATCCCGACACAGGAATATACGGCATACAGTGAAGAAGATGCCGCAGTAAGTGAATATACCGTAAGAATTAAGGGACGCATGGATGGACAAACTCCTAGGTCAAAAATCGTTTACAACGAGAATGGAGTTATGCTTTATATCATATTGGAACTCGATCTTACAGTTGGATCTTCTACAGTAGCGGATTATGTAGAGAAATACTATCTTGAATAAAAATATAATTGTTTTAGAAAAAAGGTCGGATATTATCCGACCTTTTTTGTTTATAATGAGTCTGTTGGCAATTATTATTCTATCGAAACAATCAACCCTTTTTTTATGAGGGAGTCCTTCAATTCTTTCAAATATTTGTATTCGCCTTTCTTTATGTCGCATCTGCCTTTGTAGTTGGCAATGTATGCGCATTGTTCGGCCTGTATTACATCGTGGTCGCAGATGTTTATCAGGCACGATATGACGTGGTCGAAGGTGTTTTTACTGTCGTTGTACAAAATCAGGCTGTTGCCTTTCGACGACATGACATCTTCTATTGCCTGTGGTTCCAATATGTTGCTGCTTGTTGGCATAATCGGCGCAAATATATAGCATTATTGTCAAATGACAATATTTCTGTCTCGATTTTTCTAAAAACGATTACAAAATGACGATTTTTGTTTGTCAATAGTTGGCTAGCAAATCTGATATAATGCAAAATTTTTGTTTAAAATGTTGATAATAATTGTATTGTGAGTGATTAAAAAATAAGGAAAATAACTTTGCCGAGAATTTAATTTGTAGTACTTTTGCACCGCTCGGAGAAATGGCAGAGTGGTCGAATGCGGCGGTCTTGAAAACCGTTGAACTCGCGAGGGTTCCGGGGGTTCGAATCCCTCTTTCTCCGCCACGCAAGGAGAGATGCCAGAGTGGTCGAATGGGGCGGTCTCGAAAACCGTTGTACTCTTTCGAGTACCGGGGGTTCGAATCCCTTTCTCTCCGCAACAAAAAGAGTGAAGCGACGCTTCACTCTTTTTGTTTTCAGAAACTTCGCCGAATGCTCGCATTCGCAAGAAGTTTCTGAAAACAAAAAGGAAACGCAGCGAAGCGAGTTTCTTTTTTGTTGCAAGGCCGCCCGCGGCAGCGCAGGGATCTGTAATCCCTTTCTCTTGTCGCAAGAAGTTTCTGAAAACAAAAAGGAAACGCAGCGAAGCGAGTTTCTTTTTTTGTTGCAAGGATGCCCGCGGCAGCGGAGGTGATCTACAATCCCTTTCTCTTGTCGTAAGAAGTTTCAGAAAACAAAAAGGAAACGCAGCGAAGCGAGTTTCTTTTTTGTTGCAAGGATGCCCGCGGCAGCGGAGGGATCTGCAATCCCTTTCTAAAAATGAAATAGTTATGCTTTTAGTAGAGTCATTATTTCTCCAACCTTTCCCGCCATGCTCAGATTTCCGTCAATCCAATGAATTTCAATGCCATCGCGCTCCATCTTGCGGAACCATGTCGTCTGGCGTTTTGCAAAGCGGTGGATGGAAGTGTTCAGTTGTTCAAACATTTCGTCGTAGCTGATTTTTCCTTGAAGGTACCAAGCCAAGTACTTGTATTCTAGTCCGTAGTATTCCAGACTTTCGTACGAGATGCCATTCTTGACAAGCTGTTCCACTTCTTCGACCATGCCGTTTTCGAGGCGTTGTTTCAGTCGTGCAGTTATGCGCTGTCGACGTTGTTCTCGGTCGAAGATGATGCCGATGTTCAGTGAGTTGAGTTTGCGGTTGCTAGTCGTGCAGAGCGGATTGCGCTTGGTGTATTCTGCTATCTCGATTGCCCTGATTGCACGCTTGGCGGTATCGTAGTCGCTGTTGTTGTTCAGCGGTTTGTAAGTGCGCAGGATTATTTCAAGTTCTTCTATCGTTTTGCCTTCGAGCGACTTGCGCAGGTTCTGGTCTTCGGGAACATTCGGAAGATTGTAGTTCTTGAGTACCGATTCAATGTAAAGACCTGTGCCGCCGCATAATACAGGAATCATTCCACGAGAGCGAATGTCGTCGTAGGCTTTGAAGAAGTCGCTTTGGTATTCGAACACATTGTATTTTTCTCCGGCATCAAGTATGTCTATTAGGTGATAGGGGATAAGTGTGCCGTTGATTGTGTATTCCTCAATGTCCTTGCCTGTGCCGATGTCCATGCCACGGTAAACCTGACGGCTGTCGGCGCTGATGATTTCGGTTCCGAGTGCCTTTGCAAGATGTACGGCAACGCCTGTTTTTCCGCCTGCCGTCGCGCCCATTATGCTTATTAGGTTGTATTTCGTTTCCACGCGCTGAATTTTTGCGCAAGTTAATGCAAATTTGTGAGAGTTGGAATTTTGCTAGAAAATATTTTTTCGTGTTCAACAGCAATGCGTTAAAATCTTTGTACGCTATGTGTTTGTCGGCGTATGCGTTTCCGTATTTTTGCATCCGATGAAAATTAGACTGATATTTCTGCTTTTCTCTCTTTGCATTGTGTCGGCATTGTCGGCGCAGGAGGATTCGTTGCGCACGGTTGTTGCCCAGCAGGGTGATGGAATCTACAAGATTTTGCGCGAAAACGGTTACGAAGCAAAGGATTACTACCATGATTTTCTTGAAATAAACAAAGATAAGATTCAACAGGAGGACCAGTTGATTCTTGGTGAGACATATTTCCTTCCTCGTCGTCGCGATGAAGTCAAACCCGAACATATCGTTGTTATTGATACCTTGCCACAGCAATGTGTCAAGCCCGATTCTGTGCCGCTTGCCGATTCGCTGCCTCTGGTTTGTGTCGTCGACACTATTGTAAAGCCAAAGCCGCATGTGAACATCGAACTCCGCATTGCCGACACTATCAAGGGTACGACCCTGAAAGGCGCTGTGTTCTATCTTATTGCTGGACATGGCGGTCCCGATCCTGGCGCTACGTCGTATGTCGATGGCGTTATGATTTCGGAAGACGAGTATGCCTACGACATAACTTTGCGGCTTGCCCGTTGCATCGAGGAGCTGTCGGGTAAGGTATACATGATTATCGATGACCCAGACGACGGCATTCGTGATGGCAAAATCCTAAAAATCGACTACGATGAGTACTATTATCCTGGTTTTGAAATAAGCCGCGACAAGAACCAGAGGCTTATCGAGCGTGCCGATGCTGTGAATAAGTTGTTTTATGCAAATAAGTCGGCCAAATATCAGCGAGTTGTTGAGATTCATCTCGATTCACGTCCTGATAGTCAGCGTGTTGATGCGTTTTTCTATTATTGCCACGGTAGTACAAAGGGTAAAGCGCTTGCCGAAAGAATGTACAATATTTTCCGTCAGAAATATGCAAAATTCCAGCCGAATAGGGGATATTTCGGTACTGTAGAGGAACGAAATCTGCTGGTTATAAAGCGAGTTATTCCGCCGGCAGCATTCATGGAGGCTGGAAACATAAACAACGACCGAGACCGAAAGCGTCTTCTCGATTCAAACAACCGTCAGGCATTGGCTAAATGGCTTTGCGAAGCGTTGGTGAAGGATTACGAAGCAAGTAAGTGAGGCTAACGGTCTTGCAGTCTAACAGGCTTGCAGTCTAACGGTCTCGCAGGCTAACAGTCTCGCAGTCTTGCGGTCTTTCAGCCTTTTAGCCTTTCCCTACTGCAATTTTGTCATGTTTTCTCGTGTGGCAGAATTTTTGAAAGTGAGGGGTGTCATTTATTTAATTTGATATGGAAAACGATAACATACAGGAAGAAAAGAAAATGGAAGAAGCAACAGAAAATGTTGAAAATAAAGATGTTGAAGTAGAAGAAGCTGCCGAGGTAAAGACAGAGGAAACTGTTGAGCCGGAAAAGAAGGCCGAGTCTGAACCGGAACATGGCAAGAAGAAAAAGTCGCGTTTCGGATTTTCTGACAGAAAATTGAAGGACGAATTGGCAGAGTCGAACCGCAAACTCGAGGAACTTCAGGACAAATATATGCGTCAGGTGGCAGAGTTTAGCAATTTCAAGAAGCGTACTGCCAAGGAAAAATTGGAAATTCGCGAGAATGTGAAAGCTTCGATGCTGCATGACTTTTTGCCAGTTATTGACGACATCGACCGTGCTATGGAACATCTGGAAACTGCCGACATGGAAGCAACTAAAGAAGGTGTAAAGCTTATATACCAGAAGTTTATGGAATATCTCAGGTCGCAGGACTTGACCGAAATTCAGGCTATGGGCGAAGATTTCAATACCGACTTCCATGAGGCTGTTACGCAGTTCCCAGTAGAGGACGAGTCGAAGAAGGGAAAAGTTATTGATGTGATTCAGAAAGGCTACAAGATTAACGACAAGGTTGTTCGCTATTCGAAGGTTGTCGTTGGTCAGTAGGAGGTTTTGACAATGGAAAAGAGAGATTATTACGAA
>JAEEGL016482827.1_pt1 | contig 20575 bp, 20 predicted proteins | sample 9134231 | NCBI WGS metagenome assembly JAEEGL01 (sample SAMN16246548, study PRJNA631951) | gut metagenome | biome: gut microbiome; feature: rumen; material: fiber-attached | host: Bos | place: Iran: Karaj | collected 2018-10
TCCAGAATTATGCTCTGTACGGCCACATGACCATATATGAAAACATGGCCTTCTCCATGACGCTGCGGAAGGAAGACCCCAACGTCATCCACAAGAAAGTACTGGCCGCCGCGGAAATTCTCGGACTGACCAACCAGCTGAACAAGAAGCCGGCCCAGCTGTCCGGCGGACAGCGGCAGCGGGTGGCTATGGGACGTGCCATTGTACGAAATCCGAAGGTGTTCCTGTTTGACGAACCCCTGTCCAACCTGGACGCCAAGCTGCGGGGCGCCACCCGGCGGGAAATCCTGCTGCTGCACAAGCGCCTGAAGGCTACGATGCTGTATGTTACCCATGATCAGACGGAAGCGCTGACTCTGGCGGACCGGATTGTCTGCATGAGTATGGGACGGGTGCAGCAGATCGGTACACCGCTGGAGCTGTACGATTCACCGGCAAATCTTTTTGTGGCGGGATTTATCGGACTGCCGCCCATGAATTTCTATAATGTCCTGTTTGAAGATGGCACGCTGAAGGGGAAAGGGTTTGCCGTCGAGCTGGACGGAGAAGAAAAGGATCTGCTCGGGAACTGGTATGGGAAGGAAATCGTGTTGGGGATCCGGCCGGAGGACCTGGAAGAAGGCGGCGAGCTTCCGGTAAAGGTGACCATGAATGAGAACCTGGGGATGAATACGCTGGTGAACGGAACCCTGGGGGACGGAAACCGGATTGTGGCCAAGCTGCGGGGCTGGAAGGAATTCCGGAACGGAGACACGGCCGGCCTGAAGTGCAAGCGGAAGCATTTTTTTGACAAAGACACCACGAACGCGATCCGGAAGGAGGAGTGCTGATCATGGCAAAACAGCCCACGAAGAAACCGGAATTCCTTCGGAAAAAGCTGGTTTCCCTGAAACGCAAACCTCAGGCGATTGCGCTGGTGGTCCTTCTGGCAGCCTTCGTGTATTACAGCCTGAACATGACGAAAATCAGCAATACGACGGCGCGGATCCAGGGGCAGGGCATGGGACTGGCCGGATTCGTCACCATGCTGTTCTCAACCCTGAGCCTGGTTTGTTTCCTGCGCACTTTCCCGCACAGGAAGAAGACGAATATTCCCATGCTGGTGCTGACATTCGTGATGCTGGGCGTGATTATTTTCGCGGACCTGTATTACAGCGGAGTAGTGTATAACGCCATTCACCGGGAAGCGGATCCGATTGCCTCCACCGGGCAAAGCCAGTATATCGCGGATTCCATCGGGATTCTCCGGACCCACTGGATCCTGGTGGCGGCCGGTGCCGCCCTGACTGCCCTGCTGCCCCTGTACACCCCGCTGATCCGGAAGATCAACACTTCCGTGGAGGTGGAAGGCAATGAGGAAATGGGCGTCATCGATATCAGCGGTGAGGACGCGTAATCCATGAGCAGGAAAAGCCGTAAAGCGGCACCGGAAGAACAGCGGAGCGCAGCGGAGTATTACCAGCTGAACACCCGGGCCATCGAAGACCTGGTGACGGCGGACGAAAGCAACAGTCCGAAGGTCAGCGAGGAGGAGCTGCGGAAGTACCGGTCCGGGCCGAAGATCCGCCTGCGGGACGGGGTCAAGGCCGCGCTGATCAAATGGTGGTTCGCGGGGGCGGTTTGCTTCTTCTTTTTCTGGGGACTCGGGATCATGATTCCCAGCCTGGAGAACCAGATGATCGTCCTCGGGATCGGGCTGGGGCTGGTGACGGACCTGCTGGTGAACAACATCTTCCGCTATTACGCGAAGACCCCCGGGGCTAACGACCGCTGGATCATGGTGCAGCGGAAGGGCGTGACCGGCATGGCGATGAACCTGCTGTACGCCTTTATCCTCCTGGGGCTCGTGGTGATCACCTATGACATCATCAACCGGATCGCCGTGGGCGTCACCGGCGCAGCGGATACGGTGCCGGTGGGGGTTGAGCCGATTCTGTTCGGGCTCCTGACCATGGGCTGGGATCTCCTGTTGCTGCAGGCCCGGAAATGGATCCGGCAGATTGTGGATGACGCGAAAAAACAGGCGAGGTAACACATGCACGAAATGATCGGGAACTACATCCTGGAACTGATCCGCCGCAGCACGCCCCGGCGGACCGCCTGGAACCTGGAAAAGATCCGGGAAGGCCGGGATGTGAACTGGAATTATATCGACGGCTGCATGCTGACGGCCCTGAACGCCATGACGGAGATTACCGGGGACGACCGGTACGCCGCCTTCGTGGAGGAAGTGGCGGACAGCTTCGTGCAGGAAGACGGAACCATCGACACCTTCCGGCCGGAAAAGCACGCCCTGGACGATTACAACGAAGGCCGGATCCTGTTTCCCATGTATGAACGGACGGAGAAGGAAAAATTCAAAAAGGCCGCCGAAACCCTGCACAGCAGCCTGATGGAGCAGCCCCGGACCGAAGAGGGGAATTTCTGGCACAAGGAGATTTACCCGGACCAGGTATGGCTGGACGGGACGTATATGGCGCTGCCCTTCCTGGCAATGTACGAGAATACCTTCGGGAAGGGCGAGATCCGGGATATCATGGAGCAGCTCCGGACCGTGCGGAAAAGGATGCGGGACCCGGAAACGGGCCTGTACTACCACGGATACGACGCGAGCCGGAAGGCTTTCTGGGCGGATCCGGAGACGGGACTGAGCCGGAACTTCTGGCTGCGGGCCATGGGCTGGTACGCCCTGGCCCTGGCGGACCTGGCGGAGATTATTCCGAAGGGCATGGAGGAACGGGAGGAACTGGCCAGGACACTGCGGGAACTGATGGAAAGCATCGCGCGGTACGCGGATCCGGAAACCGGGATGTACTGGCAGGTGGTGGACCAGGCCGGGCGGGAAGGCAACTACCCGGAGACCAGCGGCAGCGCCATGATCGCCTGCGCCATGCTGAAGGGCGCCCGGCTGGGACTGCTGGAGGAAAGGTTCCGGGAGCAGGGAAAGAAGACCTTTGAGGGCATCACGCGGAACCATCTGGCGGTCCGGGACGGAATGATCGAACTGGACAATATCTGCCTGGTGGCGGGACTCGGACCGGACAGCAACCGCCGCCGGGACGGAAGCTACGAATACTATATTTCGGAACCGGTGGTATCCAACGACGCGAAGGGCGCGGCCCCGTTTGTGCTGTGCTATACCGAGATCAGAAGAATCAGCGGCGAATGACATGATTTCACGGGAGGCGGACCGGATGTACATTGAACTGAAGAACATCAACAAGATTTACCCCAACGGTTTCCATGCCGTGCACAATTTCTGCCTGGAAATCGAAAAGGGCGAATTCATTGTGTTTGTCGGGCCTTCCGGCTGCGGAAAATCCACCACGCTTCGGATGATCGCCGGCCTGGAGAACATCTCCAGCGGGGAATTCCTGATCAACGGGGAGCGGGCCAATGAAAAAAGCCCCCGGGACCGGGAGGTGGCCATGGTGTTCCAGAGCTACGCCCTGTATCCCCAGATGACGGTGTACGACAATATCGCCTTCGGCCTGACCCTGCAGGGGGTGGACGAGGACGTGATCGAGGAGCGGGTAAGGGAAACGGCGAAGATCCTAGGGCTGACGGACTACCTGGACCGGCTTCCCCGGGCCCTGTCCGGCGGACAGCGGCAGCGGGTCGCCATCGGCCGGGCTCTGATCCGGAAGGTGGGCATTTTCCTGATGGACGAACCCCTGAGCAACCTGGACGCCAAGCAGCGGGTGACCATGCGGGGAGAGATCGCCCAGATTCACCGGGAGACGGGGGCCACCACCATCTATGTGACCCACGACCAGACGGAGGCCATGACCCTGGCGGACCGGATCGTGGTGATGAAGGACGGATACGTCCAGCAGACCGGAACGCCGTATGAACTGTACTTCAGGCCCGCCAACGTTTTTGTGGCCGGGTTCATCGGGGAGCCGCCCATGAACTTCGCGAAGGGAAAGGTTGAAAACGGCGCCATTGCTTTCGGGGACCAAAAGGTGGACCTGACGGGGGCGCGGCAGGACGCCGCGGCGCTGGAAGGAAAGGAAATCGTGTTCGGGTTCCGGCCGGAGGCGGTGACGCTGGAGGCGCGCGAAAAAGCCGCCCGGATCGACTGCCGGGTGGAGCTGACGGAGATGCTGGGGGACAATACGAACGTATATATCACCTGCGGCGAACAGCAGGCCATCCTGAAGGTGGACAGCCACGACACGCCGAAGACGGACGAAGCCCTCAGCTTCTATATCCCCTGGGAAAGTATGTACGTGTTTGACGGAAAAACAGAAGAAGCGCTGTGATCAGGCAAACCAGCCGGCGGGCAGATATGCCCGCTGGTTTTCCATCATATCGTCAAAGAGCTTTTCGCCTTGCGCCGGAGGCACGGCGGAGAGCTGGGGATCGTTCATGAAAGTGGTGAACCCCAGTTTCCGGTCGCAGCGGAGGGCGGACCGCAGGGTGTTTTCCTGGTTAAGGACATGGCGTGCCACCAGGGGCAGGACGCCGGCGGGGGTCGGCCCGGCAAAGAGGGGCTCGATCCGGTTCCGGCTGAAGAAGGCATTGGTTTCCACCACGGCGCCGGCGGGAAGGTCCGGTACCTGTCCCCGGTTCGGGACGTTGACGTTGGAGACCAGGTCCCCCAGCCCCAGCAGCGCCTTCAGCAGGAGATGCCCTTCCTCCCCGGAGGGGACCAGGGAGGGTTCCTCCTCCCCCCGGACCAGGCGGTCCGAGCGGGCCAGGCGCCTTTCCAGGTCCTCCACCCGCCAGGAGACGGGGGTCAGGCTGAACTTCCAGGAACGGACGGTTTCGGGGTCCCGGGTGTACCAGGGGGCGACGAATTCGGCCAGGTGGCGGTCCCCCGCCGCGGCAATGGCCCCGTAACGGCGGAAAAGATCGAATTTGACCCGGTGCGCGCAGGCAAAATGGGAGTTCATCCAGTTTTCGTCCGGACCGGCCTCAAAACCGCTTTCAGCGTATTTATCGGCGAAGCGGGCGTAAAGGGGCATCAGGTCCGTTTCGCCGAAGGACGCGGAAGTGATCCAGGTGAAGTGGTTGATGCCGGTGACCGTGGTCCGCAGGTCCTGCCGGCGGACGCCGGGGATGCCTTCCTCCGTTTCCAGCATGGCGCAGAGCAGCTTCTGGGTACCGAAGACTTCATGACAGCAGCCGAAGGCATGGATCCCGGGAAAGATTTCATACAGTGTCCGTACGCAGAGGGACATGGGATTGGTGTAATTGATCACCCAGGCATCCGGCGCATAATCCCGGATGGCTTCGGCGATTGTGACAAACATTGGGATGGTACGCATGGCGCGCATGAAACCGCCGGCGCCGACGGTATCTCCCACTGGCTGATAAATTCCGACCCGCTCCGGAAGATGGACGTCGCTCTGCATTTCATGGAATGTTCCGGGAAGAATGGAGATGACAACGAAATCCGCGCCTGTCAGGGCTTCCTGCAGGCCCAGGCTGACTTCATATGACCAGCGAGAAAGCGCTTTCGGATGCGCGCTGATTTTTTCACCGATGATCCGGTTGCGTTCCGCTGCCTCCCGGTCGATATCATAAAGGCGGACGGTACCGCAGAGATCCGGATCTGTTGCCAGGTCCGTCATAAATCCCCAGGCCCATCCCCGGGATCCGCCGCCGATATAGGCAACGGTCAGTTCTTTCGCGTTCGGCATGCTTTACTCCTCCGTCAGGCCAGTAATCCCAGGCGGGACATGATATAGATGAAAAGGAAAATGGTTCCAAGGGAAGCCACGGTACTGGTAAAAACCAACTGTCCGGCCAGCTGGCCATCGCCGCCCATATTCTGTGCCATGGGGTAGGAAGCGGTGGCGACCGGCGTGCCGAAGATCATCAGGATCAGGAAAAGCTCCACTCCGCGCAGACCGATCAGCCAACCCAGGGGGATAGTAACCAGCGGCAGCAGAATCAGCCGGATTAACAGGACGGCAGCAATCGGTTTCCGGTTTTTCCGGATTTCCTCAAAGATGAGGTTGGCTCCGAGGACAATCATGGCAAGCGTGGTGGCCAGGGTGGCCAGGGAAGAAACCGGGGAGGCAATAAAGGCCGGCAGGCGGATCCGCAGTGCGAAAAACAGCAGCCCGATGGCGCATCCCTGCAGGAGGGGATTCTTCAGCAACCCAAGCAGAAGCGGTTTCAGACGGACTTTTCCGCCTTCCCGGAAGATTTCGAGTACGATGACTGCGGCAATATTGAAAAGGGAAACCATAATCATCACCATGATACCGCAGACAGAAGACTGTTCCGCTCCGAAAATGCTGGCGGTCAGCGGGATACCGTAGATAATGAAATTGCTTCGGAAAATGGCCTGGATGATGACGCCGCGGCGGGAGTTTTCCTTCACGATCCGGGGAACGGCAATGAGCAGAACCAGAACCAGCAGAATCACAGAGAGAGGCCCGGCAATCATCAGTGTCGCGGAGGGCAGGTTCTCCGGCTTGGCGCTGTAGATATTATTGAACATGAGAAAGGGAAAGAAAAGCTTGAAATTGAGAGCGTTCAGCCGATTCATGAAGGCCCGGTCCGCAATACGTGTCCGGACAGCCAGGAAACCGATTCCCAGCAGAATCATGAAAGGCGCCACTGCATTGAGCGCAACCATGAAACTTTCAAACATTGTTCTTTCTCCCGTTTTTCCGGAGTAAATATGCTGAGGATGCCTGCATTATAGCAAAAAAAAAGCGGAAGGAAAAGAAGAAAAACAGGAGGGAAAACAGATGCCGGGAAAAACGATCGTCGTCGCCTGTGACGGGAGCGGGGACTATACAAGCCTGCAGCAAGCTGTTGACGCGGTGCCTGAAATCGAAGGACCGGTCAGTATTTTCCTTCGCGCGGGGAAATACCGGGAAAAAGCAGTGATCCACCGAAATCATATTCACCTGATCGGGGAAGAGCGGGACCGGACAGTTCTGTCCTGGAATGGATGCGCAAAAGATCAGTATGAGGATGGGACGGAGAGGGGAACTTTTCTTTCCTCCACACTGATGGTCACCGGCAGCGATGTGACGGTTGAGAACCTGACGGTCATGAATGATGCCGGAGACGGTCGGGAAGTTGGACAGGCAGTGGCTGTATATGCGGCAGGGGACAGGGGAATCTGGCGGAACTGCAGCCTGATCGCACATCAGGATACACTCTTCTGCGGGCCGATCCGCCTGCCCAATGTAAAAGAAGATATCCGCGACCGGGCGGGATGCGCAGAAGCGGTATACCGGGTGGAAGACGGCCCCCTCACCTGCAGCAGGCAGTATTTTGAGAACTGCCTGATCCGGGGGGATGTTGACTTTATTTTCGGTCCGTACCGGTGCTGGTTTGAACAGTGTACATTGTTTATGAATAAACGGGGCGGCTGGTATACGGCTGCCAACACAAATCAGGATCAGCCTTTCGGGTTTGTGTTCCGCCGGTGCCGGTTGACGGGTGAATGCGAGCCCGGGAAAGCATATCTGGGCAGACCGTGGCGAAAGTATTGCAGGACGGTCTTCCTGGAATGCGATATGGATGAACATGTGGCACCGGAAGGTTTCTCCGACTGGGATGAAGAACGGAAAATCAGTGAACGATGCGGTGAATGGCGTACGACAGGGCGAAGAGCAGACCAGCGGCTGCGCCATCCGGCCCAGAAACGCATGACAGACCAGGAAGCTGAAAAGATTACCGTTGAGAATGTGCTGCGGGGAGAGGATGGCTGGGATCCTGTTGACCGACAGGAAACGGCTGTGATACGATAGACACGGAAAAGAAGACAGAAAAACGAACCAACGAGCGAATGAACAGGATCTATTGCTGCTACCCGGACGGGAAGCACAAAGCGCTGACGATGAGCTATGACGATATAAAAAACAGTATCTATACCTGATGTACGCATGGGGACACAACTATGAATTTGATGACCGGGACAACTGGCAGCTGATGGAGGATTTCTGCCGAAAGATGGGTGGTCAGACAGTCCGACTTTGACGGGAAGAGGAAACGTATGTATACAAGGGAATATCTGGAGCAGTATCCGTATTTCAGGGAAACAATCGAAAAAGAAGGCATGCAGGGGATTTTTGACCAGCTGACTGGCGTAATCTCCCGCGGGCATATCCTCTGGTTTACCCAGTGGCTGATGGCGCATCAGATTCCTTTTTCATTTGCCATGATGGATCTCGACAATTTCAAGTTCATCAATGACACCTACGGACATCATATCGGGGACGGGGTACTGGTCCGGGTGGCACAGGATCTGGCAGCAATCCTGGACGGAATCGGGCTTGTCGGTCGCTTCGGCGGGGATGAGCTGCTGATTGTGAACCTGAGGGACCTTACATACGATGCGGCGAAAGCTTTTTTTACACAGGTATACAGCGGGAAAGTCCTGCGGAGGAATGTTCCGCTGGAGAACTGCAGTCCGTTCATTACCGCTACAGTCGGATGCGCGATCTACCCGACAGACGCGCAGGATTTCGACGTGTTGTTCGAACTGATTGACAAGACCCTTTACAGGGGAAAAAACAAAGGACGCAACTGCCACATCATTTATGTTGCGGAGAAACATAAGAATGTCGTGATCCGGCGGATTGCAAAGCAGGGAATGTATACTGCTTTCAGCCAGATGATCCGCCAGTTTGAACTTGTGCCCGGTCTGAAGAACAAACTGCGCAGTGTGATGCCGCTGCTGATGGAGGAACTGCAGATTTCCGACCTGTATTATGTGGGGCGGAAGAATGTGCTGCACGCGGTACGGAACAGCGAAGTGGCAGAACCGGTATCAGATACGGAAAAGCTGCTGCGAAGCGACGACCTGTTCTCGGACAACACACTGGACAAGGTGAAAGCCCGGAGCCCGGAACTTTATAAAGTACTGAACACATGGGAAATTGAGACGGTCTGTGTGATCCGTATCGGAATGGACATGGATACGGACGGCTATCTGATCTGTGCAGAACCGCGGAACAGGAGAATCTGGCAGGAAGCAGAATGTGCAATGCTGTATTTCCTTGCCAAGATGTTAGCCGCCAGGATCCGGATTGACGGAGAAGTGCTGGAATAGACAATGGACAGCGGCCGGTATCCTGCTTTGACCCGGCATGTTCGGAAGGAGAATTACGATGAATATTTATGAATCCGGCGAAGATTACCTGGAACAGATCCTGATGCAGCTGGAAAGGAAGGGTTACGCCCGGTCGGTGGACATTGCCGAGGCACTGGATGTTTCCAAGCCGTCGGTCAGCGTGGCCATGAAAAAGCTGCGGGAAAACGGCTATATTCACATGAGCGCGGATAACCTGATCTCCCTGACGGACAAGGGATACGCGATTGCCCGGAAGATCTATGACCGTCACCAGGTGCTGACGAAGTACCTGGTGCAGATCGGCGTGCCGGAAGAAATCGCCCGAAAGGATGCCTGCAAGATCGAGCATGATCTGTCTGAGGAATCCTTTGCAGCCATCTGCAGCATGATCAGGTAAAAAACCATTTACGGACCGACAACAGAAACAGGAGAAAAACAGTATGGAAGTTCGTCTGCTGAAAGAAAATGAACAAATCCGTGCGGCGGAGATCGCCGTGATCTCTTTTCATATGCGGGTGGAGAACCTGGAATCGGTGGAAAATGACTGGGGTCAGGGAACTTACCTGCACTGGGGCGCGTTTGACGACGACGGAACGCTGATGGCCCATATGCTGAACAACCAGTATGAAAGCTGGCTGGACGGGACACTGGTTCGCAACGGCGGTATCGGGGCGGTTTCCACCCTGCCGGAATACCGGACGGACGGCGCAGTGCGGGAGATCTTCCGGAAACTGATTCCTGCTGCTTATGCGGACGGGGAAGTGATTTCCACCCTGTATCCCTTCAGCCACGCGTTTTACCGGAAGTTCGGATATGAAACCGTCTGCTGGAAAAATGTGTACGAATTCAGCCCGGCAGTGCTCCGGGGCTATGTGTTCGGGGGAAAGGTACGGCAGTGGAAAACCGGGGATCCGGTCGGCGAGTGGACCAAACTGTATAATGCCTTTGCCTCCTCTTTTAACCTGGCTATCTCCCGGGATGACGCGCGGATGGGGAAACATCTGGAGGGCGTATTCTACAAGGACCGGAAGTTCGGCTACATGCTGTGGGAAGACGGCCGGCCGGTGGCTTACCTGATTTTCCAGGATATCCGGCATGATCCGCAGGCAATCCTGGAAGTGCAGGACCTGGCCTGGGACGGGCTGGCAGGTTTCCGGGCTATTCTGGGTTTCCTGTCCCGTTTTTCCGCCGACTATGGAACGATCCGTCTGTTCCTGCCGCGGAATATTGAGCTGCTTTCACTGATCCGCAGCCCGTTGGCTTATGATATCCAGAAAACGACGGATCAGGCTTACATGATCCGGGTGATCAACGCGGTGAAGGCGCTGGAAGCAATCCGCAAACCGGAGGGCTGCAGCTTTGTGATCCGTATCAGCGATGAAATGATCCAGGAGAATAACGGGACCTGGAAGGTGACTGCCGGCGGCGTCTCCCCGACGGAGGAGGAACCGGACCTGTGCGTTTCCGAGAGGGCACTGGGACAACTGGTGTGCGGCGCGGTCAGCTTGGCGGAAGCTGAGTACCGGGAGGATACGGCGGTGCAGAAGAACCGGGAAATGCTGGAGAAGGTTTTCATCCGGAAACCGATCCTGGTGGAGGATCATTTCTGAGCTATGAAAGAAAATCCGGCACAGCGGATCGTGCATCCCTTCGGTCCGCTTTTCAGCGCGGAAAGCGAAGTCCTGATCCTGGGCTCCTTTCCTTCTGTGAAATCCAGGGAACAGAGCTTCTTCTACGGTCATCCGCAGAACCGGTTCTGGAAGGTGATCGCGGCGCTGTATCACGCGGAAACGCCCGTGACGATTCCCGAAAAGAAGGAACTGATCCTGTGCAACGGGCTGGCGCTGTGGGACACGATTGCCAGCTGCACGGTGACGGGATCTTCCGATGCGAGCATCCGGGATGTACAGGCGAACGACCTGTCCGTCATCCTGGATCACAGCCCGATCCGGAAAATCTGCTGCAACGGAAAGACTTCCTGGCTGCTGTATGAGAAATGGATCCGTCCGCAGACCGGACGGGAAGCGCTGTGCCTGCCTTCCACCAGTCCGGCCAACGCACAGTGGACGCTGGAAAAGCTGACGGAGGCCTGGTCCGTGATCCTGTGTTGACAAACAGGCAAAACACATTTATCATAGGTTTATCGTGAAGAAAGGACGGGCTTTGGCGACTGATGAGAATCAACGACTGAAATTCGGCTGCAGGGTATCTCTCCCCGGGAAGCATCCCGCCGGGAGGAATATTTGCCGCCGTTTGGAGGTTGTGATTTTCGCAATGGCCGAACGTCTTTTTTGTTTTGTGTGCGCTGCGTTTCACTCCTCCACGGCGGGAAGGGGTGATTTTTTATGAATAAGCTGATACTGGAAGCAAGAAACATCCGTAAGGGATACGGAGACCGGGAACTCTTCTTCATCGATTCCCTCACGGTTTATGACGGCGAGCGGATCGGGATCACCGGCCAGAACGGCGCCGGGAAATCCACGCTGATCCGGATCCTGGCCGGGGAGGACGAACCGGATGAGGGCACGGTCCGGCGGTTTGGCGAAACGGCGCTGATCCGGCAGCAGGGAATTCCGGAGGAAGGCGGGGACGGGATCTACCGTTCCCTGTTCCGTGCGCAGGAAAACCGGGAAGGTCTTTCCGGCGGGGAACAGACCCGCAGCCGGATTGCCGCGGCGTTCTCTGCACATCCCCGCTTGCTGCTGGCGGACGAACCCTCCACGGACCTCGATGTAGAAGGCCTTAAGACCCTGCGGGAGCAGCTGGAATCCTTCCGGGGAACGATGATCCTGATTTCCCATGACCGGACGCTGCTGCGGCAGTTCTGCACCCGGATCTGGTGGCTGGAGGGCGGAAAGATCATGGATTTTCCCGGCGGGTATGACGCCTTCACGGAAGAACGGCAGCGCCGGCGGGAGCGGGAACAGTTTGAGTATGATCAGTACAGAACGGAACAGAAGCGGCTGAAGGAATCCGCGCAGCGCATGGCGGAGCGGGCTTCCGCGATAAAGAAAGCACCGTCCCGCATGGGCAACAGCGAAGCCCGGCTGCACAAACGGGAAGCTACGGACGCGATCCTGCAGATCAGCCACGCGAAGCGGACGCTGCAGAACCGGATGGAAAAAATGGAGAAAAAGGAAAAACCGGCGCCACTGCCGGAGATCCGGATGAAGCTGGGCGTAAGCTCTCCGGTGGGCGCGAAAACCGCACTGGAGGTCCGCTGCGAACAGATGACCGCCGGCGGCCGGATACTGCTGGAAAACACGGGATTCGCGCTCCCCACGGGAAGCCGGACGGCCCTGACCGGGGAAAACGGGTGCGGGAAGACCACGCTGCTGATGGCGCTGGCCGGCGCATCTTCCGGAGGGACTTCCTTCAGCGGCAGCATCCGCTTCAATCCGCAGGTCAAAACCGGGTGGTTTGACCAGCATCATGAACGGACACTGCGGGAGGACTGCAGCGTGCTGGAAAACATCATGGAGGATTCTCCCCATCCCCAGACGCTGGCCCGCACGGTGCTCAGCTGCCTGGGATTTGCCCGGGAGGACGCGTTCAAACCGGTGTCTGTCCTGTCCGGCGGGGAAAAGGCAAAGACGGCCATGGCGAAGCTGCTGCTGCAGGACCTGAACCTGCTGGTGCTGGACGAACCGACCAACCACCTGGACCTGTTCACCCTGGAAGCGCTGGAAGAACTGCTGGCCGGGTACGGCGGAACCGTGCTCTTTGTCAGCCACGACGAAACATTTGTGCAGAAGGTTTCCACCCGCAGGGTCCGGTTTGAAGACCGGAAACTGATCACGGAGGAAGACGGAACGGCAAGGAAGGAGGATGTGCCGGCGGAGAAGACGGACCGGAGCCTGCAGATCATGACGCTGGAAATGCGGCTGGCGGATCTTTCCGCGCGGCTGGCCAAGCCCCGGAAAGGCGATCATCCGGAAGAACTGAACGCGCAGTACCTGCAGCTGGCAGAGGAACTGCGGATCATGAAACAGCAGAACGGATAACCCTGAAAATTCAGTTCTTCACGGGTGCTGCCGTGCATGGTATAATTAAAAAGATAAGCAAAAGAAGGGAATGGGCTCTATGCTGTATATCATTCGCCACGGACTGACGGACTGGAACGTCCTGCATAAGCTGCAGGGCCGGACGGATATTCCCCTCAATGAAAGCGGACGGCAAATGGCGGAGGAGGCTGCTGCGGAATACAGAGATATTCCGCTGGACCTCTGCTACTGTTCCCCGCTGGTCCGGGCAAAAGAAACGGCGGAGATCCTGCTGCGGGGCCGGAACATTCCGATCCGGTATGACGACCGGCTCCGGGAGATGAGCTTCGGGGATTACGAAGGGGTGGAGAACAGCTTCAGCATTCCGGACTGCCCGATTAACGTGCTGTTCAAAAACCCGGAAAAATATACGGAATCCGTCGGCGGAGCGGAAACCTTTGAGGAACTGTTCGCCCGGACCGGAGAATTCCTGCGGGAAGTGATCGATCCGCTGATGTCGGAGGGAAAAGATGTTCTGATCGTCGGTCACGGGGCCATGAACCTGAGCATTATCGGCCGGATCCGGAATCTTCCCATTTCGGAATTCTGGTCCAGCAGGATTGAGAACTGTAAAATGATGCGGCTGATCTGAGCGGCCGCATCTATCCTTGAAAACAGAAAACGGGGAAAGGGAACGGGAACCATGAGCTACATTCAGGCGGAGCATCTCCGGAAAACCTTTACGGTCCGGAAGAAGCGGGAGAAAGGCTCCCTGCTGCGGGAAAAGCAGACGGTGGAAGCGATCAAAGACCTCTGCTTTACCGTAGAGCGCGGGGAAATGGTCGGATACATCGGGCCCAACGGTGCCGGGAAATCCACCACGGTCAAGATGCTTTCCGGCATCCTGACGCCGGACGCCGGGCAGGTGACCGTCGGCGGACGGATTCCCTGGAAGGACCGGAGGGAACATGTACGCCACATTGGCGTTGTGTTCGGACAGCGAAGCCAGCTCTGGTGGGATGTGCCGGTACAGGACAGCCTGGACCTGCTCAAGGATATCTACCGGATTCCGGAGGAGGACTACCGGAAGCGGGTGAAAGAACTGACGGAAGCGCTGGAGATGGAGGCACTGCTGCGGACGCCGCTGCGGCAGCTGAGCCTGGGCCAGCGGATGCGGGCGGAGCTGTGCGGATCCCTGCTGCACCGGCCGGAGCTGCTGTTCCTGGACGAGCCGACCATCGGCCTGGACGCGGTCAGCAAGCTGGCGCTGCGGGACTTCCTGCAGTGGGAAAACCGCCGGCAGGGAACGACGATCATGCTGACCACCCACGATATGGAGGATATTGTAGCGCTGTGCCCCCGGGTGATGGTGCTGGGCCACGGCAGCAAACTGTTTGACGGAACCCTGTCCTCCCTGCTGGGGAGGTACGATACGGTGCGGACGGTTTCCGTGCGCTACGAGGAAGCGGACGCGAAACCGGATCTTCCGGAAACCGTTCCCGTAAACCGGGAAGGGGAGAACCTGACCATCTCCTATTCCCCGGACAGCTATCCGACCGCGGAGTTGATTGCGAAGCTCCAGCAGGCCGGAACCATCCGTGAAATGACGATGCAGCCCCAGAACATTGACCACCTGGTGGCGGCCATGTACCGGGAGATGGATTTATGAAAGCATATCTGTCTGTATTCCGCCTGCGCAGGAGGCTGGAAACCCAGTACCGGGGCGCGGTGCTGGGCGGCGTGATCTGCCAGATGTTCTTCGGGATTATCCTGATCGCGATCTACCGGGCGCTGTATGCCGGGAAACCCCAGGAGTATCCCTTTTCCCAGATCGCGAGCTACGTCTGGCTGCAGCAGGCCTTTTTCCGGATGCTGCTGGCTTCCGACCCCGACCTGCTGGACAAGATCCGCACCGGCGGGATTGCCTACGATCTGTGCCGGCCCCTGAGCCTGTACGGATTCTACTATGTCCGGGTTCTGGCGCAGAAAATGATGGGCAGCCTGCTGCGGGCGGTGCCCATGCTGGTTTTCGCTGTGCTCCTGCCGGAGGGCTGGGGCCTGTCGGCGCCGGCTTCTGCGGCGGGATTCTGCTGGGCGCTGGCGGGACTGCTGCTGGGGCTCCTGTGTGTTTCTGCCATGGAGAACATCACCATGGGATTCACCATGCGGACCCTGGATTCCCGGGGAATGCAGGGACTGATGAACCTGCTGATGATGATCCTGGCGGGGAACGTGCTGCCGCTGACCCTGTTTCCGGACAGCTGGCAGAAGGTGATCACCCTGCTGCCCTATGCCCAGATGCTGGACGCGCCGATCCGGCTTTACACCGGCCAGACCCTGCCGGCGGAAGCGCCCCGGATCCTGCTGATCCAGGCGGCCTGGATCCTGGTTCTGACCGGGGCCGGAATGTTCTTCTGGAACCGGAACCAGAAGCGGATCGTTATACAGGGGGGCTGACGCATGGATACGATTAAACTGTACCTGCATTCCATGCGGATGCTGATCAAAAGCCAGCTCCAGTATCCGGCCTCCTTTTTTATGCAGACGCTGGCACAGCTGGTGATGGAAGGCGGGGAAATGCTGGCGGTGATCCTGTTGGTAGACCGGTTTGAACGGCTGAACCAATGGGGACCGGGCGACCTGTATTTCTTTTTCGGCATGATGTCCGTCACCTTCTACCTGACGGAATGCTTCGGCCGGGGCATTACCGGTAACTTCCCGTACCTGATCCGGACGGGACAGCTGGATTCCTACTTGCTGCGTCCCCGTGGCCTGCTGACCCAGGTGCTGTGCAGTGCGGTGGACCCCCGGCGGATTACCTGCATCGCAGTGGGCGTGGCGGCCCTGATCCTGGGCAGCAGCCTTTCCGCCATCCAGTGGACAGCGGTCAAGGTGCTGCTTCTGATTGAGGCGATCGCCTGCGGCTGCGCCCTGGTGCTGGGACTGTTTGTGATTGAAGCAATTTTCTGTATTTACAGTGTGAAAAGCGTGGAACTGGTGAACGCCATCACCTACGGGGGACGGAGCGCCTGCCAGTATCCCATTGATACCTATCCGCGGCCGCTACGGGTGCTGTTTACCATGCTTGCGCCCTTTGCGCTGACACTGCATGTGCCCGGCTCCATGATCCTGGACAAACCGCTGTTCGGCTGGCCGCTGTGGGCCGCTTTTGTGTCGCCCCTGTCCGGATTTGTCGCCTTCGGGGTGATCTTCCTGGCGTTCCGGCGGGCGATGCGCCATTACCGGTCTACAGGCAGCTGACGGATACAGTGTAAACGAAGATTAACATTCCATGTACAATTTGACAGGATGCATTGCTTGCAAGCCTTGTTTCTGCACGGTATTATATGTTCGAAAGGTGGGAATCAGATGATTAGTGAGAACATTCAGATCCTGCGAAAAAAACGGAACCTGACCCAGGAAGCCCTGGCGGAGGCGGTCGGCGTGACGCGGCAGACCATCGCCAAGTGGGAAAGCGGGGAAAGCATCCCGGACCTGGACCTGGCGGGAAAGCTCGCAGCGGCGCTGGATGTCTCCCTGGACGATCTGACTCAGGCACCCCGGGAGGAACTGCAGGAAGAAGCCCTGAAGGGGAAACACATGTTTGGCCTGGTGACGATCGGGGACAAGGGACAGATCGTGATTCCCGTACGGGCCCGCCGGATCCTCGGGCTTCATCCCGGAGACCAGCTGATGGTGCTGGGGGATGAAGGGAAAGGCCTGGCGCTGATCAACGCCCAGATGTTTATCACAATGATGGAGGAAATGAAGCATGGCAACTGATATGAGTGCTCCGCTGTATGTGGAGGGACTTTGCAAGAACTATCCGTCCTTCCGGCTGAAGGAGGTTTCCTTTGCACTGGAGAGGGGGAAGATCACGGGCTTTATCGGCCGGAACGGCGCGGGGAAAACCACGACGATCAACTCCGTGCTTTCGCTGGTGAAGCCGGACGCGGGGACGGTGCTGTTCAGCGGCCTGTCCGACGCGGAACATTCCCGGGAGATCCGGGAGAAGATCGGCTTTGTATCCGCCGGTATGACCTACTATACCCGGAAAAAGCTGCGGACAATCACTGGAATCACGAAAACGTTCTATCCCGGCTGGGACGACAGCGCCTACCGGAAGCATATGGAAGCCTTCGGCCTTGACGAAGAAAAAACACCCGCGGAGCTTTCCAACGGCATGAAGATCAAGTATGCACTCGCGCTGGCACTGAGTCATGGCGCGGACCTGCTGATCCTGGATGAGCCCACCAGCGGCCTGGATCCCATCAGCCGGGAAGAGCTGGTGGAAGTGTTCCTGAAGCTGCGGGATATGGGAAAGACTGTTTTCTTCTCGACGCACATTACGTCGGACCTGGAGAAATGCGCGGACCGGATCCTTTTCCTGCAGAAGGGAGAGGTGAAGGCGGACGAGGATCTGAACGCCTTCCGCGAAGGCTACCGGATCCTGGAATGCGAGGGAGAGATTCCTGCCGGAGTGAAGGAAAAGGCCCGCGGCATCTGCCGGGTTCGGGACGGTTATACGGTGCTGCTCCCCGCGACGGAGACCGGGACGGAAAATACCCGGGAAGCCACACTGGAAGAGATTATGGTGCATCTGGAGAAGGAAGGTGAGGACGCATGATGAAACTGCTGAAGAAAGAATTTTCCCTGTGCATGCATCCCACCGGATATATCATGCTGGCGACGACCCTGCTGGTGCTGGTGCCGGGATATCCCTACGCGGTCAGCTGCTTCTACATGGGACTTGCGATCTTCTTTATCTGCCTGACGGCGCGGGAAAACCATGACGCTTCCTATACGCTGACGCTGCCCGTTTCCCGGGAGGAAGCGGTGACGGCCCGGGTCCTGATGTGCTGCTGCCTGGAGATTGTCCAGCTGGTGCTGATCGGGGTAATGATCCTGGTCAAGAATGCCATCGGACAGATACCGAATCCTGCGGGAATCGACGCCGGTGTCGCCCTGATGGGGGACTGCCTGATTACCTTCGCGATTTTCAACCTGATCTTTTTCCCGATGTACTACCGGGATATCAACAAGCCCGGGAAGGCCTTTGTGGTGGCTACGGTGGCGGTGTTCGCCTGGATTGTCCTCAGTATTGTCGGAACCTATACGATTCCCTTCTTCCGGGACGTGCTGGACCGGCCCGATCCCGCTTATATGCGCGACAAGCTGCTGTTTGACCTCGGCGCCCTGGCGCTTTACATCGGCGGAACGGCACTGGCTGCCCGGAAAAGCGTGCGTAAATTTGAGGAGACGGACCTGCAGCTCTGATTGCGTGGAAATCTGTACCCGACAGCATTCGCTGCCGGGTTTTCATATGCCGGAAGATCTTGCATCCGGAGGGGTTTCCTGTTAAGATGAAAGCAACGGAAAATGTACGGACAACAACTGAAACGGAGGAGAACTTTATGGCAATGCAGGAAAGGCCTGAAGTACGGGAAATCATCGGAGGAAAATACTGGGAACAATCCTTTGAGAAGTTCTTCCTGAAGGTGTATGTGCCGGATAACGACCTGGACGGACAGATCAACAATTACGGGTTCCGGGCACCGCTGCTGCTGGTCTTCGAGGAGGAAAAGCAGGGAATGGACAGCGCGGTTTCCTTCGCGCGGGAAAGCGGCCTTGCGAAAATCGCTGCGGACAATGACTCCTCCGTGCTGTTTGTCTATCCCACGGCGGAAGGCGGATGGGCCGGCGCCGGGGAGGATTTCTACGCCGCGGTGATCGCGGAGATCAAAATGATCCAGGTATACCGGGACGGAATTGTGGAGAACTACGATTTTTTTGCACGGGAGTTCAAAGGCTATTTTGTGCGCGGCGCCATTTTCCGCGCGGATATCTACAGCTTCGGGAAGTCCGCGGATTTCGCGGCGAAGCACCTGCTGAAAACCCTGCAGGGTGAATACCTGTGGGGACCGGGTGAAATCACGCCGGCTATGGTTTCCATGCAGGGACTGAACGTTGTACCGGATGTGCAGCGGAAGGACATCGCGGTGATCAGCGTGGGCAACAGTCCGGAGATCAACAAGGCATTTGAAGGCTGTGAGCACCTGCTTACGAAGGAGCGGGCGGAATATGTGCAGGACTATTACGGGTTCGTGAAGCAGTTCAAGATGTGGTGCGGAAGGATCGAGTACGAGCCTGATTTCCCGGCACTGAACATGACTGAGGAAGCCGGCTGTGCAACCGTAAACACTTCTCCGGACAACATCAGTCCCTTCAGGGACGACAAGACCCATAAAGTCGGCTATTTTGCTTATTACAACAACGGCCTGTTTGACAACGGGCCGGTGCCGCTGGTGCTCGGGTTCCACGGCGGTGGGGATTCCTCCATGTACCTGACGTTTGTGGCCGGCTGGTGGGAGGTTGCCCATGATCACAACTTCCTGTTTGTCTCGGTGGAGAACCACCAGCATGTCACGGCGACGGAAGCGGTTGAAATCGTGGAGCACCTGAAAAAGAAATACAGCATGGACGAAAAGCGCATCTACGCCACAGGCTTCTCCATGGGCGCGGGCAAAACCTGGGACTGCGCGACCCAGTATCCGGAAGTGTTCGCGGGCATTATGCCGGCCAGCGCGCTTTTCCCGGTATACAGTTCCTTCTTCGGCGGCCCGGTGACCACGAGGATCAACAAGGAAGTTCCGGTGCCGGTATTCTACTCCGGCGGGGAGCTGTCCCATGTGCCGGAACTGCCGCGGCAGGCGGATTCCGCGCTGGAGCGGATCGTGTACGTGGCGGAAGTGAACCGGCTGAAGAAGCCGTTTTCCGCGGTGGACTTCCAGCATCAGGAAGGATGGGAGAACCCGCTGTGGGGCCTGAACGGCGAAAAGCAGGAGGAGATTCCCGATCCGAGCCGGGGCAGCATCCTGACGGTACAGTATTACGACAGCGAGGATGGCGTGTGCCGCACGGCGCTGGCCAGCGTCAGCGGACAGGTGCATGAGTGCCGGAAGCACAGCATCGAGAACGCCTGGAAATTCATTTCCCGTTTCACCCGGTAAGAACATCGCACCCGGAGGCGCAGCATGGAACCGATTTCCTGGGAACTGTTTGAAAAGCAGGTGGCGGAATGCCGGCTGTGTTCGCTGTGTGCGCAGATTCAGCACAAGGTTCCCGGCCAGGGGGACCGCAATTCCCCGCTGATGCTGATCGGCGAGGGCCCCGGGCAGGTGGAGGATGAGGAAGGCCTGGCTTTTGTCGGCCCGGCCGGGCAGCTGCTGACCAGGATGCTGCAAGCCATCGGCCTGCCGCGGGAGCGGGTATATATCTGCAATGTGGTGAAGTGCCGGCCGCCGCACAACCGGGTGCCGACGCCGGAGGAGGCGGAGGCCTGCCGGATTCACCTGCGGATGCAGACTTACCTGGTCCGGCCGAAGGTGATCGTGCTGCTGGGCAGCACGGCGGCGAAGTACCTGCTGAATCCGGAAATCCGGATTACCCGGGAGCGGGGCATCTGGACAGAAAGAAAAGGCATCTGGATGATGCCTACCTATCATCCCTCGGCGCTGCTGCGGGATGAAAGCAAAAAACCGCA
>JAEEGL010029282.1_pt1 | contig 20574 bp, 14 predicted proteins | sample 9134231 | NCBI WGS metagenome assembly JAEEGL01 (sample SAMN16246548, study PRJNA631951) | gut metagenome | biome: gut microbiome; feature: rumen; material: fiber-attached | host: Bos | place: Iran: Karaj | collected 2018-10
AGGCGGAGGAACAGCAGGAACGGTACTCATGATTGCCGCAAGATACGGAATTGCGCGAGGACTCTTCTCCAACGAGTCAGGTATGGGTTCAGCACCAATTGTTGCGGCAGCTGCAAAGACACGCAATCCTGTACGTCAGGCACTCGTATCAAGTACGGGAACATTCTGGGACACAGTTGTGATTTGTGCCATAACAGGTCTTGTTGTCACAACAAGCATAATAGCATTCCCTGACATCAACCGTGAGGACGGAGGAATGCTCACACGCAACGCCTTTGCCACGATACCATACGTAGGCACACCAATCCTCACGTTCGGTATCATAACATTCTCGTTCAGCACCATCCTCGGATGGAGTTACTACGGCGAACGCGCAATGGAATATCTCTACGGCAAAGGTTCTATCGTCTTCTACAGAGTAGTATATATACTTCTCGTCTTTGCAGGTTCGACCATGAGCCTTACGCTCGTATGGAACCTTGCTGACATCATGAATGCCTTCATGGCGATACCAAACCTTGTATCGCTCATCATGCTTTCGGGAGTTGTTGCCAGGGATACCCAGCACTACCTTTGGGACGGCAATCTGGACGAGGAGAATTGATAATTATAATCTATAATCTCGTATGATTCAAGATCTTTGCATAATAATGCTGACAGCAGGCATCACAAGCTTGCTCTTTAAGGTATTCAAGCAGCCAGTCGTGCTTGGATATATTGTCGCAGGTATGCTCGTAGGCCCTCACATGCTCGGAGAATCATGGATTTCAAATGCAGAGAGCGTGGACACATGGGGCAACATCGGCGTACTATTCCTGCTGTTCTCCCTTGGTCTTGAATTCAGCGTAAAGAAACTCATTCAGGTAGGAAGTACAGCCGTCATAGGTGCATGCGTAATAGTCGCAGGAATGATGACTATGGGATTCCTTGCCGGTATTCTCATGGGATGGGACAGGATGAGTTCTCTTTTCCTTGGCGGAATGCTATGTATGTCGAGTACGACCATTGTCTTCAAGGCTATTGACGATGCAGGCTTGCGAAACCACAAATTCGCTAAAGTGTGCTTCGGCATCCTCGTGGTAGAGGACCTCTTTGCTGTGGTACTAATGGTACTCCTTTCTTCACTTGGCGTAAAGAACCAGTTTGAGGGGCAGGAGATGCTCCTACAGATAAGCAAGCTCATATTCTACTTGTTCGCGTGGTTCGTGACAGGAATATACATCCTGCCATCCTTCCTACGCCATTTCCGCCCTCTGCTCAACGACGAGACACTCACCATCCTTTCCATAGGACTTTGCCTCGGCATGGTACTCTTTGCCGTGTCAGCAGGATTCAGCGCAGCGCTCGGAGCATTTGTGATGGGTTCAATCCTTGCCGAGACAATCGAAGCCGAACGCATAGAACATCTTGTCACACCAGTCAAGAACATATTCGGAAGCATCTTCTTCGTGTCCGTAGGTATGATGATTGACCCAGCATTACTCATCAAATACTGGATGCCAATAACCATCATTTCCACCATCGTGATTTGTGGACAGATACTATTTGGAAGTTTAGGTACTCTCCTATCAGGACAGTCACTCAGAGTGTCCTTGCAAACAGGATTCTCACTCGTACAGATTGGAGAGTTTGCATTCATTATAGCAGCACTCGGTCAGGAACTCGGAGTTACGGATCCAAGCCTCTACCCTATCGTAGTAGCAGTTTCCGTACTCACCACATTCCTCACACCATACATCATGAACTTGGCTTATCCTACGCTCGACTTCTTCAACGAACATCTGAGCAACGACGCCAAACAACATCTTGAGGCACGTCAGACAAAACGCAAGAAACTCGGATTGTCAGAAAAGATTATTAGATGTCTGGGAAATATATGGCTACGACTTTCACGCCTTACATTAGTAAGACATGTTGCCAACCATTTTACGGAAAACCTTTTTGCACGAGAAAATCTTGCCGAGGCACGAAGGGCAATAAAGAGCATGGACAAGGAGACACTACTCTCCATGGATATTCATATCTCTGAGTTCGACGTACCTGAAACGTCCACATTCTGCGGAAAGAGACTTCGTGAACTCAACATACGCAAACAGGCAGGAGTAAACGTCGTGAGTATCGTACGAGGCAACATAAACATCCTTATTCCTGGAGGCGAACGTCACGTCTATCCTCACGACAGACTTGTAGTAGCAGGAACCGACCAAGAGATGGACGGATTCTCAAAACTCATAGAGAGCAGCATAAAGCCACAAGAAAAGACAAATGCTTCCATCTCACTTGAGAATATCTTCATACACGAAGGCTCACCACTCATAGGCAAGAGCATCATGGAATCAGGCATACGTGAACAAGCATCCTGTATCGTCATGGGTATCATACGCCCTAACCAAGGCGCATTCATGAACCCTGACCCAGCCATGACATTCCAAGCAGAGGACTATGCCATCGTGGCAGGTGCCAAGTCCAAGATTGAATTATTCAAGGAACAACATAACAGGTAAAAGTATGGCAGCCAATATCTACACCATAGGACTCGGGCATAAAGACCCTTCAACGGTCGCACGCCTTCTTCATTCCGCAGGAGTGAACTGTGTGGTAGATATCGTAGCAAAAAGGGCACAAGGCATGGCTGGCGACACTTCACATGACATTATCATTGACACTCTTACCAAAGAAGGAATAACGCCCATTTCATTCTTTGACGAATTCGGATTCGTTCCGTCTGAGGCACAAAACAAATATGGCAACCCCGTCTATTCAAAGGTCATAAAGCAAAACAAATTCCTTCTTGGTATAGAAAGACTAAAGAATGGCTTAGCCAAAGGCTATACGATAGCCATAATGGACTCAGACGATTACGTTTACACCAGCAAGCGTCACAACATCATCGGCAAATACCTTGAGAGTATTGGCATAAAGGTCTTCCATATTGAGAATGACGGTACATTATATTCTTTTGAGAAGATAAACAATATTATTGCTCGCAAGACAGAAATATATCATAAGAAAAAAGCCGATGCCATAGAACTTGGAAAAAATGGTGAAGAAATAGCAGCCTTACACCTCATGCGCATGGGACATACAATCCTCGATCACAACTGGAACCTTCATCATGGATGCGAACTTGACCTTGTGACACGCAAGGACGGAGTGTTATACTTCGTGGAGGTAAAGACACGACGTTCTATAGAACGTGGTTCTCCACACCTTGCCATAGACAAAAACAAACTCCACAACATCATTACGGCATTAAGGGAATACAGATACAAATATTGTCTTCAAGATTATCCGTATCAGATCATGAGTATTGCCATAGTATATAGAAGCGAAGATGATTATGACATAGATTTCTTCAAATGGGGAGACGTATATGTTCCTGATACTCGCAATCAAGACAAAAACAAATAGGAAACTAAACAAGTAATGGAAAATAAGATACAGAAACTCTTCAACAAAGGTTGCGTAGATTACCAGCTTCTCGAAGATGGCGACAAGATTCTTATTGCCCTTTCTGGAGGCAAGGATTCACTCGAATTGGCACGCCTCCTCGCAAAGCGTTCCCGTATCTTCAAGCCAAGCATACAGGTAGAAGCCGCTCACATCATCATGGACAATATACCTTACGAGACAGAAAGAACATACCTCCAACAGTTCTGCAACGACCTCGGAATAAGGTTGCATATTCTCCACTCGTCATTTGACGAGAGTACGGACAGACGAAAGACAAAATGTTTTTTGTGTTCTTGGAACAGACGCAAGACACTCTTTGAGTTTGCCACACATAATGGGTTCAACAAGGTTGCACTTGGACACCACATGGACGACATCCTCATCACCATGCTCATGAACCTCACATTTGAGGGACGCATAGAGACCATGCAACCTAAACTCAGGATGGAACACTACCCTATCCAAATTATACGTCCATTATGCCTCGTACATGAGAGTATGATAAGACAAGTGGCAGAAGACCTCGGCTTTGAAAAACAGAAAACACTCTGTCCATACGAGGAAGTGACCAATAGATCAACTATGGCAGACGTGTTCCATAAGTTGGAAGAAATCAATCCAGAAACAAGATACAGTATGTGGAATGCAATGCACTTTTGACACATAAGCATTACTTTTTAGGAATAAAATATAACAAAACAGCCTGTAAAATGCATTTTTCAAAAGCGAAACCCTATATTTTGTAAAAGAATTGCATATCTTTGCAAAGTTTTATGACAGACAAAAGAGCATGTATCATGTCATAAATCAATAAATACATGAGATTTTCCAACAAAGAAAGATAAATCGCATACGAAAGATAAAGTGGATTTATTCCTAAATAATATAAATGATAGTAATAACAAAAAAATATTCGATAAAAATGAACAGAATCAAAGCATTATTTAGCATTATCCTTATTGCTATTTTAGGAACTATAGCTGCATCATGCGGTAGCGGTAATGGTGACGAACCTATTACAGGTGTTACACTTGCTGGTTCATGGGTAACTGACCAAAAGGTGACAAGTGAATACAAATTCCAATACGGAGGCGAAGAACGTACAATTACTTCAACGAAAACATACGTAAAATTCGAGCCTATAAACAAGTTTACTCCACAAGGAGAGGGTAAAATCGTATATAGGTTCTTACATGGACCTGTAGAATTCAGATATGTAACTTTCCATTGGGTACTTGACAAGTCTGATATCAATAACATCAAGACAATCGCAACTATTGATGGAACAGATAAAGTCATAACTCTTTACAGGACAAAAATCTCTGAGCAACAGCTCTCTTTTGCTATGGAGAATGACCCAACAGATGAGATTCCATACGAAAGAAATAACGAACTCGATTGGGCTATCTTTAACCAAAAGGGTGAAGAATTTTTTATCGAAAGAGATAAATGGGAAGAAGATTATGCAAACTACCTCAAGATGGAGGAGATGTTTGGTTCTCAGGACGAGAATGATAAAAACGGAGAAGAATAATCAAACAGACAAGACGTAAACAATATTACATACAAAAGAAATGCCTGACTCATCACGAGCCAGGCATTTTTATTTTTAGGTCGTTCTAAGCAATCAGATTAAAACAGATATTATTAGAGTTGACCTACTTTACAAATAAATAACTAATTTTTAATTAAACCTCAATATCATTCAGGACAAGCTATACTTCACGCACCTCCTTGCCCGATAATTATCAACGATGCAAAGGTAACGACTTTTCCCTCTTTAAGATTTCCTTTTAATAGGAATTATCGTCCAATTATAAAATTTTTACACTTTATTGTAAAATTTTTTGACACAACAATTATTTCACACCTATTCCCATCATATTTGTACACCATAAAATACAGATATGTTCACTATAAAACTAAAGTAAGACTACCACAGAACTTGGGTCTGTTGCCCGTCAAACCTCTGATTGATGACTATGGAACTTCTGCTTGACGATATCATATATACATGGTTTGACAACCATCATGCAATAATCTGCCCCTTAATACCGAATCATTTATCCCCTGACCTTACGCATAAAAGATAAAAAATATGTATCTTTGCAGACAATAAAACAAGACATCTTACAATTATCCCATATCATACAAGAGTCATACTCTTACAAACAACGATGAAAAGGCTAAAAGAGATAATAAAAAATATATCTATCCAGTTTCGCAGGTTTAAGTTGGCAAGTACACTTAATCTTGTGGAGCTTTGTATTGCCATATCCACATTCTTTCTGTTCATCACAAAGGTGGAAGAAGAGGTTCGTTACAACACATGTTTCAAGGATTGGAGACAGATTTACCGCATAGAGGTAAACGGTAAGTTCTTTGGTGCAGAAAACGACACTATTGCTAACCTGTTTGCTCCAATGAGGAACATCGTGAGTACCATACCTAATGTGAAGGACGTCGGCATAATGGAGTCGTCAAGCACAAGCATCACTCTCAAGTATCATGATTTAGATACAAATGAGGACAAGACATACACCTGCCATTACTTCAACGGGTATGCAGAATACCTGCGTTTCTTTAATATCGAATTTATTGACTCACTTGCACATCATTCGGACGAAGATATCATCGTACCCGAGTCTTTTGCCATGAAAACGCACGGCATGACTCATATATCCGGGAAGAAAGTGTCATGGAGTCACAACGGATTCACCACGACACGCCGCATAGCGGGTGTTTATAAGGATTTCCCACGCAACTGTTCTGTACACAACGGATTCTATCAGTACGGAAAGAATAATGACGGAGACTCTTTCACAAACATGATTTATCGTATCTACGTGCGTGTGGAAGACGATTCGTGCATACCTCAGATAGAAAAGGACATTCTAAATAAAATACTTGAACTGAATAACAACGGACATCTCAACCTCACATACCCAGAGAGCATATCCGTAAAACTCCACGACATACACGATGCCTATTTCTCAGGCATAGACGAAATAGAGGACAAGGGTAACTGGACGATGACAAAGATTCTGTTCTTCTCTGCCATCCTCATATTCGTACTTACAAACGTCAACTTCATCAACCTGACGCTTGCCATCGCTCCTATGCGTATCAAGAACATCAACACACGTCGTGTGCTCGGAGCAAGTCGCATGAGCATAGTCATCAACCTCATGGCTGAGTCGCTATTCCTCATTATATTTGCATTTGTCATAAGCATGACTCTACTGTTATGTCTTGACGAGGTTGTAGTAGGTAACGTGAATCCTCTCGACCATCTGCGTATAACAGGATTCACCTTCGTACTCATCATCTGGGCAGCCATCGTGTCAAGCGCATACCCAGCATGGTTCTCCACTTCATTTGCTCCCGACATAGCCCTAAAAGGAACATTCGGGCTTACAGCTCTGAGCCGCCGCCTGCGTACCATACGCATATCATTCCAGATGATTGTATGCCTCGTTGCCACTACGGTCATAACGGCACTCCTTATACAGCAACAATTCATCTTACACGCAGACTATGGTTTCAATACCGACAATGTACTCTATGGTACGATACAGACACCTGAGGCAAGGGAACACAAAAACGAGATACGAAGAGACATAGAACAGATAGAAGGAGTAGAGAGCGTAAGCTACTCCAAGTTTTGCATTGGTACAGATGACAGATACGTTAAATGGTCATTACTCACGAATGACAAGAAATACAATATCTTCACAAATGTTATGCCTGTTGACAGGTTTTATCTCAAGACTCTTGGAATAGAGATTACGGACGGACGTGACGTATGTGCCAGCGACTCTGGCGCATTCATCTTTAACGAGGCAGCACGCAGGAAATATCCGTGGCTAAAGACAGGCCATCCGATGTTTCCTTATGACAACGATTCTCCTACCGACCATAATGTCGTGGGATTCTGCAAGAATATCATCTTCAGCTCTCTTCGAATAAAGAATGACGAGGAAGCACTCATGTTCTTCATCCCTGGCAAGGAAGACCCGTATTACAATACTCTCAGCACGATAAACATACGCATAGCCGAGGGCAAGGATACAGAGGAACTGAGGGATAAGATAAATGAAGTCTATAACCGCTATTCTGGTAATCTGAAGACGGAAAATGGACTAAACCTAAGCAACATAAAGGATTACCTCGCAAAATTATATTTTGAAGAGTACAATTTTCTCATACAGTTGACAATCATTGCAGCCATATTCATGTTCATCACACTCATAGGTGTGTTCTGCATCACGCTCTTCGAATGTGAATACCGCCGCAAGGAGATAGCCATACGCAAGGTGTTCGGAGCAACGACAACACAGGTGACGAGGATATTCCTCCGCAAATACCTCACACTTACCATATGTAGTACCTTGATATCGTTACCTTTCAGCTACATGCTCATAGAGGAACTCATGTCACGATTCACGCTACACTCCGAATATACATTCCTTGCGTTCCCAATAGCGTTCCTCTTGGTGGCTCTCGCCATACTCGGCACAGTAGCCATCCAAAGTTACAGGGCAGCAAAGTTCAGAATAAGAAACTAAAGAATAAGTAGGTGTGCAAAATTATTTTTATAATGATTGTATTGATTAATGATGTAGGTTCAGCGCCTAAAATAAATGAGTGTAGTGACTCCTACTCGATTGTTTTTAGGCGTAGAAGATGCGCAGTAGGCGGTGCAAGGATTGTATAAATAATTTTGCACACCTACTTATATTCACAACGAGATATCATTCTTCTTAATTCACAAGAATATGCTAAGATTAGAAAACATAAAGAAGTCATTCTCTACAGATGAAATAGAGACTGTAGCACTCAATGGCGTAAGCCTTGAGGTAAAGGAAGGCGACTTCCTTGCCATCATGGGACCATCTGGATGCGGCAAATCCACCTTGCTCAACATCATCGGTCTTCTGGACGTTCCGAACGAGGGCAAATACTACCTCAACGACCGTGAGGTGAGTACGCTCAACGAGAACGACCGCACACGTCTGCGACGTGGTACTATAGGCTTCGTATTCCAGAGTTTCAACCTTATCGACGAACTCAACGTAGAGGAGAATATAGAGTTGCCTCTTACATATATTGGTACGAAGAAGGACGAGCGCAAGAGACTCGTCTCCGAGCTGCTAAAGAAACTGAATATGGGACATCGTGCCACACATTTTCCGCAGCAACTCTCAGGAGGTCAGCAACAACGTGTTGCCATAGCACGCGCTATCATTAGTAAGCCAAAACTTATCCTTGCCGATGAACCTACGGGTAATCTTGACTCCCAGAATGGCAAGGAGGTAATGGAACTACTCAAGCAACTACATGAGGAGGGTGCAACTATCATCATGGTCACTCACAGCCAGCGTGATGCCCTATATGCAGACCGTATCGTGAATCTTCTCGATGGTCAGATAATCGAACAGGATAATATGATTTAGACTATCTCCTAACACTCCCACTCCATGGGGAAGGAGAAAAAACTCTTGACGCCATTCCTCCACACAGAAATAAAGGTGTACACAGGATGGAGAGAGTCTTCTATTTCTCTTCTTCAATCTCCATACATTGGCGACGATAGTCGGTTGGAGAGATACCAAAGTGCTCAGAGAAGAGACGATAGAATGTGGCACGACTTGCAATACCACATTCGGCTGCAATAGCCTCTATTGTGTAATTTGGATATTTACGAATCTGGTCAGCTGCATATTCCACACGTGTGGCAGCAAGGAACTTAGGATAAGACTTGCCCATGACAGTCTCAAAGTACTTGGTCACAAGACGACGGTTGAGGTTGCAATCAGCCATGAGCGTCTCACGATCAAAGTTGCTGTCACAGAAGAGTTTCCTGCTCAGCAATTCCTCCACAAACTTGAGGACCTGCTCTACAGCGGCATCTGGTACGATATCCATCTCAGACTTGCCCTTCTGACCGTCCTTCTTGGCAGCCTTGCCAAAGTTCTTGTCGTTGAGGTCACGGTTTATCTGGAAGGCAAGAGCCTTGTTCTTGGCGTTAAGTACACGGTTATAGCGGAAGAACATAAATATGAACACGAGTGCCACGGCAAGCAATCCTACAAGAAGCATGGACGTGAGTCGTGATATGCGTGTATCCTTGGCTGTGTCACGAAGTTCTGTTTCCTTCTCACGCATCTTATAGCGTATCTCCCACTCCGTTACACTTGTCTTCAATTCCTCAGAGAAAAGTCTCTCACGCGCCTCAATCTCTTTCTCTGCATAATAGAAAGCCTTATCCATTATGCCCTTAGACTTGTAGCAACGCTTGAGCGAGTTGACAGCATCGGCATACTCGTATGTGAGCGTGTCACCCGTCACCTCATAGTTCTTGCGGATGGCTTCAAGTTTCTCTGTAGCCTCATCCACTCGTTCCATAGCGAGGAGACAATTGGCAAGAAGAAGCGGAACGCTCGGACTTGCCGAACTCAGCAACTGACACTTGGCATATTCCATACCCGCATCAACCATCCTGTCCTGATTTGCATAAGCTATACACATGAGACCATGCACGTTGATACGAATGGTATTGTCATTATCATATTTGTCAAAGTTTCTTACAAGAGAGAGACTGTCAATATCTGCCATGAGTTTCTCACCCACCTTGATTGCCTTGTCGTATTGCTCTGACATCACATACACATTGAGCAGATAACTTGATGTGTGTACGATGTTCTTCCATATAGTTGAATCTCCCTCAATCCTATTGTACATGTCAATAGTCTCGCTGAGATATTTGATACCAAGGTCATGGTCACGCTGGAGAACGCACATACCCATATAATAATGGAACTCAGCCTTCATCTTCTCGTCCTCCATCACATAGGCAATGGAATCTCCCATGAGATTGTAGCGTATGGCATCCTCAAGTCGGTTTTGGAAGATACACATCTCCACCATACGTCCTATGGCATCAAGGTAGAGACGTGAGGTATGTTCAATCTTTGAACTGTCAACGATGGCTTCCAGTTCAACCTGCATAGCATTCATGTCGTATGTCCTCGAATATACGAGTACACGTGCCCAATGGATTGTGTCCTTATTGACATAACCCATGCGGTCAACCTTGTTGATGTAGCTCATGGCGCTGTCCGTATTCTTTACGATCAGAGCCTTCGCACTATCAAGGAAGATTGTTGAAGGTATTTTTCCTGCAACATTTCCCTTATTCTCACTACACGACACGAAGAATGCCATTATAAAGAGAATGGTGCATACTGATATTATAGTTTTTCGTATTCTGTTCATATTACTCTTTCCAAATTTTTTTTCTACAGACATGGGCGTTTCACAACACACCACGTCCTGACATACATAGTTGCTAACTCCAATAAAAATATAAGAGAATAACTTAATGTTAAAATATAATAGTATCTTTTGCAAAGTAAAAAAAAAAAATGGATATTCCCAAATAAATATCCATTTTTTTTAGTCTTTCATCTAATTTATTCTCATAAGATACAATTTACAATAGTAAAACGGAAATTCAATATTTCGGATATTGAATTCTCAATTTTTGACTTTCCTATTTCCATGTGAAGTACGTATAATATTTACCTTGCCACCAGCGGGAGCCACAAGTCGCTTGCCGTCGAGTGAGTAAACCTCAACAACATTTGTACCGTCATGAGCATTTGAGTCTTCATTCGTAAGTTCTATGCCTGTGGCTTCATCTTCCTGATAGAACTGCCATGAGTCGAACTCCACGTCTTTAGCAGAAGTAAAGACAAAGTAGAGATAGTATGTCAAGGCACCCATTTCCTTGGTGAGGTCAGCCCTTACCTCCGTGAAGTCGGCACAGTCAAATGGTATTGTTGCAAGAACATTACCTGTGAGGGACGACTCCCTTATCTCAAGCATTCCACTACCCTTCACTCTCACGCCTACACTCTTGGCGGTACGTGCCTTTCCATCCGCATCTGCCTTGTCAAAAGGTACACCTCTCACCATCATCCAGTCACCTGATGATATGTTACCCATGTTCATATTGCCTGCAACGCCTGTAGCCACAGCCTTGACACCAGCAGAGTTGGCTGTCATGGATGCTTGATTTGGGACGTATGGGTCAGGTCGGTTGGCTGATATCTGCGAAGGTCCTGAGAGTGATGCCGTGGATGTAGTTGCCTTTGTGATGCGTGGAGTACCCTCGCTCACTCCGAGACGTGCCACGGCAAGGTTACGGTAGCCGCCGCTGAGTCCGTTCCTGTTCTCCAACCACTGGTTGTGGTACAAGAGATAATACGTGTTGTTGAATTTCTGTATGTGAGTATGATTGTTGCCATAAGGATTGCCGAGTGTACCCGGATTAGGCATGAACTCACCCTTATATGTCCACGAGTCTGGATTGAGCGGGTCGTCGCTCACCATAAAGACCATTGAGCATGCCTCTGGTGCAGCCTGCGACTTGAACGTATTCTTCCAGTCGGATGCTATGCTCCAGCGTGTGCAGTATGAATACACGAGTTTGTCGCCTATCTGGTTCAACTCGTTTGCCTCAAAGTGGCATGGTGCTGGTAGTTTGACTATGTCGCTTGCAAGCGAAATCATATCGTCACCAAGTTGTACGATGCGTGCATTGCCTGGGAAGAGTTCCGTGTCGGTCACGTCACCACCTCCGAATGTGAGGTAAGCCTTGCCATTGTAGAATGACACGCCTGGGTCGATGATGTTGCTCAGTTTGCCAAGCCCTGGAGTATTGCCGTCTATGAGTGCCTTGCCGAGCGGATCACGCCAAGGACCAAGAGGAGATGTTGCTGTGAGTACACCTATGCCTGCGGCTGTGTTGGTAAAGTACATGTAGAAATGTGTCTTGCCGTCTGCCTCCTCACGACTCACGATGCTTGGTGCCCATGAGGTTACAATCCAAGGCGCAATAGCCTTAACGTCTATCACTCCGTGGTGTGTCCAGTTGACCATATCGGCAGTTGACAGACACACAAGTTGTGTAATCTTTCCGTATGTGTTCTTTACGATACCCAACGACTCGTCATACTCCATCTGGTCGTTGGTTGCATACACGTACAAGCGTCCGTCATGCTCCACAGATGTCGGGTCTGCCATATAGTTATAGACACATATCGGATTGACGTTGCTTGCACTCTTCGTTTCGGCTGCTATCTGCGGTTCCTCATCCTCTGCCTGAGATGTATTCTTGACAAACTGGAACGTATAGAATGTTTCTGGCAGAAGCTTAACCTTTGGCTGCTCCATACCCTTGTAGAGGTCGGTCACGTCGAGTGTGAGCGCATTACAACTCTCGTTGGTTGCCACCTGTGTCACGCCTTCTGGTGCAAAAGGAAGACTGATGGTGAAGTTATATGTCTTCTTCGACTTGTTGAGCACAAACACCGAGATGGTATCTCCATTCTCGCTTGCGTATGTTGAGCCACCAAGGAGGTCAGACGTGGTCGTCATACTTGACAAAATGCGTGTCTTGCCCGTAGCATACTTGGCATAGTGCGAGAATACGTATGCACGCTTCCACAGTTCCGTCTCGCTTCCGCCATGGTTGCAGGCAAAGAAGTCATTGAGCATATTGTAATATACATATCCCGAATAGCCGTTCTTCATGGCATTCTCAAGACTCTCTATCATCTGGTACTCGGCAGAGAACTCGCCCTTATACTTGTTCTTGTCATAGTCAATGAGGAATTCTGTCATCCACATTGGTTTTTTGGTCTTGCTCGTGACCGTATTGATGTACGTCCAGTCATTTGAGCCATAGAGGTGATTGCCCCACACGTCTATGTTGTTCACAGCATCTGCCATGCCAGCAAGTGTCTTGTTGTAGTTGCTCTGTCCCCATCCGAAGGTCTCAGGTCCCATAATCTTGCACTTTGGGTCAACCTTGGCACGTGCCGCCTTGACCATCTGCGCCATCTCCTTTGGCGAAAAGATACAGCTCTCGTAGCTTGCGTGCTCCACACCATTGTCCGTGGCAGTAGGAGTATAGTCGCACTCGTTCTGGATTGAAATCATGTCGATAGGACATCCCTTCTTCTCCATCGTGGCACGATAGCGTTCGAGGAAGTCAGCATACTCGTCTATGTGTGCCGGGTCTATGGCACCACCATTGGAGCCTTGTCCGCCCCATGTATGCTCATAGAGAGGCCACACCCATGTGCCGAAGTCGTTCTGATACTTGTTCATGTTCTGCGTCTTGTATTTCTTTGGAGGAGTCCAAGGAGTAGCAAAGACAGTCACTCCGTGCTTCCTTGCCCACTTGATTGCGTTGCCGTACTCGCCCCAGTTACCCTCGTTCGGGTTGATACGCACACGCATGATGTTCAGGCCTATCTGTCCCTTGCCCTTACCCCAGAGCATATTGACCTTTGCCTGTGTATATACGTCAGCCCACTGTCCGTTCATGCCCGTGCCGCCGAATCCATCAATATGCTGATATTTGCGAGTGGCAGACATTGAGAGCCTTGCCGTCTGTGCTGATGCTGTAATAAATCCTCCGAGAAGAAGAAAGGTTAGCAGTTTTTTCATTTCAAGATTTTATTTGTTTTGATTTTTGGTTCAGGCAGGTTCTATAAATTAGCTTTAGACTATTCGTAGCAGATTTTGTAACAAATTTTTGTAAAAAGACGCAGAAGCATAGCAAGCTATGGTTCCAGGCTTTGAACAAAAAGATGTGCAAAAGATGCACAAATAGGCAAAGATAATTCAAAAAGAATTTATTAATTAATAGAACATGCTTTCAGTTAATTTCTTGTTGCAAAGATAATAAATTTCCTTGCCCTTGTCAAGGGTTTGAACGGATTTTTTATCAAAAATATTAGATCGGGACACATGACAGAGGTACAAACACAAGCGACGAAATTTCCTTTCGCTATCACGTTTTTGTCCAATAGTTCATAGTCAGTACTTAGTCCCTACTTCGTCCGTAGTTAGTCAGTACTTAGACAGTACTTCAAAAGTACCTTATTTATAACTAAAACGGAAATTTATTTGCATTTTCACCCTTTATCCACCATTATGTTCATACTTATAGCCCTTTCTTCCCCTTTTTTTTGGCAGTTTGAAACAAGAAATATAACTTTGCACCCCAAAATGTTCATTAGTATTAATTTTTCAAATAACTTAAAACGTAATAGGTATGAAAAGATTCTACACATTATTTGTGGCTGTATTTGTTATGGCCATAGCATTTGCCCAAAATGGCAAGTTCACCTCCATTCGTAGTCTTAATTCTGTCATGGACAAGGACATGACAGCAAAACTTTCAAAGCACAAAGCTGCTGCACACAAGGCAGCCGCACAGGAACTCGCTCTTCCACTCGGCTTGACTCCTGAATGCTGGATATTCGGAGGAAGCACCATTGTCGATGACGAGGATGAAAGCGAAGGCGAAGAGGAAGAAGGTTACGAAGATTCTGAAGAATCAGATATGGGCAGTCAGATTGTCGTAAACAATATAATATATTTAGCATTTGACAACGCCAACAACGAAGTGTACATCAAGGGATTATGCACTCCACTTCCAAACGCATGGGTAAAAGGAAAGATTTCAGGCAACAAACTCACCATTCCAACAGGTCAATATTATGGTTCAACAACATATAAAGGACAAGATTACTCACTCTATCTGCTTGGTTGTGATGCAGAGACAAATTCAATCACAGACCTCGTCTTCAACATAAGTGAGGACAAGAAGATATTGACCCTCGACAAGAATACTCTCCTTGTCAACAGCTTTAGCCAAACAAGCATAGACCAAATAAATGACTTTTATTTCAATATCTATGCCATCTCACCAGACGACAATGCGGTAATGCCTTCTGCCCCTGCCATTGTCGATGTATACGACGCATTTTCTGAAGGAAAAGATTTCTCAGAGATAGCCATCTCCATACCATTATTTGACGAGAATTTCGAATTCATCGCCCCAGACAAGCTTAGCTACAAGATTTATCTTGACAAGGACGGTCAGATAAGCGAATATGTGTTCAAGGCTTCCATGTATGATGCCCTGAGCACAGACGCAACAGAGATTCCATACACACTCAACGACAACTACGACTTCGCCTACTACATGATTCAGGACATAAAGTGTATTTATCCTTATATCTCCATCAACAGTTATGACCGCATCGGCGTACAGAGTATATACTATGGAGGAGGCAAGACAAACACAACGGAAATCGCATGGTTCAACATACACGAAGACGCAACATCTGTCCGCTCTGTCGTTGCCGACGAAAAGACAGACGTCTCAATCTACAACATAACTGGTCAGCGCATCAGCCAGCCAACTAAGGGCATCAACATCATCAACGGAAAGAAGGTCATCGTAAGATAACATATATTCCACAATCCATACTATCAGAGGGAGCATCCGCTCCCTCTTTTTGTTTATTATCGCACTCGTGTGCGGACGAAGAAAAAACAAACAAAAACAGGTAAAAACATAAAAAAAACATTTGTCTTGGTGTAATAAAGCAAATGATAGAATCAGGAAATTCGTGCTCATTTGTGTAATTCGTGGTTGAAAAAAATCGTCGCACACGCAATTGTCTTGCAAACCAAACAAAATATGTTTTTTCATGTTTTTGTTTGTTTTTACATGTTTTTTCTTCGTCCGCACACGAGTGCGATATAACCCACGAGAACACCTTGTATTTTCTTGATATTGTCCATTATACGAATAGGGAGGGGTAATTCTGAGAATCAGAGCATATTTTCCTGTCATTCCTTTGTGGTTTCTGTAAAAGTTCATACTTTTGCAGAGACGAAATTAAATATTTCAAAAATTAGATAGCATATAATTAACAATCAACAAAAGTAAGTCGGATTCGGATTACAGATTGAAATTAGATGCAGAAGTCCATTCCGCACCCGATGTTTCAGTCATCGTGATTCCATGCTTATTGTTCAAACTACTTTACAGTACAGTTCACATTCCCGCATGAGCTTGTGGACACAATCAAAACTTACTTTCCAAAATCAATTCAAAAAAACAATGAAAACAAAGAACAACTATGTTGCTCCTTCCATTTCGGAGCGTGCGTCACGCATACGCACAAGCATCTTAGCTGGTAGTAACGTCCAAGGCGTAGATCCTATTCATGGTAATGACGTAGGTTTCGCAGATGCACGTACACGAGTTCCAGCTAACAACGACGTTAATTCAGTACTTAACTTCTAAATCCATGTGCGTATGAAAAAGTATTTATTCTTCGCAGCAGCTATTGCTGCAACATTGGCATCCTGCTCTTCTGACGCAGATGATGCTCCAGCTATTGAGAATTCTTCAAAAGATGTAAAATACCTTTTGGCTTCTCAGCCATTTGAATTTGTTGATGGCACACGTACCTCATTCACTTTGGAAAGAAACCAATTGACTTTTTCTTGGGATTTTTCCGAAACATTCGGCGTATTCCCAATTTCTCCAGCTATAAACAATCAAGCTGTATGGAGATTGAACAAGGACAATGCTGAGCCAATTTACACAAACGATACTCATTATGCACAGTTCGGAGGTGAAGGATGGCAGTTATTCTTTGGCGAGACATACGCTGCATACCAGCCTTATCAGGGTGGAGTTTCAAGCGACACACCATATACTGCCGTACCAGTAGAAATGCCTTCAACTCAAGGCGGAACATTAGCATATATCGGTAGCAATGTTGATTATATGCATGCCGTAGGCACATACAATTGCCCAGCAGGCGATGACACTTCTGATCCTAATGACGGACACCAATATGGCGACCGAGGAGCCGATGTGCAAGTAGCCGAAATGGGTGGTCATGTATATAATCAAGTAATTTTCGACTTCAACCACTCAATATCAATCGTTCAGATTAAGGTTCCATATCCAGATGACGCAACTGGCATTGAGGTTGTTGCACAGAATGGCAATCCATTTATCACAGCTGGAACATGGAATATTGAGACAGGAGTTGTTACAGGTACATCATTCACAAATACCATATCTTTGACTACTCCTGAAACAGTCGAGAATGGTATTGCTACTTTCTATGCAGCAATATTCCCAACAACAACTGGTGCATGTAACATCAACGTATTGTCTGGCGGCTTAGCTCTTGGCAATAGCGTTACAAGCAAGACACTCGAAGCAGGCAAGGCTTATCGCTGGAACGTAACAAACAATTAAGTTAGACAACTTTTCCAACAATCAACGAACAATAAGCGAGCGACAATCCTTATGGGGTTGTCGCTTTTTTTGTTCTGTCAACTATTTTGTTTATTTTCGCAGCTTCCTGTCACCATGAAGCGAACGAGCCTCTGTCTTTTTGTCAAAAAACATGAACCGAAGGAAAAGCGAACAATTCCCGAACTATTCCCGATATATTCCCGATGTAACATAATGTAAGGTTAACTATGAGAGTTTTTCTGAAGGCAAAACTAACAGCAATATTTTTTCTGTTTTATTCACACTTCGCACAAAAAACTTTCCTTTTCACATAAAAAAACGGACAAAACAATATAATCCCAAGGCAGGTTCCTATAATTTAGCTTCATGCCATCAGAAAGCATTTTCAAACTGTATGGTTGTAGTTTTGCACAAAGGTGCATATTAAAAAAACAGTCAAGAACTTTTCTCACTGACCAGCAGGAAGTAAACAGAACAAAAACAAGAAAAAACATGTTTTTTTGATTTTATTTGGTTTTTACCATGTTTTTTTAACTGGCCGCACTGCGGCAAAAAAAAACATACAGTTTCAACCGTACAGGTCGAGCATTTTTCCCGAATAGATTTTTATGTCATATTTTTTCTTGGTCGTTCCGAGAGAAAATTGTATCTTTGCAAGGAAAAGGAAATCCCCACGTACCCACACGAAGCTCACACGAAGGAGTCACGAAGGATTGCCGAACAAACAGGGGTAGATAACTATGCCCATACGTCAGCAAACACAAGAAATAATAAAGAAAAAATCTTTAATCATAATGAAAAAAATTATTCTAACACTTGCTATCCTCGCAGGTAGCATCATCAAAATGGACGCATGTTCCAACATCATCGTTGGAAAGAAGGCTTCAGCCGATGGAAGCGTCATCGTAAGTTACAACGCAGATTCATACGGAATGTACGGAAACATGAACCGCCATGTGGGAGGAATCCACAAGAGCGGCGAGATGAGACAGATCTTCGACTGGGACACAAACAAATACCTCGGACAGATTCCACAGGCAGAAAGAACATACAACGTGGTGGGACAGATGAACGAGAATCAAGTAAGCATCACCGAAACAACATTCGGAGGACGTGAGGAACTCGTCGATACTGCTGGCATCATGGATTACGGAAGCCTAATATATGTGGCTCTCGAACGTGCCACATCTGCACGTCATGCCATCAAAATCATGACAGACCTCGTGGCTCAGTACGGATACGCATCAGAGGGCGAGACATTCTCCATCTGCGACAAGAACGAGGCATGGATTATGGAGATGATTGGCAAGGGCAATGGCAACAAGGGTGCAAACTGGGTAGCCATCCGTATTCCTGACGACTGTATCTGTGCTCATGCCAACCAGAGCCGCATCACACGATTCAACCAGAAGGATAAGGAAAACGTACTCTTCGAGAAGAACATGATTAAGTTCGCACGTCAGAAGGGTCTCTTCACAGGCAAGAACGATGCTGACTTCTCTTTCCGTGATGCTTTCGCGCCTAACGACTTCAGCGCAGTACGCTATTGCGACGCACGTGCATGGAGCGTGTTCAACCGTTTCTGCAACGGTATGGACAAGTACATCGAATATGCCAAGGGTAATGACCTCAAGGGCGAAATGCCACTATACATGAAGCCAAACCGCAAGATCAGCGTTCAGGACGTAATGGCAGGAATGCGCGACCACTATGAGGGTACACCACTCGATATTCAGGACGAAATAGGAGCTGGTCCTTACAACATGCCTTACCGCCCAACACCACTCTCTTTCGAGGTTAACGGCAAGAAATATTTCAACGAGCGTCCAATCTCTACACAGCAGACAAGCTTCTGCTTCGTAGGTCAGATGCGTTCAGACCTTCCTGATGCTGTAGGAGGACTCGTATGGTGGACAAATGATGACCCAAACATGGCACCATTCTCACCACTCTACTGCTCCGTTACAGAGACACCACGCTGTTTCTCACGCATAGAGGACAAGCAGGATGATGTTACATTCTCATGGGGCAGCGCATTCTGGGTACAGAACGTAGTGAGCAACATGGTTTATCCATACTACTCAAAGATGTTCCCAGACCTCAAGGCTAAGCGTGACGCAATAGAAGAGCGCAACTTCAAGGCAGTAGCAGAGATGGACGCAAAGATAAAGGAGAAGCTCGACAACAACCAGACAGAACAGGCAAAGAAGATGGCAACAGACTTCACACGTCGTTCTGCTCACGATATGCTCAACGACTGGAAGGACCTATTCGCCTTCCTCACAGTCAAGCATCTCGACATGGCTCAGAAGAAAACAGACGCCAACGGCAAGTTCCTCAAGACAAAGTACGGCTACAGCCAGGCACCCGAACGTGTTGGCTATCCAGAAGCCTTCCGCAAGACCATCATCAAGGAGACAGGCGACAAGTACCTCATCAAGTAATGAGGAATCTACGGAAGTTAACAGGTAGTTAAAAGGAGTTAACGGACGATACTTTTGGTTTCAAACACGAAGTATAAGAGAGAACGAAAATTTAGAAAATTAAAGAAAATAATTCTTCTTTTTTCTAAGACCGGAAAATCTGATGGTACAGATAAAATTAGAAATTTTCTTTAATTTTCTAAATTTTCGTTCCTTTACGTTCCTGTGTCGCAAGCACGAACAGACATTCGTCCGTTAACTCCCATTAACTCCAGCTAACTTCGGTTAACTCCTAAAAAGTAAGGAACGATAAAAAAAATCCTTTCTTTCTTCCTCGTTTCAAAAAGAAATCTTATATTTGCCCACTAATTGATTAAAAATAACAAAATAGAATTCACTATAAACACTAAGGATTTATGGACGAACAGTTAATACAGAAGTGAACAGCAGAGGCACAGAAGTGGCTCTCACCAGCATTCGATGCTGACACTCAGGCAGAAGTAAAGGCTCTCCTCGACAACGAGGATAAGTCAGCACTCATCGACG
>JAEEGL014482608.1_pt1 | contig 20574 bp, 12 predicted proteins | sample 9134231 | NCBI WGS metagenome assembly JAEEGL01 (sample SAMN16246548, study PRJNA631951) | gut metagenome | biome: gut microbiome; feature: rumen; material: fiber-attached | host: Bos | place: Iran: Karaj | collected 2018-10
CAACGTAAACGTATTTGGTAAGGACAAGCTCATCGATGCTATGGAGCATCCTGAGAAGCCTGAGTCCGCTAACTTCACAATCCGTGTATCAGGTTATGCTGTTAAGTTCATCAACCTTACTAAGGAGCAGCAGCTCGACGTTATCGCACGTACATGCCACGAGGCACTTTGATCTACTGATTTAACAAGTCTAGTGATATATGACGGCGACATAAAATAAAAGACGCCCCGGTCCTTTGATGATTTCTTTGAAATCAAATCGGACCGGTGGCGTCATTTTTTATGTCGCCTGTCTATGTATTATTTGACTAAATTGCAGAAATGCGCACTACGCTGCGCATTTCGTGAAATCATGATACGAGTGCAAATAGGCCCTGCGACGTAGTCGCACTGGAATGGCCTATTTGTCATATGTTCTTGGGCATTGTCCAAGAACATATGCATTCTTGAACTTTATGCTCAAGAATGCATAATATAAAGTGATGTATGAAAAAAGCAAAGGGGAAGCCATGAAACACTCTAAAATCATCGCAGCGTTTTTTACAGCATCTTTAGTTCTAACTTCATGCGCATCATCGGGGCAGACTGCTCTTTCCGAGCCTGTAGAGGTTTCAGCGGAAGAAGCAAAGACCGGAGTTGAGAGATATACCGGTATGTCGGCAAAAGAGATTGTTGCTACACTTACGCTTGACCAGAAGGCCGCTCAGATGGTTGAGGGAGCCTACTACAATGTAAGTTTTGATGAGATGAAGAAAAACGATTACGGCTCAATTCTCGACAAATTCGAGGAGCTTCCAAATCCGAAAGCAGAAGATTGGTTTGAGTTTATTGGCCAATATCAAAAAAGTGCGCTTTCTTCCGAAGCCGCGATACCTTTTATCTATGGTCAGGACAATGTTCATGGCGCAGATTTCACCTACGGTTCAGTAATTTTTCCGCAAAATATAAATATGGGAGCAGCAAAAGACCCTGAGCTCATGAAAGAATATGGAGCTCTCGTTGGATCTGATTTAGTACATGAGGGGTTACTTCTTAATTTTTCACCCTGTGTTGACGCAGCGCAGGATCCAAGATGGGGAAGGACCTACGAGTGCTATTCCGATAATAACGAGATAATAAAAGAGCTATCTGTCGCATACGCAGAGGGACTAATGTCTGAAGGCGTAGTTGTTTGTGCCAAGCACTTCTTTGGAGGCGGCTATACAAAATACGGGACAGGCGAATACTCCGATTCAACCGACAGGATAATTGATCGTGGAGACGCGGAGATGACGCAGGAGGAAATAGACGCGCAGCTTTCTGTCTATGAAGCCTTGATTAAAGCGGGCGTTCCGGTCATAATGGTGTCACACTCATCCCTTTGGGGAACTAAGATGCACGAGAATGCTGAGTACCTCAGTTATCTTAAGGATGATCTTGGATTTAAGGGGTTTATCCTTTCCGATTGGGATTCAATAGAGAAATGTTCAGGTTCTTCCGTAAAAGAAAACGTGATAATCTGCATCAATGCCGGTATTGATATGCTTATGGAAGCAGATCGCTATGAGGAGTGCAGAGGTTATATCGTCGAGGCTGTGAATGAAGGTTCCATCAGCAGTGAGCGAATAGACGACGCTGTCACCAGGATTATTCAGGTAAAAATGGATGCCGGCCTTTTCGAGGATCCTTTAATGGAAAAAATTTCACCGACCTACGAATTTGCGAGCGAAAAATCTCATCAGGTGGCAAGAGAACTGGCAGCAAAATCTTTTGTGCCATTAAAAGCCGGAGAGCATCTGACTATCGAGCCCGGAATGAAGGTCTACGTTACAGGTCCTGCAGCTACAGATACAGGCGCCATGCTCGGCGGATGGACTTACTTCTGGCTTGGTGCAAGCGATAGAGATCACAGCCAGCGCGTACTTCCTGATGACCCATCCATATTGGAAGCGCTTCAGGCTGCCGCAGCTGAAAAAGGCTTTGAAATCATCACAGAAAAAGAGAGAATAGATGAGTGCGATATGGTGGTACTTTGCGTAGGCGAGCATCCATATGCCGAGTGGCATGGTGACACAGAGGACCTCTCCATCGTGGGCGACATGGCACTTAGCGGAAACAAAAGAGCTATCGAAGAAGCAGCTGCTTCCGGAAAACCAACACTTACGCTGATCATCGCAGGTCGCAACGTGATAGTTAACGATTATTTCGATGACTGGGATTCCTGCATCATGTGCTATCTTCCCGGATCCGAGGGCGGAAACGCTGTAGCAGACGTGCTGACAGGTGACGTTCCTTTGACAGGAACACTTCCTATGCCTTACTATTCCTCTATCGATCAAATTGGAACACATGAATGCTGGCACGAAGCGGGGTGGAATGCACTCCAATAATTCAATTACAGGCACTTGTATTACGTGCATTTATGGAATTTAGAATAACAACATATAAATAAAAAATGGACAGCAGTAGGAATTAATAACATGGAATACATTTATGAGACTCATTTACACACAATAGAAGGAAGTGCCTGCTCAGACACTCCGGGAAAAGACTATATTGAGCATATGAAGGCTATCGGGTACAGCGGAATCATTGTGACGGACCATTTTTTCAACGGAAACTGCGCAATACCAAGGGACCTTCCATGGGAGAAAAAAGTTGCTCTCTACTGCGAAGGCTATGAACACGCGTATAAAGAGGCTGAAGGCACAGATTTCACCGTGCTCTTTGGCGTAGAATTCAACTTTCAGGGAGATGAATACCTTATTTATGGAATTGATAAAAAGTGGCTCCTTGACCATCCTGAGATCATGGAAATGTCGAGAAAAGAACTTCATGAAGCAGTAAACGCAGCCGGCGGTATCATGCTTCAGGCTCATCCTTACAGAGAAAGAGGCTATCTTAGCACAATCCATCTTGCGCCAAATGATGTTGACGGGTGCGAAGTTTATAATGCCGAGAATCCAGATGAACAAAATGCCCGCGGCTATAAGTACGGACTTGAAAATCACCTCCGAATGAGCAGCGGTTCTGACATTCATCACCTCAGTCAGAAGCACCTTGGCGGAATGAGTTTTCCTTACAAGATTGAGACCATTCAGGACTTTGTAAAAGCATTTCTTGCAGGCGCTGGAACTCCTGTCTACAATCGCGACGTATGCGCGCCGAATGCTGCTTTTCTTCCGGTCAGCAAGTGCGCCGAACTTACAAATACTGAAATTGCTCCAACCTTACCGGTAAATATTCACTGATCGCTTATGGAATGCAGCGGTAGTGCTTTGGTTGCTTCAAGAACCATTTAGGAGTAAAAACCATGAACAACTCACTTAGAAATGACGCATCCAGAATAATTGAAGATTCAATAAAGGCTGTACTTCCTGATGAAGCGGTTAAAAGAGCCTTAGAGACCTTCGAGAGGCCTGAAGGAAAGCTTGTACTAGTTGCTGCAGGCAAGGCTGCGTGGCAGATGGCAGCAGCTGCGCGAAAAGAGTTGCCTTACATAGATGACGGAATTGTTATAACCAAGTATGAGCATGTCAAAGGGGAGATTGAAGGGATTAAGTGCTATGAGGCAGGCCATCCCGTTCCTGATGACAACAGCTTTTTTGCAACTTCAAAAGCGCTTGAGCTGGTGGCAGATCTTGGGGAAAAAGATACAGTTCTTTTCCTATTGTCTGGCGGCGGAAGTGCGTTATTTGAATCCCCATTGATTCCGGGAGAGGAGCTTCAGGACATCACAAAGCAGCTCCTTGGAAGCGGTGCGGATATTGTTGAGATGAACACAATAAGGAAAAGACTAAGTGGCGTAAAAGGCGGGCGATTTGCCCAGGCTGCCGCGCCTGCGAAGATATTTAGTATTGTGCTTAGTGATGTTTTGGGGGATCCACTTGATATGATCGCAAGTGGGCCTGCAGCTCCTGATTCTTCAACTTGTGAGCAGGCGCTTGAAATTGCAGATAGATATGGTCTAAAGCTCTCTGAACAGGCAAGGGACCTATTGGGAAAAGAGACTCCGAAGGAGCTTAATAATGTAACAACTCTGATCACAGGATCTGTAAAAGAGCTCTGCGAAGCGGCAGCGGTATCGGCCGGGAAGATTGGCTACAAGCCTATGATACTCACTGACATGTTAAACTGCGAGTCAAAAGAGGCAGGAAGTTTTATTTCAAGCATCGCAGTAAGCCATCACAATGATGGGGGTAAGCTTGCTTTTATCGCAGGCGGAGAGACTGTGGTCCACCTTAAAGGAACAGGCAAGGGTGGCCGCAATCAGGAGCTTGCTCTTTCTGCTGCAGCAGGGATTGATGGGCTTTCTAATGTTGCTGTTTTTTCTATTGGAAGTGACGGAACGGATGGGCCAACAGATGCAGCTGGCGGCTATGTAGATGGAGACACTGCTGAAGCGCTTCGGGGAAAGGGTGTTAACCTTCAGAATTGCCTGGATAATAATGACGCATACAATACACTAAAGGCATGCAATGGCCTTATTATCACAGGCCCAACAGGAACTAATGTCAACGACGTGGCAGTCGTTCTGATTTCTTAGTAATTGAAAATGGTCCACAAACCCCGTCCCCAAGTTGCGCAATTTGAATAAAAAGTCCCTCGGTTGCGCGTGTGTTGCGCTGAAAAAATCGTCATTTTTCACATATTGAGTTGCGCGTAATTGCGCATATATAATTTGGGTAGTTGGAGGAAATATTGCATTTTTATGGAGGGAAGGCATGAAAAAAAGAAAATTGGGGAGATTGATTTCAGTTGCGCTTGCGGCGGCAACGACCATTTCGCAGTTATCACCCGTAACTGCGTATGCGAATGAAGGCGGGGACCTTGTTGTAGAAGCTCCTTCAGGTGAAGTTTCTACGGAAGATGCTTTCAAGGAAGGAGCTCTTATTACAGAGGAATTTCCGGTTGAGGGTAATCTAGAGGAGGCACACATCAAAAGCGATGTAGACAAGCCTTCAGCAGATACAGCTGATGACGATATGCCACTTACTGATAATCAGGAAGTTCTTGGGGAGAAACGTGGGACATCTGAGTCGGAGGAAGGTGCTGACGATGAAAAAGCAGACATTGAGGGCGATATAGCCGATGCTACTGAAAGTGCTCCTGGAAAAGATGTTAGCAATTCGTTAACTGTCCTTGAAAATGATTTATATGATAACACAGATTCTGATAACGGCAGTGATTCGAAATCATCATATATAACAATCGTTAATTCGGATATGGCTGACGACATCTGGGGAGAGAATGCGGGATGGACTGTTACGGTTGATGACTGGAGTGCTACGGGCGCCAGCATCAGCAGCTACACGTATTCTTCTGATGCCTGGATGAATAAGCCTTCGGACGAATCGGACCATGGTGTTAATTATTGGTTTGGCTCCGGCAACGGCGTTCTTACTTTTTCACAAACAATTGATATTCCTGCGGGAACTTATGTCTTCACCGCAGAGGCAATGGGCGAGAACAGCTCTTTTTACATTTCTGTTGATGATGTGAAGGGCGAAGCGGTAGCTCTTACAGGCTATAACAACTGGCTGACGGGTGAGCTTTCTTTTGACGCAAAAGAGGATATTGAAGGCGCAACACTTAGTATAACATTTGATGTTGCCAAAGGCGGTTGGGGATATCTCAATAGTGCCAAAACAGAAGGCTCGGAGGAAAAACCTTCTGATAAACCTGATGACGAGAACACCGCAGTAGATGCTGATATATATGTAGAAAAAGTTGCAGGTGCAAACGGAGATTTCATAACAGGTGCTGATTTAAGCTCCTATGTGGCTGAGAAGAACAGTGGTGTAAAGTTCTATGATTATGATGGTAATGAGCTTGACGACCAGGGATTCTTTGATTTTCTTGCTGCAGGTGGGATGAACTATGTCAGGATAAGAGTGTGGAACGACCCTACTGATGGAAACGGCAATGGCTACGGCGGCGGTAACTGCGATGTTGAAGTTGCCAAAAAGATTGGTCTGTGGGCAACAAATGCCGGAATGAAGGTGCTTATTGATTTCCACTATTCGGACTTCTGGGCAGATCCCGGCAAACAGACTGCCCCTAAGGCATACGCAGGCATGTCGATCGATGAAAAAGAGGCTGCTATTTATTCTTATACATATGAAAGTCTGAAAGAACTTATCGAAGCCGGTGTCAATGTTGGGATGGTTCAGGTCGGAAATGAGACCAATAACGGCGTTGCCGGCGAGAAGAGCTGGGACAACATGGCCAGGATATTCTCTGCAGGTAGTAAGGCAGTAAGGGCCATTTCTGCCGAGAAAGGCATGGATATTCAGGTTGCGGTTCATTTCACCAATCCTGAGACAAGCGGCAGATACGCAGGCTATGCGAGAAATCTTGACAGCTACGGCGTAGACTATGATGTTTTTGCATCTTCCTATTATCCATACTGGCACGGAACACTTTCAAATCTTTCATCTGTTCTTTCAAACATTGCATCAACTTATGGCAAAAAGGTAATGGTTGCTGAGACTTCCTACATTCATACCTGGGCGGATGGCGATGGACATGGCAATACAGAGTATGAAGGTAAGTCAGGCGACACCTATGATTATGATGTTTCGGTTCAGGGCCAGGCCAATGAGGTAAGAGCAGTTGTCAATACAGTTGCCGGAATTGACGGCGGAATCGGTGTATTTTACTGGGAACCTGCATGGATACCGGTTGGAGTCTATGACAAGGACGCTGAGAATGCGTCGGAGGTTCTTTCCCGGAATAAAGAATTGTGGCAGACCTATGGAAGCGGCTGGGCAACTTCTTTTGCAGGCGCTTATGATAAGGACGCCGGAAACTGGTACGGCGGATCTGCAGTTGATAATGAGGGATGGTTTGACTTTACGGGACACCCTCTCGCAACTGCCAAAATCTACAGCTACATCAGGACAGGTACGACTGCGGCAGTTACGATAACAGGAGTTACAGCGTCAGATGTTACCATAGAACTTGGACAGGAGATTGTACTTCCTTCGGTTGCTACAGTCAATTACTCGGACGGAAGCACTTCGGAAGCAGAAGTTATTTGGAATGACACAGATATTCTTGCAGCAAGAACAGGCGGAGTCGGCACCTACACCATAAACGGAACAGTTACAGTATCTGATGAGGTAAAAGATATTGCGATAAAGCTCACGATCAATCCTGTAAATAACATTTCCAATCCGGGATTTGAAGATGCTGACATGAGTATGTGGGTAATTACAGACTCGGCTTCATGTGTCGGAAGACAGAATGATTCCAGCAATGTCCGCACCGGCAAGTATTGTCTTAAGTTCTGGGACAACAAGGATATTTCTTATTCTGCTGAGCAGGTTGTGACACTGGATGCTGGAATTTATAAGCTTGGAACCTTTATCGAAGGCGGAGATGCAGGAAATAACGCAGAGTTTCTTCTTTATGCAGTTGTAGGAGACGATAAGCTTGCAACAGAGACAGGTGTTACAGGCTGGCAGAACTGGAACAATCCTGAAGTTAAAGACATCATTGTCAAAAAAGATGCTACGCAGGTAACGATTGGTGTGAGCGTTAAGGCGCAGGCCGGAGCGTGGGGCGCATGGGATGACTTCTATCTTTACAGGACAGGCGATGTCGAAGAGGAACCGGAAGAGCCCGAAGTTACAGGCGAATGGTACACAAAATGGGGATCAACCTACTATCGCTACAGTGATGGAACAAGTGCACAGGGATTGACTGTTATAGACGGAAAGACATATTACTTTAAAGATAATGGTCACATGGTTAATCAGTGTTTTGTTACAGTAGATGATAACACCTATTATTTTGGAAAAGACGGTGAGATGGTCCGTGGCTTTATGACAAAGTGGGGATCAACCTATCACTTCGCGGATGATGGTAAGATGGACACAGGACTTACTCAGATAGCCGATGATATGTATTATTTCGGTGATAAGGGAGTAATGGTATACAGCGCATTTGTAAATATCGGCAGTGCTAAATACTATGCAGGAAGCGATGGTAGATTTGTAACAGGCTTCTTTGTTAAGTGGTGGACTACATATTACTTTGCTGACACCTTTGATATGCAGTATGGTCTTGTGAAAATAGACGGTGACTACTATTACTTTAATAATAACGGCGGTATGGTAAAGAGTGACTGGGTAACAATAGACGGTAATAAGCACTATTTCAAGACCGACGGTAAAATGGCAGTTTCCGAGACTGTTACCAAGTGGTTTGTTAAGTATTCTTTTGATGAAAACGGAGTACTTATTCCATAAATAGAAATGATATTTCTAAAATCAAGTGATTTTGCGGCTCCCGGCAAGGATAGTTTGCCGGGAGTTGTTTTTGGTTTATCTTATTTCAATTCTATCAGGACTTGAAAAGCTTTCTTCCGCCCCAGATGCAGATGCAAGCACCTACAACGGATACAAGAAGTGTTCCGATAATGTTAGTTGGCGCAAAACCAATGAGCTTAAATACTAAGCCACCTACGAAACCTCCGCCGATACCAAGAAGAATGTTCTTGATTGTTCCGGATTTTTCATTCATAAGTCTGCTGGCAATAAATCCTGCAAGTGCGCCGAGAATAAGTCCGCCGATAATTCCCCACATATTCGTTTCCTCCAATCAATTAGATTTTCATACACAGAGATTATATCACTTTATTGCGAAATTCGCAGTTAATGCGTGAAGTCTTAAATGATATTTCTGAAACATGCATTTACCCAGGGGTGTGATAATACATACATTCTCGAACATAAAGTTCAAGAATTAAACATTGGGACGGTTACCCCAAAATGTCGTATAATATTGAATGAAACGAAATTTAGAAAATACTGAGACGTAAATTAGGAGCAGCATGGAAGAAAAACAGCATAAGCGCAGAGTTCATTACTCTGGCAAATATCCAAAGAAATTTGAAGAGAAGTATAAGGAGCAGAATCCGGAGAAATACGCGGATACCATTGCTCATGTCATACAGAAGGGCTCAACACCTGCAGGGATGCACATATCCATTATGGTAAAAGAAATTCTGGATTTCCTCGATATTAAGCCTGGGCAGCAGGGGCTTGATTGTACCTTGGGGCACGGCGGGCACACTAGGAAAATGCTTGAAAAGCTTGAAGGAAAGGGCTGTATCTACGGCCTTGATGTAGATCCGATTGAGTCAAAAAAGACGGTGGAAAGACTGCGAAACGCAGGCTTTGACGAAGAGAATTTCCAGTTCAGGCTAATCAATTTCAGGAATATAGACAAAGTGGCTGAGGAAGCCGGAAAGTTCGACTTTGTACTGGCAGATCTTGGCGTATCCTCAATGCAGATCGATGACCCTGAGAGAGGTTTTTCCTATAAGATTGATGGTCCGCTTGACTTAAGGCTCGACCCCGAACATGGAGAGTCAGCAGCAGAGAGGCTTCACAATATCACAAAAGAAGAGTTTGTGGGAATGATGGTTGAAAACTCCGATGAGCCATACGCAGAGGAGATAGCCGACAAAGTCTTTTCCCTGATGAAAAAAGGAAATCCCATGGACACCACAACAGCCCTCCGTACTGCGATTCAGGATGCCCTGTGGAAGGTTCCGAAGGAAGAAAAGGATCAGGCAATAAAAAAGAGCTGTGCCAGAGTTTTCCAGGCACTGAGGATAGATGTAAACAGCGAGTTCGAGGTTCTCTATGAGTTTCTTGAAAAGCTTCCGGGGATTTTAAATCCGGGCGGGCGCGTCGCAATCCTGACCTTCCATTCGGGAGAGGACAGGCTTGTAAAGAAGTCTTTTAAAGAACTACTGAAAGAAGGCGTATATAGCGAAGTGTCCAATGATGTCATACGCCCTTCTGCAGAAGAGTGCAGGATAAATCCACGAAGCAAGTCAACTAAGATGCGATGGGCAATTAAGGAGTAAGTCAAAAGAGAGGAGCTTACGCATGAATATTTGTTTACTGAATGATTCTTTCCCACCTATAATCGACGGAGTTGCAAACGTAGTCATGAACTACGGACGAGTTCTGACTGAAAATATGGGCGAAAACGTTGTGGTCGGAACGCCCAAATATCCTGATGCTTCCTATGAAGGATACCCTTATAAGGTTATTCCCTATCCAAGTTTTGACACGACGGAGTTTATTTCCGGATATCGCACAGGAAATCCGCTGGCTATCAGGGAGATTGCGCAGATGGCTGAGTTTAAGCCTGACATAATTCACACTCATTGCCCGGCGGCTTCAGCCATAATGGCGAGAATCTTAAGAAGAGAGACCGGTGCGCCGGTTATCTTTACCTACCACACCAAGTTCGATGTCGATATCGCGCGAGCTGTGGGAGATGGGTTCCTTAAAAAAGAGACTATTAAAACCATGATCAGCAATATCGCTGCCTGTGATGATGTGTGGGTGGTATCTCAGGGAGCGGGCGATAACCTGCGGTCCCTCGGCTATGAGGGCGAGATGCACGTCATGAATAACGGCGTAGATTTTCCTAAGGGCCGGGTTGATGCTGATAAGGTAAAAGAGGTTGTTGCGGGCTTTGATCTGCCTGAAGGACTGCCGGTATTTCTTTTTGTCGGAAGAATCATGAAGTATAAGGGGCTTCCAATAATTGTGGATGCCATGAGAATACTATCCGAAAAAGGCTGTGACTATCGCTGCGTATTTGTCGGAGGCGGCGCAGACGCAGAGGAGATGCAGGAGAAGGTAAAAGAGTATGGAATCCCGCTGGATATCGCTGAGGAGGATGGAAAGCTTACGAGCACTGCGGGTTCTTACAAGTGCGGAAAAGTCATATTCACAGGCCCTATTCACAACAGAGAAAAGCTTCGTGCCTGGAATACCAGGGCGGATCTGTTTCTTTTCCCATCCGTATATGACACGAACGGCATTGTTGTCAGAGAGGCTGCGGCCTGCGGACTTGCCAGCGTGCTAATAAAGGATTCCTGTGCGGCTGAGGGCGTTACCCATGCAAGAAATGGCTTCATCATTGAAGAAAATGCAGAATCGATGGCGGCGCTTCTTATGGAGGTTTCAGGGGATATCGAGCATCTCTATCAGATTGGACAGAATGCGATGGATGAGATCTACATTTCCTGGGAAGATGCAGTTAAGACGGCCTATGAACGATACGCTGAGATACATGAGCTGGCTGTTTCCGGTGAACTTGGAATCAGAAAACATCAGAGTCTTGATTATCTCATGAAATCTGCGGCTGCAATCCTTGACGGAACTGAGAAAGCCTTCCATGCGCCAGTTGTTTTTTACGATGGCATGAGGGAGAACTTTGAGGAATTCCGAGGAGACCTTGATGACAAGAGAGATGAACTTCGCATGGATTTCCTGATAAAGCGCGATGAACTAAGCAAAGACTGGAAGGAAAAAAGGGATGAGATAAACGAGCATATTGAAGAGTTTAGAGATGGAATAAACGACAAACTTGGTTTCATAAAAGAAAATCTGGCAGAGACTTTTGACAGAGATAATGATTTCACAGATAAACACGATGACTTTTAAAATGCCGGATCACGCAAAAAGAGGCGGAAATGGAAGAGGTAATTAAGGATAGAGACTGGTACAAATCAATGAGTTTTTATCAGATCTGGGTCCGTAGCTTTGCTGATGGCAATGGAGACGGGATTGGCGATCTTTACGGCGTGTATGACAAGCTCGAGTATGTTAAGAGCCTTGGCGTCGACGGAATCTGGTTTTCGCCCATCTACCCATCGCCAAATGCTGACTATGGCTACGATATTTCGGACTATCGTGACATACATCCCGATTTCGGCGACCTTGATCAGTTTAAAAAAGTTCTTTCAAAGGCCCATGCGCTTGGTCTCAAGGTCATTATGGACCTCGTGGTGAACCACACTTCTGACGAGCATCCGTGGTTTATCGAGAGCAGAAAGGGAAAAGACAATCCTTACAGCGATTACTACATCTGGCGTGACAAGCCCAACAACTGGGACAGCCTTTTCGAGGGCAAAGCCTGGGAGTACGATGAGTGCCGTGGGCAGTACTATCTTCATATTTTTGCCAAAAAACAGCCCGACCTCAACATGGACAACCCTAAGGTCAGAGAAGAAGTCAAGGGCATTATGCGCTTCTGGCTCGACATGGGCGTCGACGGTTTCAGAGAGGACGTTATCAATTTTATATCGAAAAAAGAGGGACTTCCCAACGGAATTCCTTTTTTACCCGCAGTAAACGGAATGCCTTATTACAAGGATGGACCACATATCCACGAGTACATGGCGGAGTTTCGAAAGGTGTGCGACGGTTACGATTGTTTCCAGCTGGGCGAAGGCCCAATGACTACTGTTAAGTCTGCGATGAAGTATCTTACGGGGCCAACAAAGTCTCTGGACATGATGTTTTCTTTTGACCACATGATGGCAGACTGCTTCTACACTGAGTACATGCACAGGCCGTTTTCGCTTCGCAAGTTAAAAAAGGCTTTTTCCAAGTGGCAGTATGCGCTTGACGGCAAGGGCTGGAATGCGCTTTATCTTGAAAATCACGACCATCCGCGCATTATCAGCAGGTATGGCAGCAGTCATTTTTGGTGGGAGAGCGGAACTATGCTGGCAGCAAGCTACATCTTTCAGCAGGGAACTCCTTTTATCTATCAGGGCCAGGAGATTGGCATGACCAATATCCACCTGATGTCGATCGACCAGTACGTCGATGTTTCGTCAAAAACAAATTATTACACCTATCATTTGAAGGAAGACCCGGAGAGGCGCCTTCACAGGATTCATCTGTCCAGCAGAGATTCAGCCAGAACGCCTATGCAGTGGGATGACTCCGAGAACGCGGGCTTTTCGCCGGTTAGACCATGGTTTTATGTAAACAAAAACTATAAGAGAATCAATGTCGCTCGCGAAGAGGAAGATGAATACAGCATTCTGAATTTTTACCGCAAGTGCTTAAAACTTCGCAAGGAGTCTGAGACGCTTATTTTTGGCAAATACAAAGAGTACTTTCCAAAGGATAAGTTCCTCTATGTCTATGAGAGAAGGCTGGGAAAAGAAGTGTATATCATCGTATGCTCTTTTTCCAGAATACCTGTAAAACTCCGCCTTCCTGGCAAGCTTCGCGAAGAGGACGGAGAGCTTGTACTCTGCAATTATCCTGAGGATGCGTTCAAGTACAAGTCCGTCATGCAGAGAAACAGGAGGATTCATTCCAAAGAGGTGGACGAAGTTGTTGAGAAAGTTAACGAGGATCTGCAAAATTTCGAGTTAAAGCATGGAATGATGAGGCCTTACGAGGCGAGGGTATACAGGTTTGAGGATTCAAAGTGATTTGTTTTGGGATATTTGATGTATTGAATCGGATTTAAAGGATAGATAGAAATTGGTATTTTATATTAGTATTTAGAATTAGTATTATGCGTCGTTGGGGGAAAAGAGATGTATGTAAATAGGAAAGCGCATTACCTATCATATTCTTTGTTTTGGGCTGCGGGAATTCACATGGCCGCAAATATAATATTGGGGATAGCAAGATACATAGCGCGAATACAGAATTCGACCGTTCCGGATATGGAAAATAGTGCAATCTGGGCATCACAGGTGTTTATTTCTGCGGTGCAGGTCCTTGTGATGGCATGTGTTTTTGTAAGGGCTTTTGACAGGTTAAAAAAGGCTATGTCAGTAGTTGAGGAAGAAGACCAGCTCAGAATGGCGCTTCTTCAGCAGGAGATCATGGGCTCAAAATTACCTGCTCTCACCGCCGATTCTATTGCAAAGCTCCTTGAACTCTGGGGCGCGATCCTTGTTGGAATCCGCATGGTTTACGACATCTGTTCTCTCGTATACCGCCGCTTTATCGCCGATCTCATTGACTACAGCGAAGCGTCAGAAGTCACAACCGAGCAGTTTGTAGCAATCTACAACAACACTCACGGCTTCAAGTACGTCGGCCTCCTTATTGCACTTCTCATCGGCGTCCTCATGACCGGCATCTTTTTAAACGACCGCTTACTCAAGGTTATAACCCTTATCCTGATGACCTTTTTCCTTTTTTCCTTCGTAATCCTTGGCATGCACACCTTATCAGTCGGAGGCTACAGCGTTGGCATCGTCTGGACTTCCGTGATCTTTCACCTCGTCGAAACCGTCGGCCTCTTCCTCCTTGGCCTCTACCTCCGCAAGCACTATGTTGGACTGTAATTGTTTCTTCTGCAAAATCACTCTAGATGATCAATGCAAATAATAGAATGTGCCTCAGTACTAGTTTCACAAATTATTTATGTGTGGATCTAGCCCTAACTCAAATTTTACATAGAATCAATATTCTTATATATTCTCACGGTATCACAGAGCAGTAACCCTACAAAGTGTTAGCACAACAATTTTTTGAGAAAAGGTGATCCTCGCCTATTAAATGTAAGCAACGGGGGATGTTGCATCTTTTGTTCATATAGGTAGTTGATGTATAAACTCAAAATCCGAGTGTTTTATGGGGAAAAAATATTTAGACGCGAATCATACGCACAAGGAAGATGATTTATAAATTGAAAAAACATAGGGATGTCGATTTTTATGAATAACATGAAATGAGACATCCCTATGTTTTTGAAATTTAATAAATCACGACGCGGAGTAGTGAGCGGATAAATATTTTCCCCATAAACCACCCGGATTTTGTTGTAACCCCTCAATACTCCTCATACAACTAGATGCAACATCCTCGTTGCGATGTTGAAATATACGAGGAGGGACAGAGCGTCAACAATTGTTGTGATGAAAGGGCTGGCCATCACGGCTGGGTCGAAGCCGATCCTCGAAGCCAGCATCGGCAAACAACATCCCACAAGTTTAGCGATCAGCACTACGATAAGAAGTGTGATGCAGATAACGGCTGCAACAGAGATAGCAAGTCTGTCGAGGACAAGCAATTTTACAAAGTTTGCAATAGCGAGAGTCAGTCCGCAAAGAACCGCAACTCGTATCTCTTTCCAGATGATCCGGAAAATGTCCTCAAACTCAATCTCTTTTAGCGAAAGTCCACGAATGATGGATACGCTTGCCTGTGAACCGGCATTACCACCGGTATCCATGAGCATTGGAATGTATGCGGTAAGGATAACATAAGCTGAGAGTGCGTCCTCAAAGCCTGTAATAATGGCACCCGTGAAGGTGGCGCTTATCATGAGGAACAACAGCCAGGGTATCCTGTTTTTATAGGTTTCAAAAATACCAACCTTTGGATAGGGCTTGTCGGATGGCACGATAGCTGCCATCTTCTCGATATCCTCGGTAGCCTCTTCTTCAAGAATGTCCACTACGTCATCGATGGTGATGATGCCGACCATACGAGTTTCATTGTCCACGACTGGCATGGCAGTGAAGCCGTATTTCTGGAACATTCGAGCAGCTTCCTCCTGGTCGGTCATGGTGTTAATGCTGATGACGTTGGTGTTCATGATCTCACCGATGATCTCATCGGGCTTCATGATAAGGAGGTATCTAAGGGCCACTGTTCCTACCAGTACTTTTTGCTTGGTAACAACGTAGCAAATATTGATAGTCTCGGAATCCACACCTTTTTTACGAATGCGCTCAATTGCGTCATTGACAGTCATGTCCTCTCGAAGGTCCACGTACTCGACTGTCATGATACTACCGGCGGAATCCTCCGGGTAGCGCAGAAGGTGGTTGATATCTGCCCTTGTCTCAGGGCTTGCATTGGCCAGAATACGCTTAACGACGTTGGCAGGCATTTCCTCCAAAAGGTCGGTAGCATCGTCGGCCATCAGGTTGTCAATAATGTTGGATGCTTCTCGGTCGGACAGTGAATTGATAATATACTGCTGATTATCCAATTCCAGATCGGCAAATACATCTGCGGCCATGTCCTTGGGCAGGATTCTGAACATTTTGAGGGAATCCTCTTCCTCCATCTCACCCATGGCTGTAGCGATATCAACAGTGTTCATTTCAGAGATGGTCTGGCGAAGCAGAGTGTATTGTCTGGACTCAAGAAGCTCTTGCAGAGTTTCAGCGAGAGTCTTTTCTTCCTGTAATTCCATTTCTCTTTTCTCCTATGAATTTTTCAGTGGTTTTAAAATTGGTACTTCGACCAGGAGCTTGATCGCTACTGCCGCATAAATGAGGATCTGACTTCATTAAAACCACCTTCCTTTCCTTCGGAGAATTGATGATGTGGGAAAATCACTGCAGAATCACGCATTTGATGCGGAATCTGTCTGAAAGTGATATAAATACATCATCGCGAACATAGGCGACGCCTATACATCAACTTTAGCACAGATTTGAAGAATTGTGTAGGTTTAGCCACTCTTATATTTGCTTTGAAAATGATGAGTTGTAACTTTTGTGACTGCTAATGCGTACTTTTACAGATAAAATCACAATATACATTGTAGTTATCTGTATTAAAAATTTGGCCAACTTATGATTTTACAGATAAAACTCGCAAATGAAACTAATATATCTGTAACTCATAAGGCATTTATCTCAGATAAATTCTAGATTATGGATAGTTTATCTGTGGCTACTGGGATATGATATACATATAGATTAAGTAAAAAACTCATTTTTATCTGGATTCTGAAAAATAAGGAAGCAAAAATCTACAGATAAACTATTTGAAGACTCTATTATTATCTGGAATCTGACTGGTTGTGATGGACAGAAGGACCAGTTTCAACGATAATCGAATGTTCAATGACAGGATTGGAGCGGATTGGTGAATTTTACAGATTTTTGTTGCATTTTTTGTTGATTTTTAAAATGGGTTTTCTTTGATAACATAAGAAAAACTGTGATATCGTAGGATATGGGGATATGCAGATAAATTCATAGACAAGCAATAGCGTTAATTATGAATGAGTCAGTACACTAACATCAATCATTTAGTTTATAAAAGGAACGGGTGAGAAATCGATTATGGAAAAATGGGCTAGAATCAAGTACACACCAAATCTTCCTCTGGGAGAGAACAGAACTTACGTAACAGCCAGCAAGGAACACATCGACCTTTCATGCGAGGCGGCATGCGAAGGAATGGTTCTTTTGAAAAATGAAGATGACACACTTCCTATCAAAAAAGGCAGCAGAGTTGCGCTTTTTGGAAAGGGAGTATTTGATTATGTAAAGGGTGGCGGCGGAAGCGGCGACGTAACAGTGCCTTATATTCGCAACCTTTACGAGGGACTCAAGGAGTTTAGCAGTGACGTAACTGTTTTTGACGGCTCCGCAAAGTTTTACAGTGACTATGTAAGGGCGCAGTATGAGCAGGGCGCTCTTCCGGGCATGATAAAAGAGCCTGCGATTCCGGAAGATATACTGGCTGACGCAGCAGCTTTCACAGATACAGCTATTATCGCCATCAGCAGATTCTCTGGCGAGGGCTGGGACCGCAAGGTTGCTGGCGTTGAGAGAGAAGTTCAGTGCGAGGCCGGAGACCTTGTGGCTCAGGGCAACAAGATTTTTGACCATGGCGACTTTTACCTCACAAATGCAGAGAAAAAGATGGTGAAGGCTGTCACAGAAAACTTCTCAAAAGTCATCGTGGTGATGAATGTCGGCGGTGTTGTAGATACCACCTGGTTCAAGGATAAAGACGAGATTTCTTCAGTTCTTATGGCTTGGCAGGGCGGAATTGAAGGCGGTCTTGCTGCAGCAAAGATCCTGCTTGGAAAGGTTAACCCATCAGGTAAGCTTTCTGACACATTCGCTGCAAAGCTTGAGGACTATCCTTCAACTGAAGGCTTCCACGAGGACGATGAATTTGTTGATTACACAGAGGATATCTATGTTGGATATCGCTATTTTGAGACCATTCCTGGTGCCTCATCTAAGGTAAATTATCCATTCGGATTCGGACTTTCATATACTGAGTTCGAGCTTGAGGACTACAGGGCAGAGCAGTTTGCTGTTATAGAGGGCGATCAGACAATCGATGTTTTGTCATTTAGCGTTGTAGTAACAAATGTTGGAAATGTTGCCGGCAAAGAAGTAGTTCAGCTCTACTTCAGTGCACCTCAGGGTAAGCTTGGTAAGCCTTCAAAGCAGCTTGGTGCTTATGCAAAGACAAGACTTCTTCAGCCGGGCGAATCTCAGCGCATCACGCTTTCTCTTTATGCTGATGATATGGCGTCCTATGACGATCTTGGCAAGGTGAAGAAAGCTGCATGGGTTCTTGAAAAGGGCGAGTACAAATTCTTTATCGGAACTTCCGTAAGAGATGTTATCGAGCATGGTTTCAGATACGAACTTGCAAAAGATAGAGTGGTAGAGCAGGTTTCAAACAAGCTTGTTCCTACATCACTTAAAAAGAGAATGCTGGCTGACGGCAGCTTCGAGGAGCTTCCTCAGAAGGAGCCTGTTGACACCTATGCAACTATTTTCCCAAGAGAAAAGAACTGGAAGGAGACCATTCGCTGGTCAACTGCCCTCACTCCTGAGATGAGAAAACAGGACAGAAGACAGCTCTTTTTACCTCCTGCAGACACAGATCCAAAGCAGTTCATTGATGTTGCAAACTGCAAGGTGACTTTGGAAGACTTCATGGACCAGCTTTCAAACGAGCAGCTGGCATCACTTCTTGGTGGCCAGCCAAATACAGGAATGGCTAACACCTTTGGATATGGTGGACTTACAGAGTTTGGCGTTCCATCTGCCATGACAGCTGACGGCCCTGCAGGTGTCAGAATTGCAAAAGAGGTAGGCGTTGTGACCACTGCCTTCCCTTGCTCAACACTTATGGCTTGCACATGGAATGAAGACATGTGTTACAAAGTAGGTGAGGCTGGCGGAGCAGAGGCAAAAGAGTGCAACTTTGCAGCATGGCTCACTCCTGCGGTCAACATCCACAGAAGTCCACTTTGCGGAAGAAATTTTGAGTATTACTCAGAGGATCCTTTCCTTGCCGGAAAGCAGGCAGCAGCTATGGTTCGTGGTATTCAGAGCAACAACATCATCGCAACACCTAAGCACTTTGCTTTGAACAACAAGGAGACCAACAGAAAAGCCAGCGATTCACGCGCTTCTGAGCGTGCAATCCGCGAGATATACCTTAAGGCCTTCGAGATTATCGTAAAAGAGGCTGAGCCTTGGAGCATCATGTCTTCCTACAATATCATCAACGGTCAGAGAGCTTCTGAGTCAAAAGATCTTTTGACAGGAATCCTCCGTGATGAATGGGGGTTTGATGGCGTTGTGGTCAGCGACTGGTGGGGATACGGCGAGCACTACAAGGAAGTTCTCGCAGGAAATGACATCAAGATGGCATGCGGTTATCCTGAGCAGCTTCTTGCAGCAATCGACAAGAAAGCTCTTAAGAGAAAAGACCTTGAGATATGCGCTGAAAGAATTTTGAAAATGTTGATAAAACTTGATTAATTTTTTGTTATATTTATCGCAATATTGTGTATTTTGGCTTATAATAATATTAGTGATAATATCCTTAAATTTTTTCTCTGAGAGAAGGAATTATGTGGGGAAGCATTTACTTAGCGTAATAAGGATATAATACAGGATTGGAGGTGGTGTCTATGAAAAAAAGATCATTTGCGGGAATGATAGCTTCGGTGATTATGTTGGCAGTTGTGGGATGTTCAAATGGAACAGTCTCATCTGAGGGCGCCGACCTTAAGCCTGTTATTTATCTTTACCCTGAGCAGGATGGAACAGAGGTAACGGTAACCTTAGATTACAACGGAACACTGACAACTCTTGATCCTGCCTTCAATATCGACAAAGGCTGGACAGTAACCGCCAACAAGGATGGCCAGATCACTTTAGGTGACAAGCAGTACAGATACCTTTTCTGGGAAGGAAATCCTAACAACCAGTACAATTTCTTTTCCGGCTTCTGTGTAAAGGGTTCGGATACCGAGGCATTCTTGAAGGATAAGCTTGCTTATCTTGGACTTAATTCAGCTGAGAGCAAGGAGTTCATCGATTTCTGGCTTCCTCAGATGAAGGACAACAAATACAATGTCATCAGCTTCCAGGAAGGTGCTTACACCAATAATGCAAAACTCGATGTCAGCCCACAGCCAAGCAGTGTGATCAGAGTATTCATGGCATGGTATCCATCGGAAAAAGAGGTTAAGATCCTTCCTCAGTACTTAGACGGAGCAAGCCGCAGCGGATTCTCAGTAGTTGAATGGGGCGGCAATAAGGTTAAATAAAATATTAACTTGCAACTATACTTATGATGTTCTAAAATGTTGTGCGTGGTATCGGATTAATTTCGACGCCACGCACTCTTTTTTCATAAGGTAAAAGAGTGTATGACAGATGCAACAGCAACAGGTTTTATGTTGTTTAGTATTTAATTTTTTGTATGAAAGGTCAAAATTATGATGCAATCACGTACACATAACTGTGGTGAGCTTCGCATTTCAAATGTCGGCGAGAGCGTTACTTTGGTAGGCTGGCTTGAGAACATGCGTGAAGTTGGTAGCGGACTTGGTTTCGTAGTTCTTCGTGACTTCTATGGCACAACACAGATAGTTCTTGAGACAGAAGAGATGGTTAAGACTGTTAAGGCCATCAACAAGGAGTCAACAATTTCAGTTAAAGGTGTTGTCAGAGAGCGTAGCTCCAAGAATCCTAAGCAGGAGACCGGTGATATCGAGGTTGTTCCTGAG
>JAEEGL017378422.1_pt1 | contig 20574 bp, 14 predicted proteins | sample 9134231 | NCBI WGS metagenome assembly JAEEGL01 (sample SAMN16246548, study PRJNA631951) | gut metagenome | biome: gut microbiome; feature: rumen; material: fiber-attached | host: Bos | place: Iran: Karaj | collected 2018-10
CTGCTCTGCGCAATATACCGAGGGTGCATGTCATGCAGTCGCGGGTATTGCGTACAGACCCATTGCTGGGATTGATGGAGATCGAACGCAGGGATGGAACGATGAATGATATTCCTGCGCTCAGGGATTCGGCGATTCGTCAGACTTCGATTCTGATTCCTGCGGGGGATAAGCTTGCGCAGATTTTTATCTATCTTCCGATGGAAGGTGAAGAATCCGTTAAGATATATACACTTTTGATGGATCATCTGATTTCTGATATTCAGGTTTTTCAGAAACCGGTTGTACCGGAGGGGAATTCTGCCGTGCATCCTGAGGGGACATTGTCTCTGATGCCGAAGGCGTTGTGGATAGGTGGCATTTTTGCGGCATTTGTCATTTTGCTGTTGAGTGTGATGTCGCAGATCAGGCGTGCGCAGAAAAAGAAAGAAGATATCCGCATGCAGATGCAGATAGATGCAGCCGATCACAGCGATGATCCGGAGTTGGATCTGGATGTCGATGATCTGAAGCGACCAAAAGACTGATATCATGGCAAAAGAAGAAAAAAACACGGATGTTGGAATGAGCGGCGAGAGCGGCGGAATCACTTCAGGTTCAGAGGGTGAGCCTGAGGATTTGCGAGTCGATGATGGGCCGGCGGATAAGCCTGAGTGTGAGGGGGAGTCTGAGAATTTATCAGGCGATGAGGCACCGGCGGATAAGCCTGAGGGAGAGCAAACGCAGGTAAAGGATTCCGGAGAACCGAGTGTTCAGACGCGAGTGAAACGCGTCGGTCTGGCTGCTCTGATTCTGTCGTTGGGCATCATGTGTTCGCGTCTGCTTGGGTATGTACGCGAAGCGGTGATTGCCTATCAGGCTGGTGCCGGGGCCGAGACGGATGCCTACAATGCGGCATTTTTGCTGCCGGATATGATGAATCATTTTCTTGCCGGCGGGACGCTGTCGATTACATTTATTCCTCTGTTTGCCGGATATCTGAGCAAAAATGAGCCCAAACGTGCTGAGCGATTATTTTCGCTGATTGCGACGACGATGGGGACGCTTTTGGTGGCAGCGATTATTCTTTGCTGGAGTTTTGCGACACCGCTGGCACAGCTTCTGTTTCCCGGTTTTAGTCCGGAACAGATTGCGAATACCGTATCGATGACGCGCATCATATTGCCTGGACAGTTTTTTCATTATATGGGCGGTCTGATGATGGCTGTACTGATGGCCCAGGGACAGTTTTTGCCTTCGGCGATGGCGCCCTTGATTTACAATTTGCTCATCATCATTTGCGGTCTTGTTCTTGGGGGAACGCTTGGGATGCAGGGATTTGCGATTGGTGCGCTTTTGGGTGCCGTTTTGGGGCCATTCCTGCTTCCGCTGGTGTTTTTGAAATCCCGGCTGAGATATCGTCCCGTATTTGGATTTGGGGATCGCGATTTTAAGAAGTACATCTTTTTGACACTGCCCCTGATGATCGGGGCGAGTCTGACGACAGTCGATGAATGGGTGGGGAAGTTTTTGGGGTCGAATATGGAGGCCGGTTCGATCAGCTGGCTGAACTATGCCCGTCGACTGGTACTCGTTCCGATAGCGATTGTGGGCCAGGCAGCTGGTCAGGCGGCATTGCCGTATTTGTCGCAGCTTTCTGCGCGCGGTGAATTTGATACGGCGGCGGCGACGCTTCACAAGACCTTGAGAAATGTCGTAATTTTATCGCTTATCATGGTTGGATTTTTTGTCATTCTGGCAGAACCCATGGTTTCGATCGTGTATGAGCGGGGAGCGTTCAGTGCGGAAGATACGGCGAAGACTGCGATGATCCTGAGGATTTTGGCGATTTCGATCGTTTTCTGGACGATTCAGATGGTGAGTGTACGTGCATTTTATGCTGCCCAGAATACATTGACGCCGATGATTCTGACGACGATAGTGACTCTGATATCGCTGCCGGTGTATTATTTTCTGAGTCAGTGGATGGGGTTGCCGGGGCTGGCACTGGCTTCGTGTATTGGTATGGCGATGCAGGCTTCCTCCATTGTCATTTTCTATCATCGTCGGAATGCGCATTTTAAGCCATTAAAGATCGTCCGGGCGATGGGGACGGGTATTGTTTTTGGTCTCATTGCTGCAGCTGGAAGTTATGGCGGACTTTGGCTGGTTCGGCAGATCCAGATGGAATCTCATTTGTGGAAAGTTCTGCTTGAACTTGGGATACCGGGATGTATTGGTGTATGTCTGGTTTGTATTTTTGCCCGGTTCCTGATTCCTGAGGAGTTTATGGGATTTTGGTCGAAGATCAGGCGTCGTCTGCCCGGGCGTTTAAAAAGATGAGCACATGGCGTATTGGCGAAGCCAATAGCCATGTGGCCGCGGTGTATTGGCGGAGCCAATAGCCGGGGCGACCATAAGAATATTTCCATAGGACATTGATAATATCATTTCTTTGCAAGTGTGCGGATCTCTGGTAAAACGCTACAATATGTTCTTGTAAGGAGCACAGTATGTTAAAGCGTTGTATTTATATTATTTTGTCAGGTGTTGTTGCTTCCGTGGCTGTATGGGCCGGGATGCCCAGGCTCGCTGCAGATAATCATCAGGTTACGGAACCCAAACCGGTCAGTCAGCCGACTGAAAAGATAGCAGATGAAGGTGGGGAGCCTGCATTTCATGAGAGTGTCGCAGCCCTGATCGATGCCGGGGATGACGAGCTGAATGCGGATATGCTGGGGGCTGGTACAGACGACAGCATTTCCGGGGCATTGGAGCCCGATGATGGAGTCAGAATCCGTCTTGCGACACCGGATGTCGTGCCTCTGATGGATGTTCCCGAGGCGAAAGCAGACGGCGATAAGGTCAATGCATTGGCTGCGATGGCGAAACTGGATGCATTCAAGCAGGTCAGGACGCTTGCGATCGTCGATCTCAGGAATGGAAAAGTGGTGGAGAGTGCAGAAGAGGATGCGGCACTTGAACTGATGGAAAAAATCCGTTCGGCAGGCAATCAGAAAAGCGGCCTGGAGTACAGGATAGCCGGGGATAAAGCCATGCGTTATGCGTGGTATTGTCTGGATGATGATGCGGAAAAGTGTCTTTTGGCCGAACGCGGGATGACCTTTGATTTTCCTGCTGAATTTCCTGTCGAATCCCGGTGTGAGATGGCGGACAAGGAGTTCTTTACGTGCGGTGGTGTGGCGGCTAATTCGGTTGCACTGTTTGGGGCATCGGATTGTTCTCTCGACGAGGCACGAACGGCGATACTGAGTGCAATAAAGACGCAGCAGGCGGATTCCGGTATTGTGGAAGCAAATGGCAAAACCTGGAAATTTGTCAGAAAAGGTCTGAAGTCATCGTGTGAGCTGGTGTCTTATGCAGAGGCTGCAGTCAGAACGCAGGAGCCTGCAGCTTTGGTCGTGGGTGATACACCGATCGTCAAAAAAGATTCTTACTCTCTTCAGGCAATAGGTTTGTCGATTGGTGCAGGCTTGCTGATGATACTGTTGGGATTTGTCTGTACGCGCCGCAAAGAAGAGCAGCCGGATACCGACGAAAGAATGGATGCTTTGCGCAAAGAGTACGACAACGTCAAGCGAGAACGCATCAATGCATTGCGTGAAAAGAATGAACTCGGTGCGGAAGTCGAAAAGCTCAAAAAAGAGGCAGAGGAAAGCTCTGAAAAAGTAAAACAGCTTCAGGATGAGCTCGATTCCGCGAAGGCGGATTATCAGAAAGAGCAGCTGATGCGCATGAGTCTGGCGGAGGATAACAAACGTCTTGAAGATGCGGCTGCAGCGAATAAAAAGCAGCAAACAGTGGTTGAAAGTCCGATTAAATTCACTGCCGGTTCATCGAATTCGAATATTCCCAATGTTCCGCAGGCTGGAATTCCGGACAGTACAGAAAAGAAAACAGAAGATCTGAGTCATCCGACGACCGAAACAAACCGCGTGACGGCGCAGGCCACCAATGATGGTATAGAAGAGCTGACTTCGAAAGAAAAATCCCAGGCATTTTTTGATGCATTGAGTGACGATGGCTGGGATGAGATTGCTGAGAGTTTTGATGCCATATTTACCAAGCCTGCGAACAAGGGAGATGGTTCTGATTCGAAGAATGCCGAGGGTGCCGAAGATGGCAATGAGCGTTCGTATGGTATTTCAGAGTTCCTCAATATGCTTAATGAGGATGATATACGTCAGGAAGCAGATTCATCAGATGCGCCATCGCTGCCGAAAGATACCTTCCAGGGTATGTCATCAGTACCTTCAGGCGTAAAGAAAACGACGCTGGCGAGTATCCCGTCTTTGAGTCCGAAGAGCGTTCCGACGCTGAAAACAGTTCCGAATCTTCAGCAGAAAGTGGCGGTTGAGCCCAATATGCGCCGCAATACACTTTTTGGGGTTGGTTCCTTTAATTCAACCAACAAGTCAAAGCCATCGCAGACATCCACAGCTTTTATGGGATCCAAGTCGAATGATTCCGGCAATACGACTCTGACCCCCGGAGGCAGCGGAGAGCATCGCAGTGCGCCGACGGCAATGGGGCAATCCATGGAAAATAATCCCGGGATTACGATGCAGCCGATGACTGCAGCCTATGTCGAAAAGGCGGATGAATCCTTTAAACCCGCCCCGTCATGGACAGGAAAGTCCTTGTCATCGGATGGTGTTGATCAGAACTCGCTGTACAATGCCCTTAAACGGCGTGCGAAGGATGTTTCTGAGCTGGATATGGCAGCGGCGGAAGTTAAAAAGGACCAGGCTGGAGCGAATTCCGGAGCATTTGAATATAACCGTGGTTTATCGCGATCCGGTGTCTTTTCGGTAACCGGCAGTCGGGTTGATATCGATCCGCTTTCGGATAATGAGTATTTTAAGTCACTCTATGAAAAATACATCGAACTTCAGAAACAGTGCGGTGAATCGACGAACAAGTTTACGCAGGAACAGTTTGTGAGTCGTCTTGCCCGCGAAAAAGAACGTCTGATCAAGACATATAAATGCCGTACAGTTCGTTTTACTGTCTATGTCAAAGAGGGTAAGGCCAGTCTGAAGGCAACACCTCAAAAATAGTCAGGCTTTCAACGGTTCATCAATCCACAGATAATCGGCAGAGGCGTTCTATAGGACGTCTCTGCCGATTATTTTCCTATACAGACTGTTTCCCGTTGGTTTTATCCATGGCCGGGGGGACTGAGGAGCGTGGATGAATGCTTTGTGATATGACGGTTATACAGTATTGACGTGCTATGATAGAAAAAATACGCCTTGATGACTGGCTGGTTGAACATGAGCTGGTACCGACCAAAAGCCAGGCAAAATCCCTGATTATGGCCGGTAAGGTTATGGTGAACGGCAAGATCATTGACAAAGCCGGGACACCGACGAAGGTTGATGCGGATGTTCAGATTACCGGCATGCCGAGTCAATATGTTTCGCGGGGTGGATATAAGCTTGCAGGAGCTCTTGATCGGTTCAGTGAGCTTCGAATTGAAGGAAAGATTGCTCTGGATATTGGTGCTTCTACTGGTGGATTCACGGACTGCCTGCTTCAGCGCGGAGCAGCAAAAGTGTATGCTCTCGATGTGGGATATGGTCAGTTAGCCTGGAAATTGCGTACAGATCCGCGCGTTATAAATATTGAACGCACCAATTTTCGTTATACGGAAGCAGGTTTTTTTGCAGATCCCGTTCAGCTTGCGGTGGCGGACGTTTCTTTTATTTCTTTGGATAAAATACTCGAACCGCTCAAAGTCCATCTTGATCGCGAGGCCGATTGTGTTTTTTTGATCAAACCGCAGTTTGAGGTTGGAAGAGATCAAATCGGATCAGGTGGTGTCGTTCGGGATGACAAAATCCGCGCGCAGGCCATCGAACGAATTATTGGTATGGCCAAAGATTTGGGATACCAGCTCATCGATGGTGCAGACAGCACTCTCCCCGGTGCAAAGAAGGGGAATGTGGAATATCTGGCCTGGTTTCACTGGTGTACTAAGGATTAGGCGGCAATTCGCGAATGCCGATTTTTCGGATGCGCGAGAAGTAAGCTTTGAGTACTTCCGGGTTGTTTTCGTATCGATCCTGAATTTCCAGATCGAGATCGACGATGTTGCTCATCGAAGATCGGATTTCTTCATCCTGTAAGCTGAGTTCCCGACTGACTGATTCGTAGGTACGAAAATCCATTTGTCTGGAGCTTTCTTCCCAGACCGGCGTATATTTTTCGATGCATTCATCGAGTGCAGAGAATAATGCTTCCGGATTATCGACATTCATGCGCATGGCTTTTTCGATGGCCTGCAGAGCTTCGAGTTGTTTTTCGAAAGTATTTTTTCCACATGCAGTCAGAAAACATAACGCAATACAGAGAGCAAGGGGACAGAACCACTTCAATTTAATCATCATAGTAGAAATCCCCGACTTTTTTGCCCTTTTTGGGTTTGGCAATTCCGAATGGATCGGATTCTGTTTTGGATGAATTTGATGATTTATGGGATGCCCCTGAGGATTTATGCTGTGCCGGACGTGGTGCAGGAGCTGCGTCCATTTTTTCAAGATGAACCTGAAGCGTCAACTTATCGCTTGGTTCGAGCATGATTTTTTTCTCCCAGGGTTTGTATTCAGGACACGTAATCTGAATGTTATGGGTGCCAGTTTCGAGTCTGATGGATTCTGGAGGTTCACCGACAGCATCCTCATCGATCGTACAGTTACATCCGGTTCTTTCCGGGAGTTCGAGTCTGAGAACCGGAATGCGTTCGAGGGCTTGTTTGGCTGCATCAAGCTCATTTTGGGCCGAGATATTGTCTTTGTCTTTTTTGAGCAGTGTTTCGTAGAGTTCGATTGCCTCTTCCAATTGTCCTGCATTGACTTTTTCGCGAGCATCGGAAAGCAGTTTTCCCCGTTTAATCAATGTGTTGTAGTCATCGATTTTGAGGAGCAGATCAGGGGTGTCAGGAGAGGCTTTTGCTTCGAGTGTATTGACCTGATCCTGAGCATCATCCCATTGATTGTTGCGGATATTTTCTTCGATTCGTGCGTAGAGTGTTTCGAGTCCTTCATTCAGGGATTTATCCTGAGCGGCTGTTTGACCGGGGGAAGTCTGTTCTGAAGGATGAAACACGATGGCTGTAATGACGACAGCAGCGATAACGGCGACGCACAGAAGGACGATGACGAGTATTTTCCGATCCCGTGCATCCCGTGCGTAATTGTTTTGCTGCATCAGCGAAATGGAAGAAACGTCGATGGGATGACTGCCCACGCCAGAAACAGCACTTGCATAGCTGACGCTGCTTTCGCTATCAGAATCCACATCATTTGATACCGGTACCGGCGGCATCGGGGGGGCCGACGGATGGTTTTCACCCTCCTCCGTTACTTTCTGTAGCTCTACTTTGGCCAGGCTCATGGAGCTGTATCCGGCCATAATTTGCGGTGCATCGAGAGCATAGGATATTGCATTGAGAAGATCGAGCGCCGTTTGAGGACGTTTTTGAGCATCCTTTTCGAGACACTGATCGATGACTTCGCACAGCGTTTCGGGAATATTTTGTTCCGGTTTCACCATGAGGCGGAGCGGTTTGGGGGCATTGTTGACATGCTGATATAATATGGCGTTGTCAGTTGACCCCGTAAACGGCTTTTGACCGGCGAGCATGAGGTAGAACATGACACCGAGCGCATAGACATCGGTTCGCGTATCGGAAATTCCGGATAGAATCTGTTCCGGAGACATATAGGATGCGCTTCCGACGAGCTGTTGTTCCTTGGTCAGGTCTTCGCCGCCCTGGGCGAGTTTTGCCAACCCGAAGTCGAGGATTTTGACGAAGTTTTTTTCGCCTTCAAGCTCACACAGAACGATGTTTGCCGGTTTGATATCGCGGTGAATGAGTCCCATTTTATGGGCTTCTGCAATACCCTTTAATGTTTGGACTGCAATAGGAAGGAACTCGTCCAGTGTCAGGGCACCATGGGCCTTGAGGTATTTTCCGAGTGTTTCTCCCTGCGCATATTCCATGACGATATAGGCCAGATTGCCATCTCTGCCGTAATCAAAAATCGTCACAATATTGGGATGCTGAAGTCGGCTCAGCCCCTTTGCTTCCCGTTCGAATCTGCTTACTGCATCTGCGTCATCCAGCAGGATAGGATTGAGGACTTTCAGGCAGACATTGCGATTCAGATTGGTTTGCTGGGCCAGATAAACGACCCCCATTCCACCTTTGCCGACACGTCGAATGATCTTGTATCTGCCGGAGATTATTTCACCTTCCAGATTGTCCAGTGCATTCTGCTGTTGGGGAGCTGAAGTCTCCATATCCACCTCTTAACCTCAAATTACCCCGTACCGGGTTAGACATCATTATTAATAGAATGTATTGATGTAATTTGACAAGTATTCTCGGTTTTTTTAGTTGTCAGTGGCTGGGGGTTAGTTGTTGGCACAAAATAAAATCAGTCACGCCCCAACGGGGCGTAACATCTAACAACTAACGACTATTCAAAAGCAATGCGGCTTTTCGAGATAACTTTTGAGTTCCTCTTCTGATGCATCCAGGCAGAAAGAAATGCTGTCATCCGTGGATCGTCTGCGCATTTCTGCCTGTATTTGTGCCATAAGCGGTCTTGATCCCGGGCCGGCGGTTTCGTGATTGTCGATATGCGTGACCGGCATCATTCCGCAGGCGGTGCCCGTAATAAAAACCTCTCGTGTTGGTCCGATGAAGTCCGAAATCAGCATGGCATCATCTTCGATGACTTCGAATCCAAGTCTCCTGGCGGAGTCCATGACAAAATTCCTCGTCAGGCCAATCAGGGCATAGCGAGCAGCGGGTACTTTCAGAACAGGTTTGCCGCCGATCATTTCGGCAACGAAGATGTTGTCTGCCGTGGCTTCGGCAACATAGCCGTCGCGGGTGAGCATGATGGTTTCGAAAGTCCCCTTGGGGCGTGTTTCGAGCAGTGCCAGAATATTATTCAGATAGTTGTTGGTTTTGACATTGGGATCGAGGTGGTGAGGATCATTTCTTCGCATCATCCGGGCGACCGATACATCAATGCCGTATTCGTAGCGTTCTTTGGGATAGAGCAGGACTTTTGAGCAGACAATATAGAGGGATGGTGCAGCGCATTTAAACGGCGCTACAGCAAGATCTCCGATGCCGCGGGTCAGGACGGGGCGAATGTATGCGGACTGATTATTTGGTCCCATGGCTTCGCGGCACAATGTGACAATAATCTGGCAGATTTCTTCGCGCGAATAGGGAAATTCCAGTCCGACTTTTTGGGCCGATTTGAACCATCGATCGATGTGTTCCCGGAATAAAAGGATGCGGCGGTTATCGATGCGAATGCCTTCAAAGACTGCATCGCCGTACAGATTTCCATGATCGAGAGGACTCAGGGCGGCTTCATTGAGTCTGAAAATTCCATCTCTTCTTTCGAGACCGGAATGAACGTCCTCAAAGGCATGGGTTTCGGGACGTTCAAGGCAAACCGGAGTCATGCCCGGGATATAGGGCATGCTCAGAAAAACTCTGGTATGGTTTACCATTTCGGATAATTCAGCCGCAATTTGAGTTGGTGTGTTCAATATATGTTATCCTCATACGAAAACGTTTTCGGTACTTCGGCATGCATCACGTACACATAGCTGGTAGTTGATGTAGCCGTTTCTGATTTCTTTTTGCAGTTCCCCTACGAGATGATGTGTAGAGGAAGCAAAGGTTTCACGCGTTATTGGTGCAAAGAACCAGATACAACGAATGGGAATGCCGGCATTGTCGATGCGGGCTTCCAGATGCTTTTCCTTGAGCGTGCGTACATCAGACAAATGCGCATTCTTAATGCATATCATGGGTTTGGGATTCTGTGAACCACAGGGTTCAAGACGAAGCAGCTCATCGAAGAGAGAAGCCTGGATTTGTTCGGGTTCCAGACAACAGGTAATTTCCGTCATCGGAATTTCCGGCTCCCCGTCGAGCTGGGCAATGGCATTTTCGCACAAACCACTTCTAAATTCTTCGAGATTTTCGACGGGGCACGAAAAACCTGCGGCAGCCGCATGTCCGCCAAATTTGGTGAGCAAGTGGCCGACTGAGGTCAGCGCTTTGACTGCGTGTACCGCCGGTGTGGATCGAATGCTTCCCGTCATCATGCATCCATCGATGGTTGCGATGGCAACGGGTTTGTGGAAATGCTCTTTCAGTTTTCCGGCAACGATTCCGGCGACTCCGCTGTGCCATGTGGGGGATTCAGGAAGTGCAATGACGATGAAGGGGGCTTCTGCATCACCAGCCTGTTCGATGGCAGTCTGAACCATGGAGGCCTGAATATTCTGGCGATTGAGATTCATGGCGTCGAGCTTTGCGGCAAGGTTTGCTGCAATGACGCTGTTGGGGGCATGAAGCAGATCGATGATGAGCGTTGCCGAAGCAAGTCGTCCGGCCGCGTTGATGCGTGGTCCGATGCGATAGCTGATGGCTGTGCTGTCGATAGTTCCCGGCTGGGCATTCGAAACATTCAGAAGCGCCTTGAGGCCGGGTTTGCTGATATCGTAATTGAGTGAATCCAGTCCGAAGGTAACAATGGCTCGGTTTTCGGGATCAGATAATGAAACGACGTCGGCAACCGTGCCCAGAGCTGCGAGTTTCATCAGGCTTCTCAGAATCATATCGTATTTGGGATGTGAGCTGAGAAGGGCTTGGGCGAATTTTAAAGAAATACCGCATGCAGCCAGTGATTTGTTCGGATAGCTGCACCCCGCCTGCGGCGGGCACAATACCGCATAGGCCGAAGGCGGAACGCCCTGGCCGATGGGAATATGATGATCGAGAACGATAACATCGATGCCATGCTGCTGCGCAAGTGAGATAGCGGCTTCATCGCGTACGCCGATATCGGCGGTCACAATGAGTTTTATGCCGTCATCGATGGCTTTTTGTGCGGCGATTGTCGTAAATCCATAGCCCTCAACCTTTCGATCCGGAATGTGATAGCTGAATTCCGTGTGGCCGCATATTTTCAGAACACCCTGCAAGATCAGGGAACTCATGGTTCCGTCGACATCGTAATCCGTAACGACCCGAATCGGTTCTCGCTCGCAGATAGCTCTTTTCAGGCGCTCACAGGCTTTGGGCATGTTCAGCATCAACATGGGATCATGCAGATGATCGAGCGTGGAGTGCAGGAATTCTTCGATGTCACGTCCCGGATTCAGATTCAGGGCTGCAAGGCACGAAGACAGGACAAAGGAAAGACCATGCTCGCGCATAATTCCGTCGATACGGGACATGTCCGGGGCGTAGTGCCAGTAAGCTCCGCAGTCTGATAAAGTCAGTGATTGAGTCGTCAGTTCCATGTATCCTCCTGGGACAGCCGGAGTGCCCCGTCGGGGCGCCTCTTTATTGCGTTTTCGTTTAAAATGAAAGATGATTGTTTGAGTTGTGAGTTGGAAGTTGGAAGTTGGGAGTTGGGAGTTGGGAGTTGGAAGTTATTGGGAATTCGTAATTCGTAATGCTTAATGCTCAATGGATAGGGGTTAGAGACGTGTCGCGACACGTCTGTACTCAATGGATAGGGGTTAGAGACGTGTCGCGACTAATCAACTCACTTTTTAGTATGACCTTTGTGATTGCTTAACTCATGCCTCATGTCTTTGGTGAATAATCAAAAATGGGCATCACATTAAAACAAATACTCGCCGGACCGCAGTGGGCGGTTATTCGCAATGCCTGGTACGGTATGGCTATGCGAAGAATAAGGGGATGCACGGCATTTCATGCCGGCGAATTCTGGGCATCTTCCCTGAGGGATGAACTTTATGCGGGCGGCATCCATGTCAATGCGTGGATACAGACTTGTTTCTTCCAGAACGCCGAAGCGTGTCCGGACAATCCTGAACCGGAATCCGATGTATTGCCCGATATGAATTGGGCAAGGATGTGGTTGGATCGGGTTTGCAATGGGATAAAACCGGATCCGGAAAACCCGGGGGCTGCGCATGACCCACAATGGAATGAGCCTTTTTTGCAGGAAGAATTTTATGCGCTGTATCGAATCGTCAGAACCGGATGGACGCGAGTCATTGAGGATTTTAAGAGCGGCAGCGGCGGCGTGGAAAATGTAGCCGAACACAGTTTTAAGACGATGGTTCTGGCCAGAGCTATGGCCGGAAAGGAAAGTCATCGGTTGTCTCTGATGGCTTTGATTCATGATCATGCGGAGCTCCTGATTGGTGATTTGACACCGGGACAGTTCGATAATCGACGTCAGAAACATGAAATGGAGTGGCAGGCTTATTCCGGATTCATTCGGGCATCTTCCCTGGAGGCGGAAAAACAGAATGAAGTGTTGTCGCTGTACCGGGAATGTCTCGAAAATCGCAGTGAAGATGCGAAAATTGTCCATCTGGCAGATAAGCTCGATATGGCGCTTCAGGCTTATGTGTATGAAGTCATGTTCCAGGTGGATTTGAGCGAGTTTTTTGTCTCTGCTTCTGAAGACATGCACCGGACTCTCAATCAGTGATGCCATCGAAGGGGGAATTGTTTCACTCGGTGTGTCGATTTTTTTTGATTACTCCAATTATGGCTATAGTTATTGATATGTATGTCGTATTTGCGCTTTGCAGCGCGATTGCTTTTTTATACGCTTACGCGGCAGGGGGTGTTCGATTGTGAACACCCCCTACAACCCCCGCACGCTTTTGAGGGCTATCGCAGTTGCGGGGCGAATGTCCATCCCTGGACATGTCGCCCTCGCCTCTCGCCGCCGTCCATGGCGGCGTAGTGATTAAGATGAATCCCAAACATGGTTATTCGAAACCGTTGAATACAGGTAAGAAGATGAAAATACTCATTACCGGCGGTGCCGGATTTATTGGTTCACACTTGCTTTCCAGATGTCTGAGGGACGGACATCAGGTCGTCGTCGTCGATAATTTTCTGACCGGAAAGATGTCGAATATCGAGGCTGTTTTGTCGGAAAATCCGGATTATGCCGCGCGATTTACCCTGGTGCGCGAAGATATTCGTCATCCGGAAGCCATGTGCAGCCTTACCGATGGCATGGATATGATTTTTCACGAGGCAGCCATTGGGTCCGTGCCCTGGAGCATTCGCGATCCGATGCTGGTGCACGAAACGAATCTGACGGGCTTTCTGAACATTCTGGAAGCAGCCAAAAAGAATCATATCCGGCGCGTCGTCTATGCTTCGTCGAGTGCCGTATTTGGCGATGCACCGGATGTGCCTGCCGTCGAAGGCCGCGAGGGCGCTAGTCTTTCGGCTTATGCGGCATCCAAGTTTTCGCAGGAAATCTATGCCCAGGCTTATGCACGCTGTTATGGTCTGGAAATCGTCGGACTGCGCTATTTCAACGTATTTGGTGCGCGCCAGGATCCCAATGGAGCCTATGCTGCAGTCATTCCGCGCTGGGCGCTTGCCATGTCTTCGGGGGTGCCCTGCACGATATTTGGCGATGGTCATTCGACGCGCGATTACTGTCATGTGGACAACATCGTCGAGGCCAACATGCTGGCTGCCCGGGCCGATCTTTGTCAGGCAGCAGGCTGCGGTGCGGATTTGGCGCTGAATATCGGCTGTGGCGCCGAAACGTCGCTGCTTGAGCTCCATGATATGATGGCAGAAAATTTCGAACTTTTGCGCGGCATTCATGTGGAGAAGCCAAAATTTGAGCCGCCGCGGGCCGGCGATATCGAACGATCCGTGGCGGATATATCCAAAGCAACCAGAATTCTGGGATTTAAGCCCGGTATTTCGGTCCGGGAAGGTCTTCGGAATCTGATTGCGGGGGCTTCGCTATGAATTCCCCGTTCGGGTAATTCATACGCTCGCTGTTTGTACGCCGCTATGCAGGTGTGCCCTTGTCCCACCTGCATACGCGGCGTATTGCATTTGATTGTGAGAGAATATTTTGACATAATAGAGCATTGTGTTTTTCCCCGAATTCATGGCTGGTGCTTTGTAGCCGGGACAACTTTGTTGGAGGAATCTATGAAAAAGTGTCTGTTTCCTGTGTTTGTTGCACTCGTTTTGATGGGCTGTGCCGATACGACATCGAGCGGCAGCGATGATAATGCCTGCGGAAATGGCGTGGTGGATGCCGGTGAGAAGTGCGATATCAAGCTCGCCGTCACATGTCAGCAGTTTGATGCGACCAAAACGTGGCAGGATGGCGGTGCGGCGACCTGTTCTGCGGATTGCACGCAGATATCGCAGGGAACCTGCGCAGAACGCCAGCTGACGCAGGGCAAATGCGGCGACGGCGTCATGAATACCGGCGAAAAATGCGACGGCAATGACGGCGTATCGTGTGCAGCCTTCGATGCCACGAAACAGTGGCAGGCCGGCGGAAAAGCCGCATGTTCCAGCGATTGTCAGAAGCTCGAAAAGGGAACCTGCGTGGAAGCTGCAAATCCGCAGCCGGGTGAAAAATGCGGCAATGCTGCGCTCGATGACGGCGAAAAATGCGATACCAAACTGACCTATACCTGCGCAGATTATGATGCAGCACAGAATTGGGACGAGGGCGGCGTTCCCGTATGCGACAGCTGCAATTCGCTGCTGGTCGGAACCTGCAAACTGAAGGGAACTCAGAGCTGCGAAGAACAGGGCAAGGATCTGTGCAAAGGCCAGTGCCACGATAAGTGCGGGGAAGATGAAACCCGCGATGATGACTGCGTTTGCCAGAAAAAAGGGGATAGTCAGACCTGCGAAGAACAGGGAAAGGAAACCTGCAAGGAAAAGTGCTACGACAAATGCGGTGAAGACGAAACCCGCGATAACGACTGCGTTTGCCAGAAAAAAGCGACTGCAGAGACGTGCGCGGCAGATGGTAAGGATTTCTGCAAAGACCTGTGCTACGACAAATGTGGTGAAGACGAAACCCGCGATAACGACTGCGTTTGCCAGAAAAAAGCGACTGCAGAGACGTGCGCGGCAGATGGCAAGGATTTCTGCAAAGACCTGTGCCACGACAAATGCGGTGAAGGCGAAAACCGCGATGAGAACTGTGTATGCCAGAAAAGTGGTGAGCAGGAGGGATGCAAGGGCAATGCTGACTGCAAGGATGAATCAAAACCCGTCTGCACCAAGGGAACATGCGTAGCGAATAAATGCGGTGACGGCTTTGTCTTTGGTGATGAAGTCTGCGAAGACAACGTCGCAGCGACGTACAGCAGCAAGACATGCAGCGATTACAATTCGACCAAGAGCTGGATGGCCAACGGCGCTCCCGGCTGCGCAAATTGCAAACTGACCGAAGGAACCTGCGTGGAAGATACGGCGGATCACTGTAAGGATGAGAAACCGGCATGCAAGCCAAAACTCGAATTCAAAAAAACGTGCACGGAATTGCTTGGCAACAGTCCAACCGGTTACTACAAGGATGAGACGGCTGCTCAGTGTACTGAGAAGTGCACGATCGATTCTTCCGGGTGCATTCCCGATTATTGCGGCAACAACAAGGTAGAGAAAGATCAGGGGGAGAGCTGCGATTTCGGGCGCGATAAGGATGATGTCGTCATCACCGAGAAGAAGTGTGCCGATCTTGATAATAAAAAATGGGCGAGCGGCAATGCAACGTGCAAGAAATCGTGCACGCAGCTGGACACGAGCAAATGTGTGGAGCTGACGGATCAGAAACAAGGGTTTTACTGGTGCCAGCTGATGCCGCCGGTCACGGTGGTATTCGACGAGAACAAAAAAGAAGAAACCATGATCGTTCAGTATGGCATCGGCAGTGATGTCACAGAGACGGGGATGTCGGCTGAACTCGTTTACGGGGCAGACCCGAAGAAGCTCGACGACTGGAAGAATGTGACCGCAAAGCAGGACGCTGCGAATGATAAGTTCATGGCTACTCTGAAATCGGAGCATGTCGCGGCACTGAACAACAAAGCTTACTATACATTTAGAATCAAATCCTCCAGTTCGGCAAAGTGGCAGTACTGCAAGCTCAATTCAAAAGCTCCGGAGAGCATTGACAGCACACTGAGCCCTGCTCCGAGCATCAACGGCGATGCGGGATTGAACATAAATACTGCCGGCCTTGCCACGGTTCAGACGGTGGATACCGGCAATATCCTTGCAAAATTCGATTTCAACGATACAACCAAATACAAGGGTTCGGATCCTACCAATGGCGGTCATGGGTTCGCTGCTGATGAGGGTACCGGTAATATTCGCGTCGCATCAACATCAAACTGGAAGTGTAGCAGTAATGATGGTTGTTTTGTGGCCGGAGAAGATGGAAATGGATTCTCAATCGCCGAATGTAAAAAAGATAAAGAAGGTCAGGATGGTGCTATCGCAAGTGATGGTTCGGTCGTGGGCAATCACATCCTGATTTCCGGCATCAATGCGACCAATGCTACAAATATCAATCTGGCGATGTCGATCAGACGCAATAATACAACGTCTTCGCCGGCGAACGTCGTCGTGCGCGTTTCGAGCGACAACTGGCAATGGTCAAAAGATATTAAATTGGATAGCAAATGGGATGACAAGAAATTCCATGCCGTTACACCGTTCGATCTGCCGGAGAGTGTGAACAACAAAGCTTCGTTCGATATTCAGATTATTCCCTATGGCGGAGTCGGTTTGATCAAGTTCGACAACATCATCGTGTCGAAGAATAACAGTTAGTGAATCACTAATCATTCTTTTTGTGGGGGGAGTCTGGGTTTTCGCAATGCTCCCCTCATTGCTCATCTATCCTCAAGAACCGCCTCAGTTCACATTGGGTCATCCACTTCGCCTATCGTGTTTGCCGACGTTCCGGCTCGTGTTCTGATCTTTTTTGTGGGGGAGCCAGCTCCCCCACGCCCCCTAAAAGCTGCGCTTTTTGATGTGTGGTATGCGTGTGTTATTTCGAGATTTCTTGAGCATTTTTGAATAGTCCGCGTGGCGGACTTTTTTCGTTTTTGAGAATTATCGCGATGAATGGTAGGATGCGTTCGGGTTGCAGGAGCATCAGAGGTATTCCATGAAGAAAATCATCATACCGGCAGTATTCGTGACCATGCTTTTGGGATGCAGTGAGGATGAGTGCAGGGACGGGGATCACGTGTGTGAGGGCAACACGTCCAAAACGTGCATGTACGGCGAATGGCGGATCATCGAATGCAAAGGAAATGCGCCGGTCTGCGATTCCAAACGGGGATGTCAGAAAGCGGATTCGATTGCCCAGTGCGGCAACGGTGCCGTCGAAATCGGAGAGGAGTGCGACGGCGATTTGATCCAGGGCAAAATGTGCCGCGATATTAATGCAGCACTGCATGGGACACCCGTGTGCACCAGTGAATGCAAGCTGGATTATTCGGGGTGTACGCTGGTCAATTGTACGGCGGGGGACAAGCGTTGCAGCGAGGGCATTTTGCAGATGTGTTCGGAAAATGACTGGGTAGATGTTCAGAATTGTGTGGACAGCGGACTCGTCTGTGATGAGGTACGCAAAACCTGCGAAAAGGGGCAGTAACCATGGATGTGACAGAACTGGGATTTCGTCATTTTGAACGTTCGCGGCGCGTGGTGAGGGCGGAAGAAAAAGTCACGGTGCTTCGGAGCGCCATGGGGGGCGTGGATACTGCCTGGGTCGAGAATTTCGAGTATTTTCGGACGCAGATAAGAGATGGCGAGTTTTTGGTTCTGGAGCGCAGGGCAGAGCATTATTACCGCATTCTGAGCATCGTCAAACAGGGCAGTGTGCTGCACGAAGTGTATGGCATTGCATTCGATTTCGGGCTTGAATTCGGCTTTGACGAAGCAGTCGAAAAGGAAGTCGAAAGCTATACGTCGGTTCCGGTGGATTTTTCGGATTGCGACGATATGCGGCACATCCCGTTTGTGACGGTGGATGGTGCCGGAACCCGGGATCTGGATCAGGCGCTCTACGTGGGGACGCCGGATGACGGATTCTGGCCTGCCAGGCCGGAATGCGTCTATGTCGTCTGGTATGCGATTGCCGATGCATCCTGGTTTGTGCGGCCCGGCATGGCGCTTTTTGAAGAGGCAATTCACCGCGGTACGAGCGTTTATTTTGCAGACATGAGTGTTCCGATGCTTCCGCATGCGCTTTCGCAGGGCATTGTGAGTCTGAATCCGGATGTCGACCGGCGCGCGCTCGTTTTCATCATGCAGGTTGCAGCTGACGGAACGTGCATTGAAACGACGCTTCGGCGCGCAAGAATTCATTCGCGCGCAAAACTCATCAACGAGGATGTGTCGGCATTTTTGGCAAATCCCGAGAAACATCCCTGGATGAAACAGGATTTTGCGCGCAGTCTGATGAATTTTAAGGAAGTCGGACTTTTGCGCATCCGGGAGGGCCGCACGCGAAACGTCGTTCATTTTAACCGGGTTTCGCTGGATGTCGGCCTGAATGGCGTCAAAACTTCATTCGTGCTGGGTCTGGATATTCGCGCGGATGTCGATCTTTACAATGAGCAGCTTTCGCTTTTGTGCAACATGGAAGGCGCGAAAATCCTCAACGAACTGGCCAGGGATGATCCCGATGTGCTCGCGATTTTCCGCAATCACGAAGCACCTTCGCTTCATGATATCGAGTATGCCAGTGAGGCGATGAATGATATTGCCCGTGCGCAGAATATGCCGGCGTGCTGGTATTGGGATCGCGAAAAGTGCAGTCTGGCTGATTTCTTTGAATCTCTGCCCAGGGAGAGCTGTACGTTTGATTTGAGTGCACCGCCGGCAGCTCAGAAAGCGTATCGCGTTCGTCAGGCCATGGAGCGAGCCGTTCTGATGATGCAGCGCCGAAGTGTGTTTTCGCCGGAGGCCGGTCCTCACAGTGCGCTCGGTGTCAATCCGTACGCCAGGTTCAGTGCGCCCATGCGCGAAATCGTCGGCATATTTACGCACAAGGAAGCCATCGATGCGGAATTTGAACAGTCCAGGGCTACGCCCCGCGATGAAATGCGGATGATCCGTGAACGCGTGATCGAGGCTTCGAACCAGGCCAAGAGCGTTCAGCGCGAGGTCGATAAGGCCATTGATTCATGCGCGATTGCGCACGTCGTCAGCCACGACTATGACTATCCTCCAGCCGATCGTCCTCGCCGGCGGGGCACGATTCTGGGCATGAAACCCAGTGCATTATATGTTCGTCTGGATATGCCGCCGATTGAACTCAAAGTTTATATTAAAGATATAGCCGATGCGACGGGAATGAACTGGCATATCAACGAAGAGATGACGATCATGTCGAATGATGATGAATCTATACAATATATTGTTGGAAATAGTATTGAGCTGCGCGTGCTGAGTTACGAGGCAGAACGTAAAAAGTGGCGCGTCATTCCGGTTTAACTACATGTAATCTTATGTGACCTGTTGTATGTATTTAATACAATAACCAAAAATGGCTTGCCACGTTATAATAACGTGAGTAAAAAAACGGGCACACTTGCTACTCATGTCGGGTAGTTTTTACAGGAGAATAAGATGGCAGAAATTTTTGACACACTGTTGCTTCTTGCACTTCCTGCATCAGGGAAATCCGAAGTCCGCAACTTCCTTACGAACAAGGATCCGGAATTGTTCCACATGGGTGAAACGATTCAGATCGACGATTATCCCTATGTACACATTCAGCTCGTGATTGATGAGGCTCTCAAGGATATGGGCGAACCTCGTATTTATCACAGCGAAGATGATGCAGGCGGACGCAATGGCCCATTCCTGGATGCCTATGACTGGCCAGCATTGATCGAACTTCTCAATGAGGACTATCATGAGATTCTGATGGGCAAGGCTGAGAATCCGAAATATGCGGCGATTCGTCTGTTTGAAAGACTGGATGCTGCGGCAGTTCGCGTGGGTGGTGTTGCCAAGATTGCTGCCCTGAGTCCGTCAGTTCGTGCAAAACTCGAAGAGAAACTCGAGGCAGAAGCTCGCGAACTGTTTGATGACAAGATCAAGAATGTTCTGAAATCGCGCGAAGGCAAGACCATCGTCATCGAGTTCTCCCGCGGCGGTCCGGCCGGTGTTCGTCCGCTTCCCGAGCATTATGGCTATGTTGCAAGTCTCCCGGCACTTTCGGATGAACTTCTGCAGCGCGCAGCGATTCTCTATATCTGGGTTACGCCGGAAGAATCGCGCCGCAAGAACCGCGATCGTGCACGTCCGGGCGAGGACAAGTCGATTCTGTTCCATGGCACGCCGGAATCGGTCATGATTCAGGACTATGGTTCGGACGATATGGTCGAGCTGATGGAGAAGAGCGATGTTCCCGATACGCTGCGCATCGAAGCCCACGGCAAGGTCTATCATGTTCCCGTTGCCTGTTTCGACAATCGCAAGGACTTGACGACGTTTGCACGCAAGGATCCTTCCGAATGGAAGAAAGAAGAAATCGATGCCCTCGACAACGGCATTCGCGACGTCGCCCTCAAGCTGTGGGATGTCTATAAAGCATCGCACTAATCGACTTGAGCGGTTATGACTGAAGAACCTCCCTGTTCAGGGAGGTTTTTTTTTTTGGCTATGTACGATCGTCGTGTTGATGCACGGTTTCCTGCGGTTATTCATTTGATGAGACGCCTTTC
>JAEEGL013603809.1_pt1 | contig 20573 bp, 20 predicted proteins | sample 9134231 | NCBI WGS metagenome assembly JAEEGL01 (sample SAMN16246548, study PRJNA631951) | gut metagenome | biome: gut microbiome; feature: rumen; material: fiber-attached | host: Bos | place: Iran: Karaj | collected 2018-10
AAAAAAAAAGAAGTGTAGCATTGTTGAATGGATTCGACGAAATTACAATCTGGGAATCGGAGTATCGAAATAATAAAGATGATGTTATAAAAAAATGTGTTAATTTTCTAGAATTATGAAAAAATCAGAAACTGTAAATAGAAAGTTTATATGGTCAAAAAATGTGGATGATTACGAAATTTTAACCGATAGCGGATTCGTTGATATTAAATCAATAAACGAGACAATACCATATGTTAAGTATGAACTAAAAACAGAAAGCGGAAAATTTCTTAATTGTGCTGATAAACACATTTTATTTAGAGACAATTTTGAAGAAGTTTTTGCTGATGAACTTATAGTTGGTGATTATATTTTGACCGAAAACGGAAAGGAAAAGGTTATTGAAATCAATTGCCTTAATGTTAGTGAAAATATGTTTGATTTGGAACTATCTGATGATTCCAATCATAGATATTATACGAATGGAATACTTAGTCACAATACGTTAATTGCCAAGAAACTCGCCAAGGAATTGTTTGGCGACGAGAAGGCCCTTGTCCGTTTTGACATGTCTGAATATTCCGATAAGGTTTCGGTTAACAAACTCATTGGCTCGAATCCTGGATATGTCGGTTACGAAGAGGGCGGACAACTCACGGAGGCAATTAAGAACAAAAAGCATTGCGTGCTTCTCCTTGATGAAATTGAAAAGGCCGACCCCGAAGTGTATAACATTTTCCTTCAGGTTCTCGATGAAGGATTCCTTACTGATAACTCAGGCATGCATGTTGATTTCAGCAATGTGATTGTCATCTTCACATCAAATGTCGGTGCAAAGGCCGCAAGCGAATTTGGCCGTGGAATTGGATTTAACGAGAATGAGTCAGATAACACGAAGAGGATATTGCTTAAGCAATTGAAGGGCAAATTCCCGCCCGAATTCCTGAACAGAATAGATGACATAATCTATTTCAACTCACTCACAGATGACAACCTTAAGGACATCATCAAGATTGAACTCGACAAGTTGGAGAGTAATGTAAATTCAATCGGCCACGACATTGAATATGATGACTGCGTTGTAGAATATATTCTTGAGATTGTCAAAAGCGAAAAAGAATTTGGTGCAAGACCGATTATGCGTGCAATACAGGATGAAATTGAAGATAAGATAACAGAAGCCATTCTCGACAACGACTACGAGGATGGGCACAGATTCAAAATTTCTTGTTGTTCCGACGAAAGCAAAGTCGTTGTTGCTTAGTCTTAATCCCACAGGTTTCTGTGGGATTTTCTTTATCTAACGGCTATTTATTTAAGAATATAGTATGCAATTATATGAAAAAAATTATATTGAGCGAATCACAGTCAGAAAGGCTTGCATCAATTCTTAAAGAAGAAGAGAGACAAGTGCAAAACATGCCTGTTGATAAGAAGATGAATAAACCATATTGTATAAACCCCGATAAAGTCCTTGCCGTAAAGAAGTACCTTGACAACGGATTTACAGCACACGATTTTGAAAGGGTCGGGGCTAATGGCTATCCGGAAAAGATTAAAATCATCACGATGAATGCCTCAAACGGACAGCCACTAAAGCCAATGTACAAAGGCCAGTTAAAGGACCTCCTTATAGATAAGTTCCAAAAGATGTTCTTGGATAAGGTTGAAAGGGAGATGTTCATCACGCAGGTCTTGAATGACTGGCTCAACGGCTCCATAGGTGTTCATGGAACGCTTACTACAAATCTATTGAAAGAAACCACGGTGTCTTCTGACATGGTTGATGAAAGGGCGAGTGAAACAAATACAGACCCTACTGACAAGCAGAAAGAGGCCGGAAACTATAAGATGGGGCACATCTCAATTAAGGGAATGCAGATTTCAATAGAAAATCCAAAGGGGTCGCTCAGGAAGGGGAAGGACCGCAACGGAAAAGAGTGGGAAGTAAAGATGAAAAATCATTACGGATATTTCACCAATACCACCGGAAACGGAAAGGATGGCGACGCTGTTGATGTGTTCATCGGGCCTCATACAGAGGATTTCGACAAAATTTATGTCATTGACCAAAAAGTTAATGGGGAATTTGATGAGAGCAAAGTCATGCTCGGATTCTATGACAAGGATGAGGCAAAGAGGGCTTATTTATCAAATTATTCACCCGGATGGAATGGATTTTGGAAGATAACAGCCGTTTCAATAAAGACCTTCAAAAGGTGGCTCTATCGCGGAAACAAACAAAGGAAACCGTTCTTCGATTATGTTACGATAAAGAAACAGAAACTTAGCGAAGCAAGACTCAACGAAGAAGAATATAACGAAATAAGATTCATCGGAAGGGCGTTTGATGAGAAGGGCGCTCAGGAAATTGCGGAAGAGTTGAAGGCGAAGGGAATAGAAGCGTATGTAAGAGGAACTTCGGTCTATATTATTGTAGAACAGGACAGAATGTATCCTTCATATATCGATGAGATTGAATCCCTCGCAAAGAGAACCATGGGCGAATACATGCAGACCCACTCAATTACCGCAGACGAGCCTGAATTTGCAACTGCATTATCAGAGGATATTTCACCTTTGGACATGTACAAAAACTTCAAGACAAATAATCCGGGAATATCAAGAACCGAAGAGCCGCCATTTGACTCATGGAAAAGAGTGAAGAGAAAGGACGGAAAAATGAACTTGAAGAACATAGATACCGATGAAGTTCTTTCAGATATTTGGTTTGATTGGATTGGCTATCTAATAAATGGTTATGCAATAGTTGGAATTGATGATAAGGGATACAACCTTATTGACAAAGACGGCAACATCATTTTACCGGAATGGCACGAAGATATATACGAACCGCTTGGCAACGAAGACAGTTATGTTATAGTTGATGGAAAAGAAAGGTCGTTGTTCAATCCGACATCTGAAAAATAAAAAAGGGCAGGTTTCAACCTGCCTTTATTTGTCTAAGATTGCTTCCGTAGAAATCCGTTGGACTCGTCCCGCAATATTCGGCCATCCTCGTTATTGCATCCAAATAAGACATTCCGCCCCACCCGAATAGCGTTGACGGGTCTGATTTTACATGTTCAAGTTCCGGGCAATCCACTTCATAGAATGCAACGCTCGAAACCCCGTCTATCTTTTTTGCTGCGGAATTGAATTGTTGAATGTTTCCTTTATCACACTTACAAATCCACCATTTGTAATCAGTCCCTTCCGGTTTATTTATTATGCATAATATAGCGGCGTCGCACTGTTGGTTCTTGCCTTCGGTATCCGTGTCCGTCCTTATTGTTTCAGATGATATTTTCCACCCGTCGGCGTTTATTCTCTGAGCGATGCTCATGAATTCCTTTCCGTGCTTGTTTTGCGGGTATATCCCCATTATGAGGTAAACATATTCATGACACATTTCGTGTAGAAGAGTACTTATGACGGCATTTTCGTCTCTTGAATAACGGTTTGTAAGTGTTATCTTTCCGGTTCCATTGACTTTCGTAATCTTAAGTGTCCTAAGATTATACCTTGCATCAAGGTCATATGCACCCCATAGCCCGCTAAGCCCCTCAACTGCAAATTGCGGGGTAGGCAACTGCCCGCCAAAATACTTCTGATTGTATTCGGCGAACTTCTGCCTCATCCATGGAACTGTTGGAATCATTACTTGCTAACCTTAATGAAACAACCGGTCTGACCATTGTATTCTTCCATACCTTCCGCCCTTGTTCTTACGCCCTTATCCTGATAATAGATGTTGAGGTCTTCAACAAGTTCCTCGAAAGGAAGTGATTCATCAAATGCAAACACTGCATCATTACTCTTATAGCACCTGAGCACCAAGAAATTAGGGCCCTTATCGACTGTGACTGCTTTCCATCCGTTACCTTTTATAACGTCAGACGCTTTTTGTGGTTTTCCTTCCGGCCTTGTCCTTCTGAAAAGACCCTCACTTAGCATCTTTTTTGTTGCGTTATAAACTATAGCGACAATCTCGTTTTCGTTCAACTTAAATTTGCTCATATTAAAATGCATTTTATATCAATAAATAGAACGTATATTACTAAAAAAGCGGGATTTCTCCCGCCAAAACCTTACACAAGCGGAAGAGGCCCTGTCTCTCTAAAATATGCCGTCCAATCCGAAGGTGGTTTGACGATAATTATCTTGTTTCTTTGGAAAATATTACAAAAAATCGTATATTAAACAAAAAATTAGCATGATTTTTAGCAAAGAACAGGAAGACATATTCGAATACGCGCAAAAGGGGCCGTTCAACATGGTTATTCAAGCGGTTGCGGGTGCGGGAAAAACAACGACGCTCATTGAGTGTGCAAACAGGATTGACAGCGACAAGCGGATACTGATGCTCGCCCATAACAGGTCTACGAGGGACACGCTAAAGGAGCGGATAGGGAACAAGCCGAATGTGAGGATTTTCACTCTTCACGGGCTTGCGTATAGGATGTTTTCCGAGCATTTCGAAAAGGAGCCGAAAATCAACGAGGAAAAATATAGGGAATACATAAACAAAAATCTGTCTGACATAGCCGGATTCAAATTTGAATCTTTATCGCATCAGAAAAAGATGATGTATAAAGCAAATGTGTTTGATATATTGGACAAGGCGAGGTATAACCTAAAGCAATCAGAAAAGGAAATTAAGAAACTCGCAGAAAAGAAATACGGATACACACTCGTTGCAAACGAGGCCGAAACGGTTTCTAAAATCCTTAAATGGGGCGCAGAAAATTTGGATGTTGTAGACTTCCAAGACCTGCTTTGGCTACCGTCGCAAATTGGCTACTACACGAAAAAATATGTGGCTGATGTGATAATGCTCGACGAGGCACAGGATGCGTCACTTGCTCAACAGGATATCGTAAAACGGTGTTTTATGAGGCAGACAAGGTTAATGGCGTTCGGGGACAGAGACCAAACGATAAACAATTGGTGTGGCTCAGATATTGAATCATTTGAGCATCTGCACGACAGTAATGAATTCCGCCGTCCTGCGGTTGATTTCCCGCTTACAACGAATTACAGGTGCGGAAAGAACATAATAGAATATGCGAAACAATTTACCGACAATCCGATAAAGGCAAGAGACGATGCAGAAGACGGCATAGTGCGGCACGAAGCGAGCCTCAACGATGTTGCAAACGGAGACATGATTCTTTGTAGGAATGTCGCACCATTGATGGCTGTTTATAGGATTGGTATTTCATTGGGAAAGAAAATGTATTTCCGTGGCGAATCGCTCGGAAAGAATCTTATAGAACAGGTGGACTGTGCGACGGGCGACAAGATAGAAGATATTATAAAGAGTCTAAAACGAAGGTTGATTGCCACATGGGAATTTCTTACCATCAACAGTGACCTTGGAGAAAAAGAGACGATGACCGACCCGAGGGTGGTATCGCTTCTTGACACGATACAAACGCTTGAAAACCTACCGAGAACGGTTGAAACAAGGCATGACCTTGAGAAATTTTCAAGAGATGTATTTTTGGAGGAAGGGAAAGAAGGTATAGAACTGTCAACCATCCACAGGGCAAAAGGACTTGAGGCAGACAATGTGTTTATTATTTGTCCGTCACTTATACCATCAAGACTTGCAACGCTTGACTGGCAGCAGAAAGAAGAACGCCACCTCCAATATGTAATGTGTACAAGGCCGAAGCATAGCCTTAATTTTATTACAGAAAAAGAGGTTCGTCCATACAGTGCATTTTCCGATAGCATTGCATTGTATTCGGAATTGAAAAAAATAAAAGAGGAAGTAATAGAAGAAAGATAATATGGGTTCAATAAGAAGACACAGGAGATGCGAATCCGACTGCGATTCATATCAGGTATATTATGGGCCGATAGATGATGAGGTGCATGACCACCTCACATTTGGTGACATTCCGTTTGCTTCAACACGGTCATTCATTAGTCGCTCGTGGGACAATAACTCTGTGCAACAGATAAAAGCCAAACAGGACTTCAAAGAAGATGAATATCCGCAAATGCAATATTCTGAAGCCTATACATTCCAATTTGTTTCGCTGATATGATTTTTGTTTTTTAAAGATTTTTTTGTATAATGTAGTTAATAGAAATTATGGTTATAAACAAATTTAAGAAGACCGGAAATGTAAATCTTCCGTTTACTGAATCAGGGTATTATGGCGATGTCGATGGACTTTCGCTGCAGAACATGTTCTATGCAAGAAACGGCGTTTTTCCGAGTTGTTTTTTGTTTGATTACGAAGCAAGGACAAACGGAGATTTCACTTTTGACACGCACAAGATGTCAAAATACCTCATAGAGAACATAGACCCCGAAGAGAATGTGGAAATATCCACTTATTATACGAAGATTCTTGGGAGTCCAGAAGACAAACTCGAGCTTGGGTTCTGTATTATCCTCAACAAAAGCAAGATTTATGCCCGTTTTGAGAGAAGGGTTACCGAATCGTATATCCTTTATACAAACGACCATGCGGACGAATTTGAGAAATTCCTTGAAATGGTGCTTCAGTTCTATGTCGCTCCAACGGGCGAGGAAAACACATATTGGAGAATCTGTTCTGCGCAGGGAGGATACTACCTTGAAAAGGGTAACACAAAGTGCCCCCCGAATTTCGATGTTGCAAAATTATACAACGACTCGTTTGCTGCGGAAGATGAAAAGATTCAGAAATTCATCGAGGAAAAGGAGAACAGCGGTCTTGTAATCCTTCACGGAGAAAAGGGAACAGGTAAGAGTTCATATATCAAACACCTTATCAACAAACACCCTGACAAGAAATTCGTTTTTGTTCCCGCCGCCATGATTAGGCTTCTTGGAGACACCTCTTTCGGGTCGTTCCTTTCAACCCTCAACGAGCATGTAATTATCCTTGAGGACTGCGAGGGTGCAATCAGGGACAGGAAGAATCAAATGTTCGGGGATACCGCAGCCGTATCGCTCCTTCTTAACATGACGGACGGAATTCTCGCAGATGACCTTAACATGAAGTTCATCTGTACTTTCAACGAGGACATGAATAACATTGATTCGGCTCTCTTGAGAAAGGGAAGATGCGTGTCAAAGTATGAATTTGAGCCGCTTTGCGCTGAAAAGGCGCAGAAACTACTCAGCGAGCGAGGAATTGATGCACTCGTAACAAAACCGCTTACGCTTTCAGATATCTTCCACTATGAAGATGATGATTACCAAATAAAGAAGAAATCAATAATTTAATATGTCAAAAACACAACCATTATCAGCCGAAGGTGTTGTGACCGAGGCGCTTCCAAATGCCATGTTCAGGGTTGAACTTGACAACGGATACAACATACTTTGTGTTGCAAGTGGAAAAATGAGAAAAAACTATATTAAAATAATAGTCGGTGATAAGGTAAAGGTAGAGATAACCCCTTATGACCTGACTCGCGGAAGGATTGTAACAAGACTATAAACCATTTTAAATTTTTAGCATTATGATTAATTCATTGATTAGATTGCTTGACGATTCCAATCTTGATTATCTTGAGAATCGCATCAGTGCGGGTATTGACCGCTTCAAGAAGGCCTTTGGCGCCGCTTTTACTTCACTTGAGGACAAGGAAGACCATTATGAACTCGCTCTTGATGTCGCTGACGACGCAAAGGCAAGCAATGTCTCCGTTAATTATGATGACGAGACCCGTGAACTCTCTGTTGAGTATAAGTACGAGTCTGCCAATTATAAGAACACAGCCACTGTCATTGAGACTTTGCCTGTAGATGCGGATGAGGAGACTATTGACGCAACCGTAGAAAACGGAAAGTTCACGCTTACCGTTTGGAAAAAGGTTGTTGAGGATAATGAGCCTGAAGAGGAAGTTTCAGATGTGATTGTTCCAATCAACAGAAAGAACCGCAAGTAAAAAAAAAAAACAAGGGAGGGCTTGATGCTCTCCCTTTTTATTTCATATAGTTGTTTATGAATTCAAGCAAATCAGAATATCCGCTGTTGAATGCCATCCGTTCTCCAAATTCTTCGCAGAGGTCTTCTTCGTCGTATCCGAGCAGGTCTCTCAATGCCGTTAATCTCTTTCCCTTGAAAATCCCCGTTCCCCGCTGAGTGTCAAGCCTTCTCTGCTGCTTAATCCAATCAATGAGCCCGTGGCCACATTCATGCCAAAGACTTACCTTTATTTGGCCTATCACATCGTCGTAGGTTATGAAATCATCTTCATCTTCGAGCCATGACATTATAGCAGCTTTATTCACGGAAAATCTCATGCAGCCATCACGCCTGACGCTTCTGTTCTGATACACAGCCACGCAGTCAGCGTAATATCCCGAAAAATCGTAACGCTTGTTGAACTTCGCCTTTATTCCGAATTGCGATAGATATTCGTTTATTAACTGGCATATTTGCGAGACTTCGTCATCGAAATTCTGTTCAACCATATCGGAAACCTCAGATTCGGCAATCATCCTGACTGATTCATAGACCATTTTCCTGATGTCATCCTCACATAGGTCAATCTTGTGTTTTTCCTTTCTCGTGTAGGCTTTCTTGTTTCTCGTCTTGGTTGTCCTGAACACAGTCGGCTTACCGTGATGTTCGATGTCTTCCCGTCTTCTCTCAGCACCGTCACGCTTGATTATGTCTCTGTTTATGTCAGTCTTTTTCGGCATTACTTAAGCGACTTGATATAGTTTATTATTCCGTCAACATGTGTCTTAATCACGGCTTCTCTTCCTGAGGCAGAAAGGATATACGACACATCGTCAGGGTTATCGTAGAAGAAATTTTCCGTAAGGACTGATGGGCACAGAGACTTATAGATTATGGTAAAGTTCGCCTCCCAATCCCTGTCTCCATCGGACATGTCTTTTCTTATAGCCCTTCCCTTGAAGTTTTTCTCGGCTTCGTCATAAAGTGCTTCAGCGAGTTTGTCGCTCTTCGTAGTACCCTTTGTCGTGTACGCGCTCCACCCCTTAGCCTTCATCCATTCGCTTCCATTTCCTGCTGCGTTAGAGTGAACAGACACCAAGATGCAGTTTGCTGCGCCAAGTTTTTTACAGAAGGCGTTCACCCTGTTTGCCCTTTCTGTAAGGGATATGTCACTTTCTTCCTTTACGAGGAGTTCGGCATCGTATCCACGGCGTACCAATTCGTCAACAATCGGCTTTGCAATTTCCCTGTTCCACTTATATTCGTAGAACTCTATTTCAGGCTTAGCCTTCGCAGCACACCAAGGGCTTCTTTTTCCAGGCGTGTTCGTTCCGTGCCCATTGTCTATGAGAATCTTTATATTTGACTTCTTTCCTGTCAGCGTTATTGTTTCTTCCGTTGTGCCGCTCTCTTCTTCGGGCTCTTCTTCGTGTATCGGCTCTGTAACGGTAATCGTTTCGCCGCTTTCAACGCTTGGCTCAGATACGATTGGTTCCTCTTTCTTAAAGAGCCCCTTTATAAAATCAATTAACGCTTTAAACAAATTCTTCATCTCCGTTCCTCCTTCTATCAACATCTATTATTGATTTGTAAATCTTGTTGAAATTTTCCCTCACCTGTACCTGTTCAGGATATATAATCGATTGAACTATTTGCCCAATTTCAGGGTTGTACGGATATTCAATATAAACCGGATTTTTTGACCACGGCTGATAGTTAAATCTTATTTCTCTTCCATTTCTCGTTGTCGTAAATTGAATTCCACCGTCATACGATTTTGACAAATCAATTCCATCAAGCGATATTCCGTTCTGATTTGGAACAAGGCTTGTATCAACACCGTTTGTTTCAATATAGAAAAAGCGATTGTTGTCAATCACAGGGATATAAGCATTTACTGATATCCTACCACCTTGTATAATGTTCAATTTCTTTTTCAGAACGATATTCTTGTTTCCCATGATATATCCACCGGTAAGGTCTTGGTCCCAAATTACCCAAACTACGATGTTGGTGTCTGCTACGATTCCGTAAAAAACAGGCACTTTTCTTCCACTAACTCCATTCAGAACACAAGTTCCATTGAAATAGTCGTACAAAGAAATATTATCTTTATCTTTTCCGAGATAAACGAGGCCGAGTTTTTCAAGTTGAGCAACCGTTCCATATACGCCAAATTCTCCTTCAATCGCAAACTTGCCCGCTTCTATGTCAAATACATTTACATGGCCATTTTCGTCGGTAACAACGACATATCCATCATGTATATTTTGGTATGCCATCTTTTTGAACGGACCGAATATTCTTGGGCCATCCTGTCTGTCAAATGAGAATATGTAAAAGTCTTTACCCTCCGTTCTGCATGTCCAATAAAATCTCCTTGAAGTCATTGGCCTGCTGTAATCGTCCACAGTCTCGCCGACCCATTTCCTATTGTCAATATCAAAGAAGCGGAAACCCGTAGAGACTTCACATATTGCGAGGTCGCATGCCGTGGTCGAATACCATTCTATATCTTTGAATGGATGCTCAAAAACAAATTTCTTTTCTTCAACGGAGTAGATATTCTTTCCCGGCTTTCCTTCAACGATAAAGAAATAGTCGTTGATTTTTTCGGTTATGTGGTAGTTTGTTTCAGACTCCGATGCAAGTTCATATTCAAAATATTGCCCCTTTGTGTATAACATCCCATTTTTCATGAAAGGCATGAAATATGTATTTTCAGGCTTGTCGTTGTGGATGAAGAAATCATACCCTTCGCTATCCATATAAAGAAGCCCGCGATTTCCGTTCGTATATACCAATTCAACAAATGAGCCTGGATATGTGTTAAGTCCTGGGTTCGTTCCTTTATATTGGCGGATAAACGCCTCGATTGCTTCTGACGGTTCTACGCTTTCTATTGAAAAATCTAAACCCGCGTCCTCAAGTTCTTTTATCTTATACGGCCCATAGCCACCATTTGCAGGGACGGCAAACACCTTACCCTCTCCCGTTGTTATAATATCAACTTCCCTTGAACATCTTATGGACAAATCGTCTTCCTCTTCCCAATCAAAATAGGTTCCGCGCCATCGTCCCTCAGATTCTTCTCCGTAAACGAGAACCGGATATCCGTGATAATCTTTCAATATCGCTATCGGTTCGTCCGTGTTTGGATATGACTTTATGAGGAAATCTTCTGGATTATATGGAGTATTAGGGAAAACGGAGTCAGAATAGTCTTCGTTATCGTAAAGAAACCAATTAACGCCGTCAATGTCGCAGTCATCATTTTCCTCAGGCATGAGGTCGAGATATCTTCCGTTATATTCGAGAACTCCGATTGCAATATCGGTCCTCTCTTCTTCGTATTCTATTCTTCTGCGTTCAGCATCATCTTCCGGCCCGTTTTCTATTATTTCTCCGTATCTTTCATCCTGACTTCTGTAGAAATCAACAACGCCCTCAGGAAAGTCCATCTCGGATATATTAACCCTATGGTCATATTTGTCCATGAACTCACCTGCCCAATTTTCCCATTCAAATAGGAATTGATATCTTTTGTATGGGTATTCCTTGTTATCTTCAGGGCATATTTCACTTCCCCGCCTGTCAAAATTAACCCAAAGTGGACCTTTTGATGAATATCTGTTATAGTAATGCTGTCCATCTCCGAAAGCGCCAGCCGTACACCATTTGCACCCCTTTCCGAGTTTCTTTGCCGCCGGATATGAATGCGGGACGGCAATAGTCCATTCGGGCGTATCATAAACGACATCAAAGTCATTCTCTTCTTCACTACCATCTTCCTTGTCAAGAACGGGGTCCACATCAGGAAGCATCTCAATCGCCTGTGCAACGCTTTTCATCGCATTGAGGTCGAGTCCTTGGCCGGCTCTTTCTTTGAAGAGTTTGAAAACCCTCTTCATCGTCTTGTCTTTTATTGCTGAAAGTATAACGCCTCTTTCGTTCTCCCAATGTATAAGAACCCAATTCGTGAAGTTTTTCTTTTTGGTCGGGTCTATCTCCAAAAGGTAGTTAAGAACCTCCTGCGGAACACCCTTTCCCTGCACGAACTTATATTCCATAGTCCGCTTTATCTCCTCGGGTGACTTCGCTTCGGCTATCAATTTATCGTAATATTCTTCAAGTCCTAAAATCATACTATACAATATCTCTAAGATAAATAGTTTATGCCTTCCATTTGTGTTTAAGTAAATAATTTTGTATATTTAAAGCATGGAAAACATGGTAGCAAAAATCATTCAGAAAATGAAGAAGGACGGGAAGGCCCGTTTTTGGTCTCCGATGTTCGGCACTACTGAAGTTGCGGAAGTGACTGATACTATGATAGAGATTCATGCTGAATACAATCATCTTAATGACCTCACACTTAACGGCGATGGAAAAATGGATGATGGTGGAGAGGTGCTTATATTCCCCGAGAAAGGCGTTGATTGGAACGAAGCAATGCTGTATGACGATGGAAAAATAAAGCCACTCGGATATTACATCACCGATGAAATCAAGGTAAGGGTAATCAAAGATGCTGTTGATAACCTTGATTTCGAACTAATTCATCGGGTAATGGAACTCATTAATTGGACATGGTGGACGTCCGAAGGCAGCGCAATCCCGTCCGTCTATGAATTGAAGAAAACGGTAAGCAGTTATCTTGCTGAAATTCTTTCCAGAAAGGAATGTGATAATTATCACATCGCAACTGGCGGATTTGAATATTCATTTAGGGTATATGAACCATATGAGGGAGAGGCGGACACTTTTGAAAACTGCGTGAATGTATCAGTCAAATTTGTCTTAGATGACTTTGATTCTTTGATTTAGGCGTTGGAAAATTCCAACGCTTTTTTTATGAAATCATAAATTGATGCAACGAACTATTTATAAGAAAACTTATAAGTTATGAAGTGTATTGATAAAATAAAAGAATTCTGGGCAAAGATTGTTGCTTGGGTAAAGGGTGCATCATCAAAGGTTGACGACTTCATCGTCAAGTACGCACCTATCGCTGTTACGGTCGTTAACAGCATCAAGGATTTCAATGAATCTGCAACCGCAGATGTAGTTGAGATGATTTTGTCAAATGTCAAGGATAAGTACGGCAACAAGCTTGTTCCTATCATAAGAACATGGTTGGAGGTTACCCTTCCAAAGGTTATCGATGCTCTTAACCTTGCGAATGAAGTTGCAGAAGGCGCAACGCTCGCAGAGAAGATTCTCGCTGCACAGAAGGCAATTGCTCTTCTTCCGGAGGGCCTCAATGCTACTACATGGACAACGCTTTCAACCCTTCTCGCAAACGCACTTGCTGATGACAACAAGCTCTCACTTTCTGAGGCATTCGCAATCATCGGTTATGTTTACGAGAACAATCTCAACAAGTAATCCTTTGAGAAATAAAAAAAAGAAATCCACTCCGATTGGGGTGGATTTTTGTTTATTCTAATATAATGACTTTTTTCATTGTTCCAACAACCTTTTTACACACTCATTTATCATCTCTTCAATATCTTCTTGGTTGAACAATGATGGTTCTTTTAATGCCCTCTTTGTATTCGACACTTTAGCCGCGATAGAAGTTTTCTTTGACATAAAATCATATGACGGAACAAGTTCTGACAATTTTTTTATAGCATCATGTGTGTCAGTGACATCGGTTATAGTGACCGGTTTTCCGTTAATCCTAAATGTTAAAGAAGGAATAACAATGTCCGATGGTTTTCTACCCCTCTTTTTCGGCTCGTTGCTTACTTTGTCCAACTTTTTGAGTTTCGATGCGGCTGCGTTACCTCTTTGATATTGTGTAACAATACCCCTTCGCCTGTCTTTCATCCTCTCATATGCTGCATGGTTTCTTGCTTTCTTGTCTTTGTTCGCCGTCTTTATATCTTCATCGTGCGGCCATATCTTTTTCATTATCTTTGCTGCTGCCACAAACAATGTCTTATAATTGTCAAGGTTAAACCTTTCTTCAATTATTTTGAAGATTGAATGTATCATTGATTTCGATATGCCCTTAAGAAAATCAAATTTTGGATTACCGCTAAAACAATATTTTGCTATCTCAGAATTAGTCAAAGATTCGTATGTGGAAAATATCATATCGGTTATTTTCTTGTTCAAATCGGGCTCTCTTATCGGGCCAGTCAATTCTTTAATGACACTAAGAACATTTTCTGCTGAGAATAATGAATTGAATCTGAAAAGACCGGTATGCATGTTAGATTCGTTAACGGGCACTTGATTGCCATATTTTTCCATGAAAAGAACAATCCAAACAAAGACGGCGAGATTTTTGAGTTTTGCGCTCTCAATCAACTTCGGCATTCTTTTTTTCTTTGCCTGCATCGTATCCAACTTGTCGGTTATTTCCGGCCTCCATGTAAGTGGTGATATTCCGGCCTTTTCTCCGGCACTTTTAATCCTATCAAAGTCTGGCCTGTTATATGATTTGAAATCTCCATAGACATGAATCTTCCCCTCAACTGGGGTTCCTTTTGCTAAATCCAAAACTTCTTTAGCGTCAACTATAGAATCTTTGGTCGATGCCAATATATCTATCCTCGTAATATAATTGAGTATTCCGTCAAAATCGTATGTGTAGCCAAACAATCTATCTTCGGCTTGTTTAATCATTGACATTTTTGTTGCGTCACCGTTCGCCCATTTGCCCGAGGTAGTTTGAAGGTTGTGTTTATGGACCTTTCCGTTCTCATCAGTATATGGCCCGAAAAAATCTATTGGCTTTATAACGCGGCCGGCGGACAATGCCCTTCCATCAAATGTTATTCTTGCGGAGCCAACGCTGTTTGGTAATGTTGGGGATACATTTATCTGTTTTCCTCCCTTTCCGTATGAGGCATTAGGGTCTATTGCTTTTGTATAGCCCCAGTTTGCGTTTGGACTTCTTGTAAGACTTAGATAATGGGTGTAATCACCTTCTCGTCCCAATATTTGCTTATCAACTTTTCCGGGATGGCTTAATGAGAAATATCCGCCATTCTTTCCGTTGTTCTGAAGCATTGACTTTATTGAGTTTATGCTTGTAAAATGGTATAGAATTTCAGAGCCGCCCCTTTCATCTATTTTGTTTTCGTTTAGTGCGGATTGATGGTCGAATTTACTCCTGTCGTCGTAGAAATTTATCCTGTCTCCGTATTCTTTTATTAATTTCTCAAGGTCTTTTCCGTTGTATTTCTGCCATTCAGGGTCGCTTGCCCGATATGGGTCTATATATACATCTATGCGATTTATAATCCTATCTGCGTGAGGAATTGACTTTATTTTAGATGTAAGACGCTCCTCACCTTGAGAGAAAGGCTGATGGTACATTTCCTCGTTGTCGCCGAAATAGGTCATTGCGTCTTGCTTGCCGTTAAGGTAATTTCCGTCATCATCACGAACATCGCCCTCATCGTAAATATAATCAAAAGGCCCTACCTTTCCATAGGCTCTAAGTTTTTCTCCGTCAAGTTCAAGACGGCAAATTATGCCTGCGAATCCCGCGTTATGGTAACTTCCACCACCTTGAGAATAATCGCTTTGCATGTAAGGATAACCTTGTTGGCTATTCCTGTTCCTTGTGGCACTCATGTAATATGTTCCGTCGCCACAATCATTGAGGTCAAACCGATTGTTCTTCAATATATGCAGGAGAGAATCGATGCACACGAAATGGTATAGCGTTCCCATATTCCTTTCAAGGAGCAAGGAAACACATTCTGTAACCATCTTGCGTATATCTGATTCTAAAAATACCATATTACTAATAGATAAATAGTCCGTTACAGGTCATTTGTTACGCCTTTTAATAATTTAACCAAAACCGAATAAAATAGTATTTATTATTAAAGACAATTATTGTGAAATTTACCGAAACAGACATAATGGAAATGACCCGCAGGGCTGTAGAACGGATTCTTTCTGAAAATGTTCAGAACGAACTGGAATCGTGGCACGGCTCTGCTGCTGATTTCGATAAATTTGACCTAAGTTTCATTGGGACGGGCGAAGGAACGCAGGCCTATGGATACGGAGTATATGTAACAGGCGTTGAAGATACGGGAAGGATGTACGCCGTAGTAGCGACATATAACGGAAATGTAAAAACAAACAAAAGTGCCGAGTCACTTAAGCAATACAAGGGATTCGTTTCAGCCCTAAAAAGCGTCCTTAAAGAAATAAGGAAAAACATTGGCAACAACCCATCAGAATTTATACCATTTGCTATTGATAAAATATCAAAGGTGAAGGGTGTTACTCCTGAGATGATTGATATGGTCAGGTCTGCAGATTCAATTTGGAAAATGAGACAATTGTTCGTCAGGTTTCAAACAATGGCAACAAGGTCTTTCTCAAGATTCCTATACAGACTTGAGATACCTGATGAAGGATATATTGATTGGAACAGCACTGACGCTAATCTAATAAAAAACATATACGAAGAGTTCAAGAAAAATTTCGATGTAAGTCATGTCAACCTTAAAAAAGTGCAGACATTTGGAGACCTGTATTCACAACTAAGAGGGTGGTCTAAATTAAGACACGAAGCAAAAAGAACGGTAATACCACAAAAACAAATTAGTTTGTTCTTATCAAAACTTGGATATACGGGGATAAGGGTTCCAATCGGGAACATGCACGGAGGAGACAATATTGGAAACAATTATGTGATATTCGATGCCAATGACATAAAGATAGAAAATAAGGAGAGGTTTTAAACCTCTCTTTTTCATTTTGCATTTTCCGTAAAATCCGTCGAACCGCACTATTTATTTTTGGAAAGAAGAAACAAATCCAACATTATGGCAAAAGAGAAGAAGGATGTTAATATTGCGAGAGAGTGGGCGAAATTGGGCATAGGCGTGTTCTTTGCCATCGCCGGCGTAGGTCTCATAGCATGGAGCATGCTCATACCTCCTGCGGGGGTGATACATGCCACCGTACTCGGAGCATTCGGAACGCTTCTCACATGGGCGGGAGCAATGTTCGGAATGGATTCCAACACGAAGATAAAGATGCACGAACAGGACATCGACTTCGAGATAAAGAAAATGGAAATCGACGAACGCATGCGGCAGTTCGATGCCCGTCTCTATGCTGAAACGAGGAAAGAAGAAAAGAAGGAAGAATAATTTTGTGATACATATCTTATTTATAGAAAATGCATTTCCATTAAACAGGAAATGCATTTTTGTTTTTACGATAGGATATCAACGATATCACGAGGGGTCTTCCATGTTCCCTTCAAGAAGCAATGACACGCATTCATTGACCATTTTCTTTATGTCAGATTCGTTTACGCGCATTGTATCAGGCTTTCCTTCTATCTTTCCAAGATATTCTCCGCTATTCGGGTCTATTACATACCAAATATCGTTTTCATATTCGTTATATGACTTATTAAAATAAAACTTTCCTTGAACGACATCGTATTCGTAGATTTCCTTGGCAATGATTTTACCAGTGGATAAATTGACCAAATCGTACCGTATGCCATCATCGTTAAAAGAATATCTCTCCAATAGAGCAATCGTTCCCCAAAGACACTTGCGAACGAAATTTCCTTTGAATCTCGCCAAAACATCGCTTCCTCCGTCTACCGTTCCCCCGTTTGCGGACACCACAAATGCGTGCGAGCAAATGTCGTCCGTCCAATCGCTTGACTCTTCGTATGCCCTGCTTACAAAGTTTCGTTCAAAATCGTTCGTTCCATTGCATTCAACATTAACCAACATTCTGTTTGCTTCCCTTGAGATAATCCTGAATATTCCAAAATCAAATTTTATTGGGTACCCCATTTTCGCCTCGTTATCGTTGCCGTGTTCAATAATGGCGTGGATAAGTTCATCGTCGTACATCCCATCATTGACACTCTTTTCAATCGATGCCATGGCCTTTTGTTCGAAGGCGATTACTCGTTCATCCCAATAATCTTGCTCATTCTCCACCCCCTTGACTGTTTGTTCAATAAGTTCTCCGTACGGAATCTCTTTCAAAAGTTTGTTTAATGTTTCAGGATTTGAGAAAAGTGCGGCAACATCTTCCATCTTCTTCGACTTGTCAAGGAAGTCACAGCACGAATCAAGTTCCCCGTCTTCGTAGAATTGGCATTGGATGCTGAGTTGTCTGTTTTTCTTTGAAATGAACTGAACAAGGCATGAGTATCCTTCTGTTGTATAGTCGCAGAACATCTTGAAGCCGTTATACCTTCCCGCAATGTCAGATGCCGTGCACCAGTGTGAGTCTCCGTAATATTTCTTTGATGCGGAATAACTTGTCGTGCAGGTGACGAGCACATCATCGTCTTCATAAATCTTTATGAGCCCATTATCAGCGAATTTCATTTCTGTGTGATATGGCATCTTTTCCGTTGTTTCAAGAAAACGAAGAAGTGAATAGAACGAAGGATTTCTACCTCTCTTCTTCCACCCGTTTATCATGTCAATGACATATTGTCTTCCCTCGCTATCAAGTTTGTTCCAAACCTCAGGAACTTTCTTTGCGAGTTGTTGATTCCATCCGTCATACTCCTTGAACATGGCATCTATCGCGAGTTTATGGAGCGGGGTCATTGTCGGGGCACCGGCCATGAATGCGTTCCACTGCTCAGGTGAAACCTTATCCTTGTAAAATTTGTTGTATGCATCGGCTGAAGAAATCTCGTTGAGCATCGCCTTCTTGAACGCGGAGACAATCATCTCCTTCAAGTCATTTCTGGTCATCTCCATAACAGTTCCGTTGTCAATCCTTGCCGTAAATTTGAATTTACCCAACTCATTTACAATCGGTTTACCTGTGATGTCCCAATATCTGTATGTTTTCATTTCGTGCCTGTATCCTTTTTCGAATAGTAGGCTTACCAAATCAGGGTCTTGTGATGTGAGGAGCCTCAGGCATCTTCCTTCCCTACTTTCAATCCTTTCCACTTCGCCGACAAGATTCCAATTATTGGCATTCATGAGCCTAACTTCTCCGTTTTTCATATACATGACTACGACAATAATCCTTGAGGCCTTTGCTGCCGCTCTTCTTTTTTTCTTTTCGGCGAACACGGAATTGAGTTCCATCTCATTCATCTGCTCAGCCTTCGCAATCCTTTCTACGGTAAAGAACTCGTTTGACTTTTGGCTGACTCGGAACGCTATAGACTTGAATTCATTGCCGTGGTGCTGAACAGGCCTCCATCCATCCATGTTGCAATAATAATGGCACATCTCATGAATCAATGTGCTGAGCGCAGCCTTTTTTGACCACTTATAATTGCCGTTCAATTCAATGCGAGGCTTGCAGACCGATGCGAAATTTTCTTTCGTGATGTAGTTTTTGTCGCCCCACATATCCTTTGTAAACATCCTTCTTGAACTCTTGGAGAAATATATGCCGGTGCCGGTTATCTTGAACCAACCGAGAACACCGCCCTCTGCGCCCTTTCCTGCCGTGAAGAGCCCAAATGAACAGTCTCCAAGTTTTCCGTCAAAGTAAGACGTGTTCAACCTGTTGTACTCCGTCTGAAGCCAAGCGGGGGTAAGGTCAATTACATCGTTCTCGTCAAGTTCGTTTATCAGGTCGTATTTCATCGGCATACAATTATTCTAAAATAAATAGTTCGTGGTATTTGTTTATCTGGCACGGTTTTTGTATTATATTCTTTGAAATTAATTGAAGCGATATGAAAATTATTGGATTTGGTGTCATCATCTTGCTTGGAGCAATTTGGTGGAGTGTAAAAGAAAGTGAATAGTATGAAAAATTTCCCTATTGAAAAAGACGGAAAAACCTATTGGGTAAGCCGTTCCGTCGCGGCTGTTGCTTATGTTTTTTCTTATGATGAGAACGGGAAGATGTGCGTCCTCGCCAATAAGCGCGGGCCCGGCCTTCCCAACAATGTAGGAAAGTGGAATTGTCCGAGCGGATTCCTTGACTATGGGGAAACAATCAGACAATGCGCGGCGAGAGAGGTGTTTGAAGAGACGGGTGTCCGTATAAACGAAGACGACCTTAAGTTGTATGCCGTTGACGACAATCCGAATCGTTCAAATCAGGTTGTTCTTTTCCGCTATTATGCAAAGGCAGACCATTCGGTGAAGTTGACGAACGAAAACTGCGAACCAAACGAGGTTGAAGAGGTCAGGTGGATTCCGCTCGATGAGATTGGGAATTACGATTGGACATCGGATATCCATGTCAGGGCACTTTTTTCTTGTGCAAATGCAGTTATGACGGGGAGCAAAGTGACTGAATTTTGAAAAGTTAGATAAATTTTGTATATTTGCGATATAGAAAATTAAAGAATAAAGATGGGTAATATGACGCAGGAAGAAAAACAACTACTGTACAAGCCAAAACGGTGGGCTTTATATTGCAATAATGAATTTATTTCTTCGTACCCATCGCATAATTCCGCTAAAGCGGCATTGCATAGAAAGTGTGAGGAGATGAAGAAATATCCTTATGACTACGACGGAGAATACTACACTATAAAACCATACAATCATGACTAAAGAGGAAAAACAACTACTGCTGACTGACCTTTGCACAAGGTTGCCTTATGGGATAAAATTCACTTTATCCGGCAACAACATCTATACTATGAAGGGCATCGACTTGATTGTTACGGATGAAGGCGATTGGGAATATGCCATTACTTCAAAAGGTATTGCCCCAATT
>JAEEGL014110990.1_pt1 | contig 20573 bp, 14 predicted proteins | sample 9134231 | NCBI WGS metagenome assembly JAEEGL01 (sample SAMN16246548, study PRJNA631951) | gut metagenome | biome: gut microbiome; feature: rumen; material: fiber-attached | host: Bos | place: Iran: Karaj | collected 2018-10
GTACTCGCCGACGAAAGCGGTTAGCTCGACGAAGGCATGGCTTCCGGTCTGCGCGAATATCCGCGGTATACGATACCTTACGAATACAGAGGTCTCAAAGTACCCGATATACTTCTGTCGGGGCATCACGAAAACATAGCTAAATGGCGCAGAGAAAAGGCGGTCGAGCAGACTGAAAAATACCGCCCCGATCTGCTCGAAAAACTGAAAGAAGATAAAAAAACGTAAAGGAGGTGGACCCGTGGCGGAAAGCAAAGAGAAGAGAAAAAGCTTCTTTTCACGCGTTTTCGGCAATTACTGCGCAGCTGACGCCGCTCTCGGCAAAAGCGGAGCCGCGTCGCTGTGCGAAAAGCTGAACGCGAAAAACGGCGTTTTATCGCGTGTAAGAGATTTCATTTGCCGCGTCTTTACCGAAAGTAAAATAAAGAACGGCGTGCACGCGTTTTTATACAAGCTCCTTTATATAAGGACCCGCGACGTCGGCATATTTCTGATCAGCGCCGGCATATACGCTGCGCTTGAATACGTCGTTATGAGATTCGCCTTCCAGCGCGATATCGGTATGGGAGTCGTCTATTCCGCCGCCGTGCTCACGCTTTTGTCTCTGTTCTTCTTTTCCGGCAGATCTCTTGCCGATACGCTCAATAAAAGCAGGATACTCTCGTTTGCCGTGTTTGATCTTATCGGAGCCGACAAGAGCAAAATAACGCCCGGACCTGTCAGGATCGGCAATTCGAGCATAGCCCTGCTTCTCGGTATGACGACCGGACTTCTGGCTTTCGTTCTCGATCCCGCCGCGGTGCCGATCGCGATCGTATCGGTGATGCTTCTGACAGTGATCCTCTATCAGCCTGAATCCGGGGCGGTGTTTATCGCGGCGGTGCTTCCTTTCGCCCCGGAAAGAATGACGCTCGCGCTGTGCGGCTTTACGTTCGCTTCCTATATGCTGAAAACCGTGAGAAGAAAAAGAATACTCCGCTTTTCGCTCGTGGACGTCTCGGTAATGGTTCTCGGCGCCGCAACGCTCCTCGGAAGGATCGCTTCGCCCGGCGGCGCGACGTCAGACGGTTCGCTTTACGCCGTATGCATATCCGCGTATTTCATATGCAGGAATCTTTTATGCAAAAAGGAATGGCTGAACAGAGCTTTTTCGGCGGCGGCGCTTTCCTGCGCGGTCGTTTCGAGCTTCGGACTTTTCTTCCACCTGTTCGGATCGCCGGCCCGTCTGTTCGGCTCAAAAAGTCTTTTCGCTGATCTTGCTCAGCCTATGCGGATGTTTTTCGGATCGGCTTCTTCGCTTGCTTCTTATCTTCTCATCGCGTCGCCGTTTCTGCTTTATCTTACGCTTTCGGGCGGAAGAAAACGGATCGCGTATTTTACGGCTTACGCGTTTTCTCTCGTTTCGCTCGTGTTCACTCACGAGGTCTTCGCGGTAACCGCCGCGCTTGCGGCGAATTTCATCGTTCTTATAATGTATAATAAAAAAGCCGCCGCGATAGCGGTGCCGTCGGTCACGGCGGCGGTCGCCGCGGCGATACTGATACCGCCCTCCGTTTTCGGAACGGTCGCCGACGCGGTGTATTCGAAAAGCGTGTACGATCAGTCCGTTTGGAGCGGCGTATGGGGCGTCATCAGAAACGAATGGTTCGCCGGCGCCGGCGTAGGTTCGTTCCGTTACGTATATCCGGTCTACGCAAAAGAAGGCTTCGGCGACGCGGCGAACGCCGGGAGTATGTACCTTCAGATAACCGCGGAGGGCGGACTCATCCTGCTTCTGCTGTTTCTTCTGGCGGCCGTGATCTTCATCAGCTACTGCGTATCGAATCTTTCGGTAAACGCGGACAAAGATCTTCGCTGCGTTATATACGCTTCGCTCACGGCGGTGTTTTCGATCATGTTTTTCGGGCTTACCGACAGTATACTGACGGACAACCGTATATGCACGTTTCTGTTTTTCGTGATCGGACTCGGAGCCGCGGCGGCGGAGATAGTATCGGAGCGGGCGGAATATGAAAAAATAACGATGACGTACGCGGAGGCTTTCAATGAAAGATAAAAAACGCGGAGCGTTTACGGCGTCAGATATCGCCGTAACGGTTATAATCGCTGCCGCAGCGCTGTTTTCACTCATTCCCGGCGCTTTTGCCGGCAGGACCGAACGCATAGTCTACGAGATCGCAGTCGACGGTCCCGGTCCGGTGACGGCGGGACCCGGAGACCGGGTCATCAGTCTCGGCGGCGGCATACTCGGAACGGTGACGGAGGTATCCGACGGCCGTATTACGGTGGAAACCGACGCGGCGTCCGTATACGGCGTGTATTATTCCGACGGCGTCGCGGTAAAAAGCGGCGCAAAATACGATTTCGCCATTAACGCATATCATATGAAAGGAACGGTCGAGGGTCCGGTAACGGTGAAAAATGAAGAATAGACGTTTCAACGCTTTCGACGCGATCATGATATGCGTCGCGGTAATATGTCTGCTCGGGATAATCATGCGTTTAACCCATTTTAACAGCGGCAGATATCTCGGCGAAGAAGAGTATAAGATCACATTCACCGCGTCCGGTCTTACCGAAAACGAGGTGCGCGGAATAAAAGTCGGCGCCGCACTGAAAACGGATAAAGACGCTTATTTCGGCACGCTTGCCGAAGGATACTGGACCGAACCGGAAAACGGCGCCGATACTTTCGCTCTCACCGCGTCCGCCGTCTGCAGAGGAACTCTGACGGAGACCGGCATACTTACGGGGGGATATCTGTACCTGAAAGGCGATACGGCAGTCGTTGAAAGCGGCGATCTCAAGCTCACCGTGACGATCGTCGGTTATGAAAAGACAGAGTAACGATATAAAATATACATTAAAAATTCTCGATTTCAACAAAGATTTATGCAAAATCACCGTTGATTTTATCGAAAAAATTTGATATAATACCCTAAAAGATCATTATATTTCGATCACTATGGTAATCAGGAGTAAAGATATGATAACACGTAACGTAACCGTAAGAATACCGATAGGTCTTCACGCACGTCCCGCCACGTTTTTCATTCAGAAGGCTAATTCGTACAAGAGCTCGATCTGGGTAGAAAAAGACGAACGCCGCGTCAATGCAAAAAGCCTTCTCGGCGTGCTCTCGTTGAACATCACGCAGGACACGCAGATAACTCTCATAGCAGACGGCGAAGACGAGATAGAAGCTCTCAACGGACTCGAAGAACTGAGCGAATCCGGACTTGCCGAATAATTCAGAACATACAGCGGAAAAGCATACCTGCCGGCAGCGACAGGTCTTCTTATCCGCTTTTTTATTGAAATGAGCGAAAGAAACGAGTTTTTAAGAAAGAAAGCGATGCGCCTGCCGCTTTGCCCCGGAGTCTATATAATGAAGGACAGGGACGGAGAGGTGATTTACGTAGGTAAATCGGCGGTTTTGAAAAACCGCGTGTCGCAGTATTTCGGCGGCGGAGCGAAAAACGCGAAGACGCGGAGGATGGTATCGAACGTATACGATTTCGACTATATCCTCTGCGATACGGAAATGGAAGCTCTCGCGCTCGAAAACAGCAAGATCAAGCAGTTTTCGCCGAAATACAACATCAAACTGAAAGACGACAAGAGCTATCCGTATATAAAGATCACGCGCGAGGAATACCCGCGTCTCGTTCTTACGAGAAAAAGAGAGACGGACGGAGGCTCGTATTTCGGACCGTATTCGAACGCCGCAACAGTAAGAACGATAATAAGAACGGTATCGAAAACGGTCGGTCTGCCCGTATGCAAGAAAGTTTTTCCGCGCGATATCGGCAAAGAAAGACCCTGCATTTACGCGCAGATAGGCAGATGCGCGGCGCCCTGCACGGGAGCCGTGAGCAGGGAAGCGTACGCCGAGCTCGTAAAAAGCGCCTCCGTCATACTCAAAGGCGATATTTCCGAAGAAAAAAAGCGCCTCACGGAGCTTATGGAAAGCGCCTCGGAGGAGTTGAATTTCGAGCTTGCCGCGAAATACAGAGACCGGATAAACGCTCTCGCCGCTTTATACGGCAAACAGAAGGTCGTTTCGTCGCCCGATACGAACGTCGACGCCGTCGGTATCTACTCCGACGATTTCATAACTGTGTTTTCATTCTTTTTCATACGTTCGGGTATGATCTTCGATACGGACAGCTATGAATTCACGGGCGGTCATATCGGCGGAGACGAGATTACGGCGTTTCTTTCGTCGTTTTACGAAAACAGATTTCCGTCGAAGCAGATACTCGTTTCCGATCTTCTGCCTAACGGCGAAGCGGAGCTTCTTACCGCGCATCTTTCCGAGGTCTACGGCAAACGGATAGAGGTGAAAAACGTAAAGCGCGGCAAAAACAGAGCGCTTTGCGAAATGGCCGCCGAGAACGCCGCGTATAAAGCGAAGCTTGCGAAAGAAACGGATGAAAAATCGACAAAGATCCTTGCGGAGCTTTCGATCGCGCTCGGACTTGAAGTCGTACCCGAGAGGATCGAGGCTTACGATATATCGAATTTCGGCGACGAGAACATCACCGCCGGTATGATCGTTTTGAACGGTACGTCGTTTTCGAAGCAGGATTACAGGATATTCAATATAAAAGAGTCCGAACACGAGGACGATTACGCTTCGATGCGCGAGGTGATAACGAGGCGTATAAAGAACACGACGGAGAAAAAGTCGAAGGCGTACCCGGTGCTGCCGGATCTGATACTGCTCGACGGCGGTAAAACTCACGTTTCGGCGGTGCGCGGCGTGCTTGACGAACTCGGCGTCGACGTACCGGTCTTCGGCATGGTGAAGGACGATAAGCACAAAACGAGAGCGCTCTGCGACGACGAGAACGAGGTCGATATAATAAACGACAAAACGCTTTTTACGTTCATCTACCGCATACAGGAGGAGGTCCACAGATTTGCGATCTCGCGTATGAGCGGCGCGAAACGTAAAACGCTTCGCACGTCGTCGCTCGAAAAGATAAAGGGCGTAGGTCCTGCAAAGGCAAAGATACTTCTGTCTTCCTTCGGTTCGCTTGCGGCGGTAAAGAAGGCGACTGTCGAAGAGCTTGCGGCGATAAAGGGCATAGACTCCGCCGCGGCGGCAAACGTATACGAATATTTTAACGGAGAAAAGAAATGAATATCATAACAGGTTCGGCAAGAGGCACTAAGCTTCTGACCCTCGAAGGCGACGCGACGCGTCCCACGCTTCAGAGAGCGAAAGAGGTCATATTCTCGGCCATACAGTTCGATATAGAGGGCAGACGCGTGCTCGATCTGTTTGCCGGCAGCGGTCAGCTCGGGCTCGAAGCCCTTTCACGCGGCGCCGAAAAAGCCGTGTTCATCGACAAAAGCAAAGAGGCGTTCGACGTGATATACGATAACGCCAACAAAACGCATCTTTACAAAAAGAGCGTGATACTTACGATGGACTTCGCCGAATATCTGCGCTCGGCCAAAAAATCGGGCGAAAAATTCGATATCGTTTTTCTCGATCCGCCTTACGGATCGGGACTTCTGCCCGAGGCTCTTTCAAAACTGCGTATATATGACGTGCTTTCCGAAAACGCGCTCGTCGTCGCCGAGTGGGAAAAGGATACGCTTTTGCAGGAGCACGGCGAGCTTAACGGCGATTACGAATTATTGAAGCTCTATAAATCCGGCAGGATATACTTTTATAAATTACAACCAAAGGAGAAAACGGTATGACGCGCGCGCTTATTCCCGGCAGCTTCGACCCCGTGACGGTCGGTCACGAGGATCTTATATCGAGAGCCGCATCGATGTTCGACGAGGTCATCGTCTGCGCTTTTGAAAATTCAAACAAGAATTATATGTTCACCGAAGAAGAGAGGTACGCTTTTTTGAAAGCCGTCGCCGATAACTACGAAAACGTCACGGCGGATATCTCGCATAAGCTCGTCGCAGAGTATGCGGAAGAGCACGGATGCATCGCCATCGTAAAGGGCAGCCGCTCCGCGTCGGATTTTGACGACGAATATTCCCAGGCGCTCATCAACCGCGAGCTTGCGCCGGAGGTCGAAACGGTCATACTGCCCGCAAGCCCGGAAGTCGCGTTCATCAGCTCGACCATGGTCAGAGAACTGATAAGGTACGGCGTCGACTTCTCGCAGTACGTGCCGAAAGCTATAAGAGATATCATTTAGTAAGGTATCCGAACCGGAAGAAAAAATGCCGCCGCACTGCGACAGCATTTTTTGTTTTTACTCGATTATTCGGAAAGATCGCTCGTGATCGCTTTGTATACCTCGATCGCGGAGCAGGTCGGATTATCCAGGATCTGCTTCTTCGCGCGGAGCATGCTGGTCTCGGAATCGTTCGTCAGAGTGAATATTACGAAATTGCCGACGGCTTCGATCTTGCCGGTGTCGATTATTTTCGCGTTGGAGCCCTGCTCGTCGTCGTAGAGCTTCCAGTCGGAGGATTTGAGCTTTTCATAACGCTTTTCGGCAAGCGCAACGACCTGCTCGGCGTTTGCTTTATCCGTGACCTTGAAAACGTCTATTTCCATAACGGCTTTGCCCTGCGGAATGCGGAGAACGTAGCCTTCGAGCATGGAAAACTGATCGGGAATGATGAATTCAAAATTCGAATCGAGTTCTTTTTTATCCATGAACCAGTCGGCGAGATTGACCTTGGAAGCTTCCTTATAGCCTGCCGAGGCGGCGCCGTCTTTGTCGGCGTAAACGTCGGCGGGAACGTAGGTAAGCTTGACGTCCGGTACGACTATGTCCGCGGGCTTTTCCGTCGCGGCTTCCGTTTCCTTTATTTCTTCAGTCGCCGTTTTGGTATCGACGGCCTTTTCCGTCGTTTTCGAAGTATCGGCTGGTTTTGCGGCGTCGGTGCACGAAACGACGGCGAAGATCATGACTGCGATAAGTAACAACGTGATTATTTTTTTCATAATTTCCTCTTGTTTTTTTGATTTTGTCGGTCACATTTTAACACAAACAAAACCAAAGTCAAGTTTTTTTGTCGATTGTTTACAATCTCAGCCGATTATTTTACAAAGTTTTTTTGCCGCTTTCACAATTTACGGAGCGATCCTGACGTTGATGTGCGATAATTTTTCGTACAGATCAAAGTCGATCTGCCTTAAAATGTCCTCAAGCTCGGCGTCGCCCATCACCGTCGTTCTGCCGTCTTCGTACATCTGCGCGACCCGGTCTTTGATCTTCAATACGATCGGATCGTGTTTGTCTATCCTGTTTTCGCCGGAAAGAGAATAGAACGAATTGAGCCAGTGAGCGATCCCGGCGGCGCCGCTGTGAGAGTCCACCGCGACCGTGACGGGGCGGTTGAGTATCTTTTCGGTATTGAATATATTATATATTTCCTCATCTTTGAGTATGCCGTCTGCGTGTATACCGGCTCTCGTAGTATTGAAGTTACGTCCGACGAAAGGCGTTCTCACGGGTATCTCATATCCGACGTGTTCCTCGAAATACTTCGCGATATCGGTTATCACCGAAAGATCCATTCCGTCGTCGGTGCCGCGAAGCGAGCAGTATTCGATCACCATCGCTTCAAGCGGACAGTTGCCCGTGCGTTCGCCTATGCCGAGCAGAGAACAGTTGACCGAAGAGCAGCCGTAAAGCCAGGCGGTCGAAGCGTTCGTGACGACCTTGTAAAAATCGTTGTGACCGTGCCATTCGAGCAGTTCGGACGGGACCTTCGAATAGTGGAGCAGACCGTATATGATCCCCTGAACGCTTCGCGGAAGCGCAACGCCGGGGTAGCTTACGCCGTACCCCATCGTATCGCAGGCCCTTATCTTTATCGGCACGTTGTATTTTTCGCCGAGCTCCATAAGCGCCGAGGCGAAAGGTACGACGAAACCGTAAAAATCGGCTCTCGTTATGTCTTCAAAGTGACAGCGCGGCTTGATGCCGAAGTTGATGACCTCTTCGACGGAGTTCAGATATTTTTCAAGGGCGCTCTTTCTCGTGAGCCCCATTTTCTTGTAAATATGATAATCCGAGCAGGAAACGAGTATGCCGGTCTCCTTTATACCGAGATCCTTTACGAGCTGCAGATCGTTCTTGTTCGCCCTGATCCAGCTCGTCACCTCGGGGAATTCGTAGCCGAGATCCATACATTCCTGCACGGCGCGTCTGTCCTTCTCGGAATATACGAAGAATTCCGACTGCCTGATCAAGCCGTTTTTTCCGCCGAGTTTATGCAGCATTTTGAATATGTCGACGATCTGTTCCACCGTGAAAGGCGAAGTCGACTGCTGACCATCGCGGAAAGTCGTATCCGTTATCCAGATCTTATCCGGCATGTTTATAGGCACGTGACGGTGGTTGAACGAGACCTTGGGTATCGAATCGTAGTCGAAAAGATATCTGTAAAGGTTCGGCGTGGTCCTTTCCTGAAGTTCATATTTGTAACCCGACTGCTCGAGCAGGTTTGATGTTTCCGAAAACTGAAGCGATATATTCTCCGAACGGGATATTTTATTGTATTCTTCCATAAAAGCCTCCGTATTGGATATTGAATTGATGCAATTATATCACACTTTTTGCATAATATCAATACCTTTCTTGCAAAAAATACGAAAAAATCGAGGAAATTTCAAAAAAAACGCAACAAATAAAGGTGTGATAACGCAAAACAGTGAAAAGACGCGTATGAGTCCGTTGAAAAATATTTCCCGAATTGCTCTTGACTTGCAGCCGAAAGTATTGTATAATGTAAAAAAAGGAAAGGTGATATTATGAAAAAGTTGAGAATTACCGCGCTTCTGCTTCTTATCGCGATGTGTGCAGGCGTCGTTTTCGGCTGCGTCGAAAACCCCCCGCTTCAGACGGAAGAAGCAAGCGTGACCGGCGGAGCGGGCGGAGTCACGACCGAACCGCTGCCGATAGATACGAAGCCTGCCGATACGCAGGCGGACACCGGGACGGCCGATACCGAACCGGTGCAGAGCGGTCCCGAACCCGGCGAGCCGGGATACGTTATACCCGAGGAAAATCTGACGGGCAAAAACTCCAAAAGCGATCCCTCCGAAGACGACGGCGACGGTCCCGCGATCCTTCAGAGACTGATCAAAGAATCGATTATAAAAAATCCCGACGCAAAACCCGACTCCGTCGTGCCGCGTATTGATTTCGCGTACGACGTGGACAACTGCACGGGATTTCTCGCTCAGCAGGGTGCTTACATCTGCGAAAACGTCTATACCGATATGGAGAAATACTCGGCGGAAATGAGACGCGCCGAGATCGCCGTCAATCAGGGCTTTATGAATAAGGTCGAGGGTACCGAATTCAAGCCGAACGACCCGATCACCTACGGCGAGGTGCTGAGAGGCATGCTGTATGCCGTCGGTTACAGAAAATACGCCGATAAATACGGCGTTGCAAAGCTCGCGTCTGAGACGGGTCTTTCTGACTATATCGATCTTTCGAAGCCCAATTCCTCCACGGTCACGTACGCTGAATACGCGCAGATAATGTCGAACGCCGTGCGTATGACGCTCGTGCAGAGCGTCATAAAGGACGGTCAGATCTATACGGTTTCGAGAGGCGATACTCATAACCTCAAATCCGCTTATATCTCCAATAACGCCTCGGAAGCTGATTCGCTGTTCCGCGTCGCAAACTACGGCTGGGAGATCTACACCGGCGGCGGTTACAGATACGGACCGAGTATGATCATAAACGAAGACGGCACGATCGACTGCTGGCTCGCCTCCAACTCCGGCGTCAGCGGCGAGATCGACTGGGGCAAATACAGAAAATCGTATGACGGCGGTCACAGCTGGACCACCGATACGGGCGCCGTTCGCCCGACTTCCTCCTCCGAGGACTGGAACTGGTCCTGCGACCCCGGCGTCATAAAGATCGGCGAATACTATTACGCGACGTATACGACGACGGTATGGCACGACGGTCTCGACAATAACCTGTTCGTTTCGAGAAGCAAGACTCCGCAGGGCGCGTTCGTTGAAAAATGGAACGGCGAGAACTGGAGCTATGGCGATCCGAAGGCGGTAGTCACCTTCGACGGACAGAAAGCAAAATGGGGCTGCGGTGAGGGCTCGATGGTAGTCGTCGGCGACACGCTTTATCTGTACGCTTCGTGGAACGACACGCTCGGAGATTACACGAGAGTCTATACCGCTCCCGCAAACGATCCGAACTGGCCGGGCAAGCTCACGTTCAGAGGCTCGGCTTATAAGCACAACGCCTCGGAAGATAGCGCAGACGTCAAATACGTCGACGCGTACGAATGCTTCGTTTCCGTCGCTACGGCGTCACGTTTTTCGGAAAACTGCTACGTTCACGTGATGACCTCGTTCGACGGCTTGTATTTCCGTCAGGAGGCGCAGTTAAAGCATAAGACGAAGGGCTCGAATATACGCGAGAGCATACATAATATGGGCATTACGGGCGACCCGCTCGGACATATAGATATTTTCAACGTACAGCATTTCATAGCGTACGCGTATCAGCCGACGGGATTCGACTGGGCGAACTGGCCGACGAGGATGTCGCCGATAACGTGGGTAGGCACGGATCTTTACGGTCACGAGGATCAGGTCGAAAACAACGGCGACAAGCCGTCGACGACCGACAAGAAGAACACGCCGAAATATATACAGATGCGCATAACGAATTCGAATTTGCCAGGCAGAACGATCAATATCACCAAAAAAGGCGGATCGAAAACGTTTTCGGTCAGTTTGATGAACAACAAAGGAGCCGACAACGTAACGAAAGCGGCGGATATCCTTTCGAGTATCGAGTATTTCTACGATGAAACGAAACTGAAGCTCGATAAGAACACGCGCACGGTAACGCTTCTTTGCGACGAGCTCGTAAGGGTATATGCGAAGTACGGCGATCTTATGTGTGAATTCGCCGTTTCTCCCGATTATCTCGATCAGAGCAAGCCGGTCGCGTTCTATCCCGAGGTCGATACCGTAACGTTCTATTACAGAAATGAAACGAAGCAGCCCGGATTCATCGCGAAAAGCGCGACGAACGAATATCTCGTGCTCTGGGGCTCCAAATCGAGCTTTACGGACGCGAAAACGAAGGATATCCCGTCCGAACTTCAGAAATGGGATCAGAAAGCGACGATACGCGACGATTACGATAAGAACGTAATAAGCGTTTCAGCCGACGGTCAGATCACCGCGAAAGGCGTCGGCGAAACGGTCGTGACCGTGGATTATATGGGCTTTACCGCTTCGGTCAGAGTCGTGGTCGAAAAGCTGAGATAAAACCGGAAATAAAAAAATGAGAGGCTCGAGCCTCTCATTTTTTTTGTGATCTATTATACGTTCTTTTTATGCTCGACCGTAAGCGTGCCGAGATGCGCCGGGATAAAGTTGTAGTCGTTTGTCCACATATCTCCGCCGGTCACGAAATGGCCGGGACCGTATGCGCCGTGTATCGCGGGTACGAGATGAAGAGGTCCGAACAGATTGCGCCTCGTGCCTACGAGCACGACTCTTATCTCCGATCCGTTCTTCACGGCTTCGGTGACGTCGGCTTCATAAGGCTCCCACGCAAGCGCCTGCTTTTTACCGTCGAACTCAACTCTCACGAGTCCGCCCTTGAATTTGTCGGCTTTGAGTATGATACGCTCGTTTCCGGCGGGCTTTCTGAACGTGCCGGCGCTCAGCTTATAAGTCAGGCAGCCGGTATAGAACGGCATCGAATAATTGATGAGGTCAGACGTTCCGACCTTGTCGGGCAGGGAAGTGAGCGTGCGTTTGTGACCGTCGATCTTCACTCCGAATTTACCGATGAGATAAAGCGATTCGATATTCGTCGTTCTCATGAACGCGACCCTGACCGTTACGGTATTCACTCCGATCTTCAGAGCTCCTTCCGGTACGGGCATCTTTTTGAGACAGTTGTCTATATAGAAATCGTCTTTATCGGGACATTGCAGTTTTATTCCGTTTATGAAATAAGAGTTGAATTCGGGACGTTCGCCGCAGAGGCAGACTCTGCCCTCGGGCAGCTTTTCTATATCGAACGTATATTCAAGCTCTATATCGCCGTATATCTTTTTGTCGTGGAGCTTTGAGTACCACGGCTGAAGCATTCCGCCGCCCCTGTGCTCGATCCCGTAATGATCACGTACCTGCTGGTCGACCTTCAGAGATTCCGCCTCGGCTGAAAATTCGCCGTCCGCGGTCTTCCATCTCGCGAAGTCGAGCACGCACGCCTGATCCTCGTCGCACTCGTATTCGAACGTGCCGTCTATGAAATATATCTGCGTCAGAGTTTTTTCTTCGGGCGCGGGAAGAGCGTCGGAGTCTTTGGCGAATACTATCACGGCAGAGCCGGCCGCTTCAAGCTCAAGTTCAAATCTTCCGCCGTAATACGCTTTTTCATAAGGGATCTTATATCTTTCGCCTGTTTCGAGCGACCACAGCTCCGGTGTGTAACCGTCTTTTATATTCGTTGCCGTGATCTGCAAAGGTCCCGTCGCGTTTTCACGGTCGGTATTGAGAAACGCCGCGATATATATATCGGAATCCGCGTCGTAACGCTCCTGCACGAATACGTCGCCGCAGTTTTCGCCGTTTACGTCTTCGATATAAACCGCTTCGTGATCGCGTCTTACCGCCGTCACGACGTTTTCTTCGTCAAACGGGACTCTGATACATTCTTCGGCAAGCTCAGCCGGTTCGTCGGACGGTACGGCGTCGACGTATTTCGGCGCCTCGCCCGCAAACACGATCTTTCCGCCGGCTTCTTTGAACTCTTTAAGGATCCTGAGCGTCGTCGGACGGATCGTCAGCATACCGGAGACAAGAACCGTCTTGTAAGCCGCTTCGCCTACGTGCAGTATCGCCTCGTCTTCCGTCTTTTCAACGTAAGTCCTCGGTATCATCATCTGTTCTTCGCCGTAGTCGAAATCTATATGATTGCGTATGAGCATCGAAAACAGCTTCTGATATTTGCCTTCGATCTCGTGAGCGAGAGGCGATACGGGCGATATCCACTGCGCCCAGCCGAGATGCGCTCTGCACCAGACGCTTTCGATCGGGTTCATAACGAGCAGATCGCAGCACGGCTTGCCCTGCTGCATCATCAGACCGAAACGCGCGAAATAAGTTTCGACGAACGGATAATCCTTATACCACGGCGACTGATGAAGAATGCTCGCCGGGTAGTCGCGCTTCGACTCGCCCTCCATCGTGTACCACGAAAGATGCTGACAGCGCAGATTTATGCCGAAAAGCGCCTGCCAGTCGCCGACCGCTTTGTGCGATCTGAGGTTGAATTCCCAGCCCGTGCAGCCGTAAAGCTCGGATAAGAGCCATTTTTTGCCGAGCTGTCTTGCGGCGGATGCGAGCTGCTTTACCACCCAGTAACAGCGGTTGTGCTCGGTGAGCAGATCTATGCCGGGATAACCCATATATTCGTACGATCTCATAAGAGAGCCGTTCGGAACGGTCTGGTTTGTCAGAGAATCCTCGTGCAGAACGTGACCGGTGAAGATTATGCCGTTCTTATTGCACCAGTCGTTTATGCGCTTCATGAACCTCTCGACGAAGAGATTGCACGCAAGATCGAAATAATTGAGCTTTACCCGGCTTACGGGATCTCCGTCCTTCTGATAGAAAAGCTCCGGCAGAAGAGGCTTCATATCGTAGCCGTATCTCTTTATGAATTCGTCGAAGAAATCGTCCGTATAAGCCGTCGCGCAGCTTATCACGCCGTCTTTTTCGCGGCGGTTGTCCATCGCGTGGCCTCTGTGCGGCTCGTCCGTAAAGATGCCTTTTATGCTTCTGCCGAGCCTGTCTCCGCATTTCGCTTTATACTGCTCGTGAGTCATTTCTATAAAACGGTCGACCGCCGCCGTGCTCATCGTATCGATATAAGTCGTACCGTTGTAGCCGCTCGACGGCTCGTCGGGGATAATGCGGAAGTGAAGTATCTTTTTATCCGAAGGCACGTTTTTGACGTCTTCTTCAGAGATCTGCCTGTACTGCCCGAGCCTGAGCCCGTCAAGCTCCGCTTCGAATATCATGAACGTATCGTCCGACGGTTCGAATTTTTCGGGCGACGATTCGTAAACGTAAAGCGACTTCATTCTGTACTGCGGGTCGACCGTGACTTTTCCGCCCGCGCTGCCGGAAGGCCAGCGGTCTTCGTCGTAAAGCCAGGATTCCATGCCGAGGCGTTCACCCTCGTCGGCGGTCGAGTTGATAAGCTCGAACCATTCCTTGCCGAGATATTCGGTGATGAGACCGGCTCTGCTGTGCATGAAATAGCCGCCGAGACCCATTTCTTTCATAACTCCTACCTGGCGTTTGAGTTCTTTTTCTTCAAGTTCGCCGTTCCAGCTCCAGAACGGTTTGCCGCGGTATTCTTTACCGGGCGAGGTGAATTGCCTGATCAAAGTTTCTTTATTCATAAAGACTCCTTAAACCGATCTTATAAATCCTTTTTCTTTATCGTAAGAGTATAAGGCGACCGTCGTCGTATAGCCGCCGTCTTCCGTTCTCGACGGCTCGCTTATATAAAACCTTCCGTCGCAAAGCGACGCTATGCCCGTATTGCCGAGAGGAAAATAACTGCTTTGTTCCGGCAAAAGCGTAAGGCACAGCCCGATCTCGCCGGTGCCCTTGACGTCGGTCAGCTTAGCCGGCGTTTTTCCGTCTATGACGAACAGATAATAATTATCAAAACACGCTTTTTTGCCCGGATACACGCATACGAACGTGTCTTTTGTATAAGGGTCGTATTCGAGATTCTGTACGCCGTACGTCGTGTTCCCGGTATATAAAAACGTTCTGTATCTGCATAAAGGTCCCGACGTGTGCGGAGCCGACTGTAAAAGCGGCTTCGCTGTTTTATCGATCTCGTCCGTATCGTAAAACAGTATGACCTGATTATCGTTATCGGTACGCTCCGTATCGCCGTAGATACCGTACGCTACGGCGAGATATTTTTTACCGTCCTCACAGCCGGGCAGAGGCATCAGCGTTACGCCGTCGATACCCGAACAGCCGTATTTATGTTCGCCGCAAAGACCTTTGCCGAGGTAATCGCCGACCACCTCGGACAGATACGCCGCCTTTACCGCGCCGCACGTTTCGGAGCATAGACCGACCGAGTTTATTGAGTCGACGTCGAAGACGACGATATAAAACCCGTCTCTGACTTCGTTTATGCCGATCCGGTCGTGCAGACCTTTGCCTATCGCGTCGTTTTTATATTCGAGCGAAGCGTATACTTTGCGCTTGACCGGATCGAAGCACATACATCCTATATGACCGATGAATCCGCCGACGGAACCGACGGGCGTACCGTCAAAGCCGTACTTGCAGAAATCGGTCGTATAGGAATAGTACATAAATCTCTTTTCGGTATCGGCGGCGATGCCCTGAACGTGACCGCCGTACCAGACGCCGGTTTTGTGTATAAGGGGCAGATCCGCTTCAGTATTTTTCATTATTCCGCCGCGCTCTGGAAAGAGTCGATGAGCTTGTTCAGACCTTTGTTGACTTTGTTGACCTGAGCGGCTTTCGTGTTCGCAACGGTGTTTTTGCCCTGTTTGATCATATTTCTCATGGCTGTGAACAGAGAGGTCACCTGGGTGTCTTCCGGCATGTAACCGATATCGCAGGTGCGGTGAGCGAATATGATCGGCAGCATATCCTTGGATTCGTAATCGCGCGTTCCTTTCGCGATCAGCGACTTTTCGTAGTAAGCGGGAGTAAGTATGTTCTTGCCCTCTACCGCGAGCGCCTGCATTATCATACCGGCGCGTTCGAATCTGTCGTTCTTTGCTTCGATACCCTTCGTTATCATCGCGCAGAGAGTGACTCCGGCGACGGAGTGAGTCGTGTAATATTTCTGATCCTTGTCGAATTTGGGCATCGGGATGATACCGTAGTTCGTGTCCATATCGCGGAGTCTTATCGCGCACTGCATGACCTCCGAATAGAACAGAGCTCTGTTTTCTTCAAACATCTGCTGAGCGGTAAGATGCACCGCGCCGTTCGGAGCCGCAGACGGGTAATCGTGGCAGTCGAACGTGATCTTGTTCGCTGCGTAATAGATCTTTATCGCGGCGTCGATGATCTTGCTGTTTCTTTCGTTGCCGAAATCGAGATAAGGCAGATCCGTGTTGTCTTTTTTGATGATCCTGCCGTCGGCGGCGTAGAACAGACCCTGCGTGAAGTCGATCGTCGTCGATATGCCGTAAATGTCTTTTTCGTCGGTCTTGCTGTTGTTGTTTTCGTCCGAATACATATCCTTGGTGATCTCGTAAAGCTTGTCGAAGGTCCATTCGTTGTCGTTCACGAGCTTGTATATATCGAGGTCGTAGTCGGTGGCGAGCTTTTTGTTGAACATCATTACCCACGTGGCGTCGTTATCCATCGTGGTGATCTCGCCGGTCGCGAAATAGTTCTGACCGCTTATCGACGTCTGAGAAAGGTAAGACTGATCCCATGCGTCGCTTGAAAGATCGAGATACGGTATGTTTTCGAGATTTGCAAGGTATTTGCTCTGCGCGAGCGTATAAGCGTTCGACATCACCTGCATGACGAGATCGTATTCGGGATCGCCGCCGAGCACGTCTTTCTTTACGAGGTTGCCTATCGTGCTGCGGGAAGCGTCGGTTATCATTTCGATCTTCACGCCGTAAGTATCTTCAATGAGCTTCTGACGCTGGAAGACGGCGCTGATGACGGCGTCTTCATCGTCGGTTTCGGCGAAAAAGTCTTTGCATTCCCATTCGTTATCGTTCACGCCGGGGCAAAGTATAACGAAAGGCTCGTCGTTGAACTTATGCCCGGGGATATAATACGTGTCGGGAACCTCGGGCTCCGTCTCCGCAGCCGTGTCGGCCGCTTTCGTTTCTTTGCCCGGCGCGGCGGTGGAAGCGGCGGGACCGGGCGCGGGTTTCTCCGTACATCCGGCGAAAGCCGAAGCGGCGAAGCACAGTATCAGAACTGTGATTACGGTGATAATGATTTTCTTTTTCATTCTTTTTTCTCCTTATGAGGTCATTGTGAACATTGTACCATAGAACAAAAATAAAGTCAATATATTTTATAAATATTGAATAAAACTTTGTTTGTAAATTTTTGTTTTTCCCCCTTTACAACCGAACCGTTTTATGATATAATATACGATATCATAATAGGCGAGGCATTTACAAAATGGCAAAAAAGATCATATCAAACGATGATATAACCCAACTCAAAGGGCCGGACAGAATAAGGCTCAAGCCGGGTGTCATGCTCGGTTCCGACGGTATCGACGCGGTCGTGCAGACCGTTTTCGAAATCGTTTCGAACTCCATTGACGAAGCGAAGGAAGGCTACGGAGACGTTATAAACATAACCGTTTTCGCCGACAATTCCGTCGAGGTCGAGGATTTCGGCAGGGGCATACCGCTTGATTTCAACAATAAAGAACAGCGCTACAACTGGGAGCTCATATTCTGCGAGCTTTACGCGGGCGGCAAATACAATAACAACTCCGAAGACGGCAACTATCAGTACGCTATAGGTACTAACGGTCTCGGCGCCTGCGCCACGCAGTATACGAGCGAATATATGACGGTAAAATCATACACCGGCGGATATCTGTACGAAATAAGCTTCAAAGAAGGCTACGCGGTAACGGAGCTTACGAAAACGGAGCTTTCGCGTAAAGAAAAGCGCACCGGCACCGTCATCAGATGGAAACCGGACCTGAAAGTTTTCACCGATATCAACATACCGCGCGAAACGCTTTCCGATATCATAAGAAAGCAGGCGATAGTCAACGCCGGACTTCGCTTCGTCGTCAGGTACGAAAACGAAGACAAAACGTTTGAAACGAACGAATACTATTACGAAGAAGGAATAAGAGAATATCTTGAAGAGCTGACCGGCGATAAGAAAATAACCCAGCCGGTCGTCTGGCGCTCGGAAGGCTCCGGCAGAGACAGGGAGGACAAGCCCGAATACAAAGTCAAATTCGAACTCGCCTTCTGCTTCACCAAAGGCGTGGGCGCGATAGAATGCTTCCACAACTCGAGCTTTCTCGAAAACGGCGGTTCGCCCGAAAAAGCCGTCCGAATGGCGTTTTTGTCAGCGATAGACAAGTATTCGAAGACGGTCGCAAAAGCGAAAACGGATATGAAGATCCCGTTTTCGGATATAGCCGATTCACTCGTCATAATCGTCAACAGCCACTCGACGTACTGCTCTTACGAAAACCAGACGAAAAAATCCATAAACAACAAATTCATATATGAATTTCTGAACAGCTATATCAAGCGAAATCTCGAAATATATTTCCTCGAGAAACCGCAGGAAGCGGACGCTCTTTATAAGCAGATAATCATCAATAAAAAGAGCAGGGAGGCCGCTGAAGCCGCGAGAGCGAATATAGTGAAAGAGATCGCGCCGTCCGGTACGGATATGACGAAGCGCGTTGAAAAGCTCGTACCGTGCAGAAGCACCGATCCGAAGGAATGCGAGCTTTTCATAGTGGAGGGCGATTCGGCTCTCGGCTCGTGCAAAGAAGCGCGCGACGCATATTTTCAGGCCGTTATGCCTCTGCGCGGCAAAACGCTCAACTGCCTGAAAAGCACCGACGCAAAGATCCTCCAGAATCAGATCATTATGGACCTCGTGAAGGTCCTCGGCTGCGGCGCGGAGATCAAGGTCGGCAAAAAAGGCGAATCCGCTTTCAACATCAACAATCTTCGCTACCATAAGATCATAATATGCACGGACGCGGACGTGGACGGATTTCAGATAAGAACGCTCGTGCTGACGATGTTTTACAGGCTGCTGCCGACGCTCATATCCGAAGGATATATCTATATCGCCGAATCGCCGCTTTACGAAATAACCTGCGGCAAGGAGACGAGCTTCGCCTACGACGATAAAGAAAAGGCGGAAATACTCAAAAAGTACGAGGGCAAGAAGGTCTCCATACAGAGAAGCAAAGGCCTCGGTGAAAACGAACCCGATATGATGAAGCTCACGACAATGGCTCCCGCCACGCGGAGACTCATACGGGTACAGCCCTGCAACGCCGACGAGACGTACGAGATGTTCGACATCCTGCTCGGCAACAATCTCGACGGCAGAAAAGAATTCATATCCGCGCACAGCGAAGAATACTATCAGGACGCCGACGTCTGATAAACGGTGAGGACATAAAGACATGGCAAAAAAGAAGAAAACAGATATACAGACCGAAGTGATCGAGGCGGAAATAAAAGATCAGCTCATAGTCGACACGCTCGAAACGAACTATATGCCCTACGCGATGAGCGTTATACTCAGCCGCGCGATACCGGAGATAGACGGCTTCAAGCCGGCGCACAGAAAACTGCTCTATTCGATGTATAAAATGGGACTGCTCGAGGGCGACAGAGCAAAATCGGCAAGAGTCTGCGGCGAAACGATGAAGCTCAATCCGCACGGCGACTCGTCGATATACGAAACGCTCGTACGTCTCACCCGCGCAAACGAGGCGCTCCTGCATCCGTTCATAGATTCCAAGGGCAGCTTCGGCAAGCAGTACAGCAGAGATACGGCGCCCGCCGCCTCCCGTTATACCGAATGCAAGCTCGCGCCGATATGCCGCGAGATACTCGGAGGCATAAACAAAAACGCCGTCGATATGGTAGACAACTACGACGGCACGATGAAAGAACCGGCGCTCATGCCGACGGCGTTTCCGAACATACTCGTCGCCGCCAATACGGGTATAGCCGTCGGTATGGCGACGAATATATGCTCGTTCAACCTCGCGGAGGTCTGCGACGGCACGACGGAGCTTATAAAAAACCCGAAGACCACGCCCGACAGAATGCTCGATATAATAAAAGGCCCCGATTTCCCGCTCGGAGCGCAGCTCGTGTTCGACCGCGACAAAATGAGAGCGATATACGAGACCGGCGTCGGATCGTTCACGCTCCGCTCGAAATACGCGTACGATAAAGAAAACAACTGTATCGACGTCACCGAGATACCGTATTCGACGTCTATAGAAAAGATAATCGAGGAGATCACGAAGGGCGTGACCGACGGCAAGATAAAAGAGCTCTCGGACGTTCGCGACGAGACCGGCTTCGACGGCTTCCGCCTCACGATCGACCTCAAGCGCGGAGTCGATCCCGACAAGCTTATGACGAAGCTGTTCAAGCTCACCTCGCTTCAGGATTCGTTTGCCTGCAACTTCAACATAATCGTCGATAAAAAGCCTGTCGTTCTCGGCGTGAACGGCATACTTCTTGAATGGATCAGATTCAGGACAGGCTGCGTAAGGCGCGAGCTCGAATTCGATCTGAACGCCAAGCGCGACAAACTGCATCTGCTTCTCGGCCTTGGCAAGATACTGCTCGATATCGACAAGGCGATAGCGATAGTCCGCGGTACCGAAAAGGAAGCCGACGTCGTGCCGAACCTGCAGAAAGCGTTCGACTTATCCGAGATCCAGGCGGAATACGTGGCCGAAATAAAACTGCGTTATCTCAACAGAGAATATATACTCAACAGAGTCAAAGAGATATCGTCTCTGCAGGCCGAAATAAAGGATATCGAAGAC
>JAEEGL017245113.1_pt1 | contig 20573 bp, 15 predicted proteins | sample 9134231 | NCBI WGS metagenome assembly JAEEGL01 (sample SAMN16246548, study PRJNA631951) | gut metagenome | biome: gut microbiome; feature: rumen; material: fiber-attached | host: Bos | place: Iran: Karaj | collected 2018-10
CAGGCGCTGCTGCTGTGGCGTGTCGGCCTGGACGCGATTGACGCCCTCGCCCATGCGTTCTCCACCATGGGCACGGGGGGATTCTCCACGCGCAACGCGAGCGTAGGGGCATTCGGCCTGCCGGCGGCGGAGTGGATCTGCACGGTGTTCATGCTGCTGGCCACGGTCAACTTCACGCTTTACTATCGTCTGCTGACCGGACGATTCGGCGATGTGGCCCGCGACTCGGAACTGCGCACGCTGCTGGCGATCGTGTTCGGCGCAATTCTGTTCGCGACAGCTGTCGAATGCCGGTCACTGGGCGAGATTGGTACGACCTTGCGTGCGGCGGCGTTTCAGGTCGTCTCCATCATCTCAACGACGGGCTTCATGACGGAGGACTACCTCACATGGTGCCCGGCGGCGCAGGTCGCGATCTTCCTGCTGTTCTTCGTGGGCGGCTCGTCCGGTTCGACGGCGGGCGGCATCAAGGTCATCCGTTGGACAATCCTGGGCAAGCAGTTGCGCAATGAATTGCGCCGCATCCTGCATCCGCACGAAGTCTTTACCCTGAGCATTAACGGCAATGCGGGGCGCGAGACGTTCGTCCCTGTCGTCGCCTCGTTCGTCTTCGTCTATATGCTGCTCGTTCTCGTCGCGACGTTCGCAGGCGCGTTGGCTGGTCTTGACGTCTTCACCGCCTTCACGGGTGCGCTGAGCATGGCCGGGAACATAGGGCCGGCGTTCGGGCAGCTTGGACCGACGTCGAATTATGGCGCGCTCGCCGCACCGCTCAAGTGGTTCTACATGTTCACGATGCTCGCCGGACGACTTGAGATCTACACGCTGCTCATCCTCGTCGGCCGTATCTGCTTCCTCCGCCGTTCGGCATGACGGCGTAGCGGAGAACGTTCATTTGTCTCGAACCTTCCCTCCGGCCGGCATGCCGAAACCTCGCGGCAGAAATTCCTTGTAAGGCTAGAGGACTAGGTTTTACAGGAACCGTAAACTTCCAAGGCTCCGACAACGGGGAAACGCCGTTGGCATGAGAATTGCTATGCCGATCGAGAAATGAAACGTATACATGACATCTATCGCCAGGAGGAAGAGCGCAAAATAGAAGTCGAGGGGTCTGACCCCATTGGTGGAGTAAAAGTGGTGGAGTAGGTGGATATGTTCGCGTCCACCGCGTCACGCTACAGTCATTATAAGAATCTCCTTTATGAATCAATCTTATGATGCATATTAGCGCATCATTAAGCATCATAGTCAATAGAGCAAATGAACGTTTTTTGCTCATATAGGCATTGGCTATAACGTGATATAGGAATTACCGATTACCTATTGTGGACGGCGGAATGGTAAAATAATCGGCATCTGTAGAAAATAGAAAATAGGAGAATTTCATGGACAACAGACAGGAACTGAACAGAAACCTTGCGCAGATGCTCAAGGGCGGAGTGATCATGGACGTGACAACGCCCGAACAGGCCAAGATCGCCGAGGCGGCCGGTGCTTGCGCGGTGATGGCATTGGAGCGCATCCCTGCCGACATCCGCGCAGCGGGCGGCGTCTCGCGCATGAGCGATCCCGCGATGATCAAGGGCATCCAGGCGGCGGTCTCGATACCCGTAATGGCGAAGTGCCGCATTGGACATATCGCCGAGGCACGCATTCTGGAAGCCATTGAGATCGACTACATCGACGAATCGGAAGTTCTTTCGCCTGCCGATGACGTGCGGCACATCGACAAGACGAAATTCGCCGTGCCATTCGTGTGCGGGGCGCGTGACCTGGGCGAGGCACTCAGGCGCATCGGCGAGGGTGCGACGATGATCCGCACGAAGGGCGAACCAGGCACAGGCGATGTCGTCCAAGCGGTCAGGCACATGCGCAAGATGCAAAGCGAGATTCGCCACATCGTGTCCTTGCGCGAGGACGAGCTGTACGAGGCGGCCAAGGAACTCGCCGCGCCGCTCGACCTCGTAAAATACGTCCATGAGAACGGTAAGCTGCCCGTCGTGAACTTCGCGGCAGGTGGCGTCGCCACGCCGGCAGACGCCGCGCTCATGATGGAACTGGGTGCAGAGGGCGTCTTTGTCGGCTCGGGCATATTCAAGAGCGGCGATCCCGCAAAGCGCGCGGCGGCGATCGTCCAAGCCGTCACCAACTGGCAAGATTCCAAACTCCTCGCCAAGCTTTCGGAAAACCTCGGTCCCGCGATGGTGGGCATCAACGCGGATGAAATCGAGACGATCATGGAAGAACGCGGAAAGTAGTGTTGCCAATGTGCAAATGTTGCCAATTGCCAATATCCAATTCTCAATTGGTCATTGGCAACACTGGCAACACTGGCAACATTGGTAACATTTACACGGAGCAGCACAATGAAAATCGGGGTTTTAGCGGTACAAGGTGCGTTTGCCGAGATGGAGACGTATTGGCGCGGGAAAGGCGCGGACGTTTTTGAGATTCGTCAACTTGACGATCTTGCGCGTGACATGGATCAGATTGCGCTGCCCGGCGGCGAATCGACCGTGCAGGGCAAGTTGCTCAAGGATATTGGACTCTTCAATCCGATCAAGGCGCGAATCGTCGATGGACTACCCGTCTTCGCCACCTGCGCCGGTCTGATTCTTCTTGCAGAGAAGATCGAGGACGACGGTAGTCGAGATGAGACCCGCCCTTCTCAATGGTTTGGAGTATTACCCGTCACCGTGCGCCGTAATGCCTACGGACGCCAGCTCGGCAGTTTCACGACAACCGGAGATTGGGACGGGCATCCGAACACCCCAATGACATTCATTCGCGCGCCGGCGATTACGGCCATTGCGCCGGATGTAGAGGTCCTCTCGACCTTCAACGGCCAGCCCACCTCCGTCCGCTGGCGCAACATCACGGCATTCACCTGGCATCCGGAGCTCTTCAGAAGTCCGACGCGTCGCACACGAGGTTGTCCATGATGTAATCCTTGCGTTCTGGCGTGTTTGAGCCCATGTAGAACTTGATCGTCTTCTCAAGCTCGGTATCCTCGGTGCACACGACGGGCGTAAGGCGCATTTCCGGGCCGATAAAATCCTTGAACTCCTTCGCGTTCAGTTCGCCAAGGCCCTTGAATCGCGTGATCTCGCACCCCTTGCCGCATTTCTCGATCGCCTCGATACGTTCTTCCTCCGTGAAGCAATAGTACTGTTCCTTGTCCTTCGCCTTCGGCTTGCGGACGCGGAAGAGTGGCGTCTCGAGGATGAACACGCGTTTGTCGATCACGAGCTGCTTATAGAAGCGCATGAAGAACGTAGTGAGCAGCATGCGGATATGGAGCCCGTCGACATCGGCATCGGTGGCGAAGATGATCTTGCCGTACCTGAGGTTTTCGAGACTCTCTTCGATGTCGAGCGTCTTGATCAGATTGAAGAACTCCTCGTTGCGATACAGGACGTCCTTGTTGAGCGAGCAGGTGTTGAGCGGCTTGCCGCGCAGGAAGAACACGGCCTGCTTCATCGCGTCGCGGGCGTTGCCCAGCGTGCCGCCCGCCGACTTGCCCTCGGTGAGGAATATCATCGTATCCTCGCCCTGGGCGAGACCGGTCTTTGCGTTGACCTTGTCGAGGCGCAGGTGTTCCTTGCAATCCTTGAGCTGCGGCACCCTTACGCTAACCGCCTGCGTGCGTTCGCGCGCCTGCTTCTTGATGGTGTTGAGCTGGCTGCGGAGTTTCGCCGTCTCCTCGACCTTCGCGAGGAGCTTCTCGGTCTCCTTGGGAGAACGGTGAAGCATCTCAAGCGCGGCCTTCTTGATGTCGGCGACAAGCTCGGCCCGTTTCTCGGGGTTGCCCAGCTTCGTCTTGGCCTGCCCCGTGAAGTTCGGGTCCTGCATGCGGATCGCTATCGCGCCGATGATACCTTCGCGGACGTCGTCGCCATCGACCTTCTTCTTCGGGTCGTACTCGTTGAGGGCCTTGGTGAGACCTTCCTTGAACGCGGTGAGGTGGGTGCCGCCCTCCGTCGTATGCTGGCCGTTCACGAAAGAATAGTATTCCTCCGAAAACCTGTTCGTGTGCGTAAACACGAACTCGAGCGTCTTCGTGCGATAGTGGAACGGCTGGTAGAGCTTCTCGAACTGCGCTTCGTCGGCGATGAGATCGCCGAGACCGTCTTCTGACACGATCTTCTGCCCGTTCAGTTCGAGCGTCAGTCCGGCGTTCAGGTATGCATACATCTTCAGACGGCGCATTACATGCTCTTCGCGGAACTTGAACCTCTTGAAGATCGTGGCGTCAGGGAGGAATCGCACGTAAGTTCCGGCGCGTTCGTTAGGGTCCTTGAGCTTACCACGTTTCTTGGAGACCAGTTTGCCCTTGGCGAAAGTGGCCTCCGAGAACTCGCCTTCGCGTACGGAGCGGACGTAGAAATCGTCCGACAGCGCATTGACCGCCTTGGTGCCCACGCCGTTCATGCCGACAGAGAACTGGAAGGCGTCGGTATTGAACTTGCCGCCCGTGTTCAGCTCGGACACGCAGTCCACAACCTTCCCCAGAGGTATGCCGCGACCGTAGTCCCTAACCGAGCAGACGCCAGTGTCCCAATTGAGGCTTATCTCGACGCGCCTGCCGCATCCCATTATGAATTCGTCTACGGCGTTGTCTATAACTTCCTTCAGAAGCACATATATGCCGTCGTCGTAGTCGCTGCCGTCACCCGAGCGGCCGATGTACATTCCAAGCCTCAACCGGATATGTTCCATCGCGCTAAGATGTTTTATCTGCTCGTCACCGTATCCTTTTGCCATCTTTTGATCGTCTCTTGTACTGAAATTTCCTGATGCCGTTATTATACCACAACTACCGTCCGCTGTACGGACAAATCGTACCTTTGAGTCAAGTTCAAGACGCGCATGCTAGTCTGCGGACGGACCGAGATCAGGGACTTGCCTGATCAACCAGTCGTCCATGCGTCAAGGTAGGTCTTCAGATACGCCCCGTCCGGTTTCTCGGATTCCGCGACAAGCAATTCACGCAGCCGTTCCTGCTCTTCCGCGTACTCGGCGTCGGTGAAGCGGCCGCGGAAATGCTCCATGCGAAGCCACACAAGGTAAGTGGTCAGCGCATCGAACATGTTGTATTCCACAATCTCTCGCGAACGACCGCCGTAGAAGAGTCTTGCGACATCATGGCCGGTTGTCTCGAGCTTGCCCGGTATGCCACAGAGGTTGGCGACCTCGTCAAGCGACGCGGAATAGCTCTTTCCATGCCCCCCGAGGAAATCCATCAGATCTATGCTGTGCTGGTTCCAGGGCTTGGCGGACGATTCGGCGAAAAAGCCCGGCAGCCGCAATCCGTTCACGAAAGCGCGCTGCAACAGAATATGGATATCCGCATTGCGCGAATTGTAGCCCACCAGCACGGGCGCGCGTCTTTCGAAATGGCCAAGGAAGGCATTTAGGATATCAACCTCTGCCACGCCTTCTGGCGTGACCTGGGGTTCACCTACGAGAGATTCGCCAATCGCGGGTATGCTCCATAGCTTGAGCGTGACGCCATTCGTGCCGGAGACGGTACGCACGACGGCTGCAATCGAGACAAGCCGGCAGAGGATCGTCTTCAGGAAAGGCTGGGGATTATCCTCCGTGGCGCCGCCCTCGCACCACATGACGCGCAGGACCTCATCGTCCGGCAGATCCGGCGGCAGACGGTAGACCCGTCTGCCGGCCGTGATGTCCGGAACCCATTCGCAGTCGAACGCCCAGTACTGTTCAGTGCTGGCTGTAGCAGCCATTCACCTTCTCCCAGGGAGTTCCCGTGAAGAAGTCCGCAATCGCGGTATCATAGGACGCCGTATGCGCGAAAGCCTTCTTCATGAGCTTGAAGCGGGTGTCGAGTCCGATCGTGCCGCCGCGGGACTCGAGTTCCTGCGCGATGCTCGCATAGTCGCCTGGATCGGTGACGGAAGCCACACGCAGGTAGTTCTTCGCTGAGGCGCGTACCATGCAGGGGCCACCGATATCGATGTTGGTGCGGGCCATCTCGGGCGTGACGTCTGGTTTTGCCACGGTCTCCTTGAACGGATAGAGGTTCACCACGACCATGTCTATCGGGCAGGCGTCGAGTCGTTTGATGTCGGCCTGGTGCGCGTCGTTGTATGTTTCGGAAAGAAGCCCGAGATATATCTTGAAATCGAGGGTCTTTACGAGTCCGCCCTGCATTTCGGGTTGGCCGGTGTAATCGCTTACGGCGACAAGCGTCTCTTTCGCGGCGTCGCCGAGGATCTCCGCGACTTTCTTGTAGGTTCCGCCGGTGGAATATATCTTTACGCCAGGGCATGCCTTGACGAGTGCGGGCACGAAGGTTTCGAGCCCGGTCTTGTCGGATACGCTCATGAGTACATGGCGTACCGCGACGCGGTTGTCGATTTCTGTTACGATATTCAGCGACATTTCCTTGTCTCCTGTTGTTGGAAGTTTCGAATTATTATACCAAAGGAATGGGAAAGGTGAAAGGCGAAAGGATGGAACTTGCTAACCATCCACGACGGCCAGAAACTTGTCTGGAGGCGGAATCGGACGGAACGTCTCGGTAGAGACGAAACAGTGGCGGGTGAAGCCAGACACGAGCAGATCGTCCTCTCCCTTGCGGCGTACTTCGCAGGCTATCTCCAGGCGTACCCCCTTGTGGGCGCGGCACCAGGCCGTCACCTCCAGCAGATCGTCATATCTGGCGGGGCGACGGTAATCCGCCTCGGCGTGGACGACCGGCAGCATCCAGCCTTCCGCCTCGCATTGGCGATAGGTGTAGCCGCAGGCGCGCATCAGCTCGTTGCGTGCCCGCTCGAAGAGCGTCAGGTAGTTGCCGTAGTACACGACGCCCATCTGGTCGGTGTCCGCATACGGCACGCGGTATTCCATCGTTATCTTGTTCATTTCTTCTGCAAACCTGCTCCGTAAGCCCGTCTAGCGCTGAAACCACATATCCCAAACGCCAAAGCCCGTCGTCCAGGAAGTCGTCCGTGGTTTCCATGCCGCAAATTATACCAAACCATGCCCCCGCGGTCAAACTTGCCTTACGCCGGCAGCCACCAACCAAATGACAACATTATAAAGGATGGGCAAACCTTTACAACTTAATCTCGTTACGGCCGGGTACTAGCTTGATGGTCTGTCCGTTCCATGAAAAGTCACCGTCAAGCGTTCCCGGCAATACGACCGTTCCCGAGACGCCGCCTCCCGAGAAATACAGGTCGCATGCAATCTTTCCTTGCGGACACGGCGTCGCGGAGCGGATGGTTTTAAGTCCGCACGGATGTGGCGCCACCTGCACCTTCTTGAAGCACGGCGCCACAGGATGGACGCCTGCGACGGCGCTGTGCAGGAAGTATACCGGGCATGCGCTCCAGGCGTGGCAGTCGCTGCGTGTGTTCTGGTGCTGCGTCTCAAATGCGGTACGCGCATCCCACTCGAGGAAATTCCTCCAGCACGTGAATCGGTCCATCACCGCATCGACACGCCCGCAGGCGACAAATGCCGTGAACAGGTAATATGCGAAATACGAACTTGCCGGCGCGAGACCTTTGCCGTCCAGCAGCGCCTTCAGGGCTGATTCGCGGCGGTCGCCATCGAGAATGCCGGATATGATGCCCATCGCCTGCGCGTGTTCGCTGAAACGATCCTTCGCCGCATTGTCGGCGAGAATGCCGCGGTTGCCGTCCCAGAACCGCGAAAGGATCGCCTGGCCGAGTTGCGCGGCCTTTGCGTTCCAATGGGCGGCGAGATGCGTCTCGCCCAACGCGGCGTCCACGGCGGCGGCGCTCTGCAACGCCAGAAGATACTGGAGATTGTTCAGCGCGCTCGTCCCTTCGCCCGGCGCTCCGCACGGAGCGACACCGCCCTTGAACGGCTGTTCGCCGTGCACATGGTCCATGAAACTCCATCCGGGAAGGTTCTCAAGGAGCCCTTCGACGTTCTCCATGAGCGCGAGATTCATAAGCGCGTTTCTGGCCCCCGGCATGCGCATGCGAAGGAAATCGGCGTCGTCATGCCAGAACAGATGATCCTTGAACATCATTATCCAGCACATCGTGTAGGTTGCCGACTCCTGCAGCCCGCGCGACGGAAAGTTCATGGCCACCATGCCGTTGTCGCGCCTGTCCCAATCGTACATACCGATGGCGAAACGGTTCATCCGCGCGTCACGGGTAAGCGTGTTCAGCACCTGCAGCTGGATACGAGTGTCGCCGGGATACATCTGCTGCTCGTAGTACGGGCAGTCGAAAAGCATCTCGTGCATGCACATTTCCATCGTGCGCCGGCAGACGCCAGCGATCCTGACGAGCGAAGGATCGTCGCATTCGAACGACGAATCGACTGCAAGCGGATAGCGCGTCTCGCCGATGGACACGCGCCTTACAAGCAGCGGTTCATCGGCAGTTTTCACCTCGATTCGGCACCATCTGCCGCAACGCCACCACGGAGACGTGAAAAACGCATCCTTGCGGCCGTCGCACACGAACGTATCCGCAAACGTCTGGCTGAACCTCTTGCCCTTCCATTCGCCGCGATTGCCCTTCACGCCCTTGTCGCCGCGCAACGATTCTGCCCATCCCCATGTCACCGTGGCATCCTTGCCGCCCGACGTCTCAAGTTCCGGATATGCGCAATAGTAGTCGCCCATGTCCCACCAGATGTCAAGCTCCGTATTCGCGGGAACGGTGAACGGTTTCGTCAAGTCTGTATCGACATTTACGACGCGACCGGGAGTCTTGACTTCGTACATCTGGTCGGGACGGTCGGCGGGAAAGAGCATCCACCCTATCGTGCGGCCGCCGAACCGGTTCACTTCCACAGGTTTCCGCACGACCGTAGCCGCACGCCATGCGTCTTTAGGCGGTTCTTCACGCGGGAAGCCTGTTCCTGCGACTCTGCACTGGTTGCCAGCTCCAAAGGTATTGGACGTGCCGCGATCCGTCATCACCGTTCCCGAAAGCGGAGCGACGCGCCAATTGCCCTTGCCGGTCGTAAGCTGCGAATCGTACACCCCTTCCGCTTTGAGCAGGAATCCGCCTCGCCAGGAAAGTTGCGCTATGGGTGCGACGGCGCCAAGCTGCCAGCAGACCGCCTCCAACCGGTGCGGACCGGACGCGATATTTGTCACCTCATAGCTCTGGTAGTACCAATGTTCCACCATTCCACGGTGAGGTCCGCGGGCTATCTCACGTCCGTCGAGATACAGCACGAACCGCTCGTCACCGCTTACATCCAGGCAAAGCGGCGAACCATCAGACATAAAATCATTGCGGAACCGGAAAAACCATGACGGATGCCGTTCTTTGTGCTTCTTCGCGTCCCAGGCATCATCGTATGCCGCCACGCCAAAAACATCGTGACCCGGCAACCATATCCAGGCGGCCTCGTCCGCTGGTTGGACGATCCGTACGTTCTCGTCGCCGCGCACATAACGCGGCGGACGCATGATCTGCCGCACCGTGGGTGTTTCCCCAGCATGGACGATTGTCGAGCCAATCGCAGCAAGCCACAGTGCAATGTATTTATGTCTCATGGTGTACAACCTTAAATAAAAACCCCGCCGAGGAAGTATATCCCGGGCGGGGTCCACCACGAAACTCCAATAGTTTGCTATGTGGAGTTCGTTTTATGTTACTTGCGGGTGTTTTCCTCGATCCGGAGAAGTAGAGGTATGATCAGGAACAGAACCATTCCCACCAAGGATATGCCACAGATCCACAACGCGCAATACCTCTTGGCATCAGACTCCACTTTCTTCAAAGCAGCGGCTTTCTGGGCTTCATTGAAGGCATCGTTGTATGCCTTGAAGACTTCTCTCCCATCATCCCCTGTGAACTTCTTGTCCTTTTCCTTCGAAGCCATATACGACTTGGCGTCCTTCATGAAGGAAATCGCACCCTTGATATATGCGCTACGCATGTTTTCATCGATGTCGACAAGAATTTCGATTATTCTTGTGTAGTCTTTATTCGAATCAAGGCTACCAACCTCGATCAGATCGTCGACCTTGGAACCGTATTCCTTGCGCAGTTCCTTGAACACCGCGTTCTGCACGGCATCTTCGCCATCGGCCGCCTTCTCCTCCTGCGCCGGCTTCATGTCGTCGAAATCGGGAATGTCGATCGAACCCGACCCCTTGAAGATATAGTATAGGAGCGTACAAACCATCGTGGCGATGCACACCAGCACGACCAATGCGGAGATCACCTTGACGATCTTAAACACACAGGACATGAACTTGTCGGTCACTTTCATGGCACATGGTGCGTTCTCTTTAGACGACACATCTTTTGCCTGTTCGGCGGCTTCTTCTTTCTCGGTTTCCATTTTTTGTTCCTTTAAGCCCTTTGTTGAATTAAACAGATTGAGATCGGGCGTTTCCCAAACCTGGTTACTCCATGGCGATATTTTATCAAAAATAACGACGAAGTGGTAGGATAAAATTATTATTTTGCGCTCAAAGTCCTTTACAGGCGAAGTGGAGCCTAAGACGTCGGAGATTGCGTCGAACGCGGTCGAATGCTCCCCAAAGATTTGATGCTTCGTCGTGGGAGTCATGCAGGACGACGGAAGAGATGTCGAGCTTTTGTGTTAGCTGGGCACCATGTTTGAGGCGCAGTCCTTCACGCCTCGCCCCTGCGGCGATCCACGCCAACGCGAGATCGGCGACAAGATGGTTGTCGTCGTATAGTCCACCTACGTCGCTGTGGTCACCGGGAAACAGCATTTCAACGACTTGGCCCTTGCCGCCTTCGAGCGGAACATACTGGAAGAACTTCCGCGTCTCATCGCGGGACACGGCGTGGCGCGCCCTTCCCACGTTGCGCGGACAATTCGCCGCAACATCGAGCCCGACCGTGGCGTCGACCGTGTCCCAGAGTCCGAGATATGCCACCGGAACGCCGAGATTGTCCAACCATGCGGCGAAGTGACGCGCTATCAGCGCCCCGCGGGAGAAACCGAACAGGAACACGTGCGTCGTTACGGCATCCTTCGGCAGCGTTTCGTAGTTCGTCTCGAACCACCGTCGCGAGTCGCGGAATATCGCCCGCCAATCCGAACCGGCGATCCGGCCGCGCAGATACGAGCCGAAATGCGTTCCCGGGCCCGGCTCAAGATGGAGTTTCTGCCGCGCATCGTCCGCGCACAGGTCGCGAAGGCGCGTCACGTTCGTGATCTTCCCCGTGACGCCATGTCCCGTCCCCTCGAAGAAAAGACAAAGGTTCATTTCAACCGCTCTTCAAGCGCAGGAAAAGATGCCGCCTGTTTCCCGGCGTTTGATTCATGCGCGGACGAGGATTGCGAGCGAGCCGATGGATTTGCCGGTGAGCGGACGCGCGAGCGGCACGACAACGGTGCGTTCCTCGCCCTCGGCGGGGAGGTCCTCGATGTCGAGGACGCCCTGCGCAATCACCTTCGGGACATCCTTCTCGCCAATCATGGCCGCGAGCGCGTCTATGGGGGAGGATGCGATATCGGCATAGCCCACCATCGCCTTCTCCATGAAGTCCGCGCCCATCTTGAGCGCATACTTGGCCGTGAGACGCAAAAACCGCCGCACCTTCTGGAGACTCACGGGCTCCGTTATGGATACGGCAAGTCCGCAACGTCCGTCCACTTCTTCGCGGAAGACGACGCGTTTCGTCCATGGCTCGGCGGTGAAGTCGCACACGCCGCGCTTGAACACCATTTCACGCGCGCCGGACTTCTTCGCGATCGCCGCCCTCGGCCAGATCAGATCGATCTGCCCGATGTTACGGCTTCGAAGAAGCCCCTTCTCCGGAACTCCCTTCAGCTCCGCCTTCACAAGCAGAAACTCGATGTTTGCCTTTGTCCGTTTCGTTGCCGCCATTGTCCATTATTCCTTTCGTTTTCGTGCTCGATCCCATCAATTCCCTCGCCACCCATGCCTGTCGGCGAAATCCATGTAGTTATTCCAGTCATAGAGGTTGAGGTCATGCTTGCCCTCGCGCAGGTGGTAGCCCACGCAGCCTTGATGGAACGGACGTCCGATTCCATAAGGGTGATCTTCCACAAGACCCTTCTTTCCATAGAGAGCCCACGCCGGGGAGGCGTATCGCGCCGTCAGAAACTCGCCCCAGGGCCCTGCGCCGTAATCCTGGCTTGCCGATGCGATGTATACAAGGCGCGGCGCGACGAGAGCCGCGATCCAATGCTGGTCGTAGGGCAGATGCGCATCCTTGCAGTTGAACTGGCGATACGCACGGCAGAACCAGTGCGGATTGTTGTTGTTGTCCATCTGGATGGTCTCGGACATTGGCACCGCCGCATGGTTCAGTTTCGCGCCGCAGCATCCGGAATCGTTGACGCATGCCATCGCGAAACGGCTGTCCGTGGCCGCCGCCCAAAGGGAGGTCTTGCCGCCGCGGGAATGCCCGACGACCGCGACATGGCCCGTATCGACATCGGGCATGGTCTCCAGCCAATCGAGGACGCGGCTCGCGCCCCAAGCCCAGACGGATATAGCACCCCAGCTCCGTTCCGTGCGTTCCGCCGCCCAGCAGGCGTAGAAACCGTTCGTGAACGGTGGATCCTGGATGACAACCGTTCCATCATCCGCATAATACGGATGGTAGTCGTCGAGCGCAAGTGTGGTGTTCTTGAACACCGCCACGGCATATCCGCGCGAGACGATCGCTTCTACGGGGAAGAATTCCGATTTCACCTTGAGGTCGATATCGGCGAATTTCTCGAGCGCGCGGTTGCAGATGAGAACGAACGCCGGCACGCGCGCCGAAGCCGATGACGCCTTGGGAAGGAACACCGTCATCTCGAAACTCCATTTTCCGCGCGGACCGGAGAATGACGCCCTTGCGCGACGGCGGACCGCCTTCACGGAAGGGAATTCAATCTCTTCGCCGATTGGTTCGAAACGCAAATCGGCAGGACGCTCCACCGGACGCGTCCCATAGATGTTCTCGGTCGCGAACTTGAGTATTTCAGGCCTACGGACACTCTCCCAATCCTGTACAGTGCGCACCTCGCCGCCATCCGGCATTCGCATCAAAGGCGGCAGGCCGACCGGCTCCGGCTGGGTATAGACCGTTCCCGGCACATATGCGGACAGGGGTTTCGCCGGCTTGACCCCCGGGACACCCGCAAAAAGTTGCGCTGCGGCAAATACTGCGGCTGGAAGCAAAAGACGTTTCATTTCTTGACTCCTTTGGGTTGGAATAGATTATAACAAATATTCCCCGTTTTACATCCCAGAATTATGCGATAAGGGGCCAATACCATCGTCCCAATCGACGGCATGGTGCACGCGGATGGAGCGCAACAACCCCTTGAACGCCTTGGCGCCGGGCGGAATCCCCGGCCCCGGAGAATTGTCGCCGCCGAAAATGACCGGCGCGAAGCGACGGGCGCGACGATCGTAGCCAAAGGACTTCGTCTTGCCGTTCACTGTGCAGACGATCTTCTCGTAGCGCTTTTCGATACGGATGCGGTTCCATTGCCCCGGGTTTACCGCAGCCTCCGTATTGAAGTGCCGCGGAACGATCAGGATGCCGAAGTGCGAGACGCGCAACGTACCATCCTCGACCGTCACCGTAAGCCCGCAGTCCCTTTCGCTGGCATAGCTCGTGCGCAGCAGCACCTGGTTGTCTGCCGTGTCAGGACGCATCTCGAATTCCAGCGCATATTCCGCACCGTGCGGAACCGCCTCGATAGGCAGGACGAGTCTCGATCCAACGCCGTCGAAACGCAGCGCGCGCCGCCCTTCCGCGGTCGTCGTCCATTCGGGCTCTAGCATGCGGCATCCTTCGGGAATGCCTTTCGGATGACGTGCGCCAAAAGCATAGTCCGCATAAACGTTGCTGTCGCCGAGCATCGCGTCGAAACGGCGGTCCGACGGACATGGAAGCCGCGCACCGTCGCGCGGATCGAACTCGTACCTGAAATCCGGCACGCGGCTTTCCGCGACGGACGCCTTGATCGGCTTGCGTTCCGTATCGGAAAACAGCGTAAGCTCGCGCATCTTCTCGCCTTTCCGGTCCGGGCATACCGGACGGCTGCGCCATATCTTGCCCGACATCGTGATCGCCCGCGCCTGCCACACCGGGAAACGTCCGTCGGATGGCAGCACGGCGGAAACCTCTGCGTGGAGCGACTCGAGCGGACGCGGGCTGTCAGGCAGATCCTCCACACGATCCAGTTCCAGATTGACGGTATCGGGCAGCCGCATGGACTTGCGTCCGCGCAACGCCACGTCCGCCAGATCGCAGGAGAACTTCCCGAGTTTCGGGAAATCGAAATCAAGCGCGGCCTTATCCAACTCGTTCTTCGGGACGATCGCGAAGAACGTGCCCGTACCACCCGTGAAGTTGCTTCCCACGCGCCACACGCCATTCGTTTCGCCGTAGACGTTGAACGGCGACCATGCGTAATGGCCCGCCCTGAGCCTCGCGTTCGGCGCGTTGCGGAAGCGCGCCGTTCCCCTCAGGCATGACTTGATGCCCGGCCCGAAAGGCGCGCTGACACCTGTCTGGAAGCGTCCGCGCACGGTGACGTACTTCGTCCTGTCAAATTCGTCGTCTGGATCGGCGGCCGCCTTTTCCTGCACGCCTTCGAGGATTTCGAACGAAGAGAGTTTCTCCGGCGACGATATGGTCGCGGATATCGAATACATGCCGTCCTTGTCCGCCACGGCGGAGAACTTCACGTCCCCCGGCACGAGCATCTCGCGTAACGGATGGTTGGAATAGAGGTAGTCGCGGCAGATCGTGGGATGGATGCGCGTGCAGTCGAAACCCTGCCATTTGACGCGTTTGCCGTTGTATACGGTCTCCACCGTCACGCAGACCGCGTCATGTTCCGTGAGCTTCTCTGAAGGAACGCGGTAGTCGATGGCGACAATGCGGTCCGTCGGCAGGTTCTCTTCGGGGAACTCGAGAAGCGCCGCACCTCGCGCATCGGTAAGCGTCGCGCGCACCAGCACGTTCGTCGGCGCGGTACCGTCCGGAATTCCAAGCAGTTCGAGATGCCACGGTTCGCCGAGCTTCAACGCCTGACGCACGCTCACTATCACGTTGGGCACGGAAGTGTCGTCGCCAGGCCGCGGACGCGGGATGTCGCGGTCGAGCAGCGCCCTGTAGTACGCGAGGATCCTCTCCCACGTCCGCCCATGCGCGACCGTCGGCTGGAAATGCGTGTTCTCGTTGAACTCGTTCCACTCGAACCCCATGATCATATCGGGATTGAGCAGCGAAAGTTCGTCAAGATACGCACGCAGCGTGGCAGTGCCGTATTCGCCGTCCGTCGTGCCGGCGAAGGGATTTACATAACCCTGGCGCACGAATGCGCCAAGCATGAAACCGCGCGCACGGTGCTTCTCCGCCGCGGCAAGCGCGGCAGGCAGCAGATACTTGCGGTAGATGTCCGTCGCGCCGGAACGGCGGGGATACTCGCCGAAATGGTCCGTGTAGTATTCGGTGTGCCACACCTGGAAACCATCAAGCACCTCGGCCGCGGCCATGACCTTCCTGCGGAACGCCGACACCTCTTCTTCGGGGATGGGATGCGGATTGACACGGGCCTTCTCGTGTATTCCGTACGCCTGGTACATGTCGAAGAAAGGCATGTCGCCGATAAAAAGGAAAGGAGGGATTGCGGGATCGGCGCGGAGAAGCCTTGCCCACTTCTGTTGGCCCTCGGTGCCCCCGCCGTACGCCCAGAATACAAGCTTGCCGTCGAGGCGCGTCGTATAGGGCGATTTCGCCACAGCAAGAATATGCTCGCGCAGGCGCGGAAGGTCCTCTTCCTTGAAATATGCCGGGATCACCATCATCTGCGTATATCCGTCCGGTGGAGGATATACGTTCATCATCCGCAGCTGGGACCTGTGCACGTTCAGATAGTCAAGCGAGCCGATGCCGTCGAAACCTGCGTTATGCGCGATATCCACGTCATGCAGGAAACTGGCGATGGACCCTCGCGGGTCGTTGCGCAGGCGCGTATCGAGGAACAGCTGCCGGTCCGTGTAGCGGTGCAGCAGGTTCTGCGACGGATAGTAGCATTCGCGTTCGGCGAATATCCAGGTGCGGTTCAGGCGACGTGGACGGTTTCCCGGCACGCCTCCGTATGTCACGGTACGCTCATACGCAAGCCCGGCGTTGGCCAGAAGCGAAAACCCGAGTGCGGCGGCGATGACGTACGCTATTCTTCTCGCTCTTCGAGTGCTTGATGTCATGTTCAGCGTCCGTTTCATGGCTGTCTTCATTGATGCGGCGTGAAATGTCAGATGGCGGGATGGAGCGACAGAAGCGAGTTGGAATGCGTGTGCGCTATCGCGAGCGCAAGCGCGTCGGCGGCGTCGTTCTGCGGCAGCTCGGGCAGGTTGAGAAGAGTCTTTACCATCCTCTGTATCTGCTGCTTCTCGGCAAGTCCGTTGCCGCATACCGCCATCTTGACGCGGCGGGGCTCGTACTCGTATATGGGGACGCCGGCTTCCGCGGCAGCCACGATGACGGCGCCGCGCGCCTCGCCAAGGACGAGCATCGTCCCGGCGTTCTTGCCGTAGATGACGCTTTCGATGGACAGGACGTCCGGACTGTACAGCGCTATCAGTTCCGCGATGCGCGAATGGATATTCTTCAGGCAGGCGGAAAGCGGCAGTTTCGGCGCGTTCTTTATAGTGCCGCACTCCGGCGATGAAAGGCGCGAACCTTCCGCCACGAGTATCCCGTATCCCGTGGACCGCAGCGACGTGTCAACCCCGAGTATCGTCACTTCCCGCACCTCAGGTGCTTTTCGATCGCATACGGGAAATCCGTAGGCTTGTAACCCTGCACCCTGTCGCGGGACAATGTATAGGCCTTGGGGAAATGCAGGAACAGCCAAGGGCAGTCCTCGCGCACGATCTCCTGCGCCTTGCGCCAGAACACGTCCCTTTCGTCAGATGTCTTCGCCGCCATGGCCGCATTGTACATCCGGTCGAACTCCGGATTGCGGTAGTTGCCGTGGTTGGCGCCCGGCGAGACGTTCTTCGAATGGAACAGCTGCAGGAAGTTCTCGGCATCGGGATAGTCGCTCACCCAGCCAAGGAAGAAGATAGACAGCCGCCCTTCATTCACAGCCTTGAGGTAGGCGTCCCAAGTCATGTAGCTCGACACCAGCTTCACGCCTATGCGGCTGTAGAACGAAGCCAGCAGTTCGGACTGCTCGCGCGCGTCCTGCGTGGCGCGTCCAAGCGTTATCGTAAGTTCGAGACGCCGCCCGGTCTTGGGGTCTATGCCGCCAGGGTAGCCGGCCTCGGCGATGAGCCGCTTGGCCTTCTCGAGGTCGAAAGCATACTGGAACGGCGTCTCGAGGCGTCCGCCGACGCCGATCGGCACGGGGCCGTCGGCAGGGACGAGACGGTTGTTGTAGAACCTGCGCCATGCGGGGAAATCGAACGCACAGTTGAGGGCCTGACGAAGTTTCTTGTTCTTGAGCACTGGATCGTCCATGTTGAACCCGGCGTACATCACCTGCAGCGTCGAGGCGGCGAAAAGCTGGATGCCGCGCTCGGCTAGATCGGCCGCCAACTCGCCGTTCGGCCCCACAACGGCGTCCCAGTTGTTGTTGGATATGCCGCCGAGGAAATCTATCTCACCGGCAAGGAACATGAGCCACTTGGTCGATTCGTCATCGGCCACAAGGAACTCCAGCCTGTCGAACACCGCGCCGGTGGCGGGCGAACCGTCGGGAAGGAGCGACTTGCAATCCTCAGGATTTCTCCATCCGGGCCAGGATGCCACACGCTCGAACACCATGCGGTGGTTGCGCCACCATTCCGCCAGACGGTACGGACCAGACCCGACGGGATGCCCGCCGAATTTCACGCCATACTTCGTGACCGCCTCATGTGGATGTACCGAGGCATACGGCATGGCCATCAGCCACGGGAAGACGTGGAGCGGCTTCTTGAGGGTGATCACGACGGTGCGTTCATCTGCGGCGGACACCTTCGCGACGCCATCCATGAGCCACATGCCGCTGGAGGCGTTTTCCTTGCTCCCAAGACGGTTGAGCGAAAAGACCATGTCGGCGGCCGTGACGGGGCGGCCGTCCTTCGCGGCCTCGCCGAAACACGGGTCGGGGTGGAAACGCGCACTCTCGCGTATCTTGAAGGTATACACGAGCCCGTCGGCGGATATGTCAGGCATGGAACACAGGCCGGGACGCAGGCGGTACGGGCGCGCATAGTAGTCGACATCCAGAGGGGCTTCGTACACCAACGTGATCGCGGCCGCATCGCATACCGAAGCCGAACGTAGAGGGTCCATGGAAGCGACGCGCTCGATCGTGCGACGAAATGTCGCCGGCTCCGCCGCAGACACACATGCGGCCATGAACGCCGCGATAAATACTGCAATTGGCTTTTTCATCGGTTTTTGAAATGTTCTAATTCTACCCTCATCCCATGGAGTTTGTCAACATGGAAAATCTAAAACCGGCGGCATCATGGATGTTGCTGCGCCGGACGCGAAAGGCGGACGAGCAGCAGTTGCCCGGGGGCGAGGTAGCGTCCCGCCCGGTGAGGGGAACGGCCACCGGCGTCACGTTCTGCCACGGGGTCGACACTGGTGGAAAGCTTTTCGTATTTCTGGGTGAAAGTGCGCTGATATGGCGTAACGGATGGCGCAAACGTGAAAAGCACATGGCGACTTGTCCCACGCGGCAGATTGACCGCCGCCATGTAGCGCTCCCCCTCGGCATCGTGGAAGAACGAAACCAATACGGGGTCCGGCGAATCTATGCGTACGACATCGGCATCGCCATCGAAAAGACGCATTCCTCCGCGCGGCTCTTTTGTCATGGAGGCGGATTCAATCGTCAAGCGCATGAACTCGCTGCCGTACTGGCGCTGGAACAGACGAAGTTCGGTGGACATCCAGCCATAGGTGTGCGAACGTTCGCCGAACATCGTGATCGGCGCCTCCCGGTAATTCTGCCTGCAACCCTGAACTGCCGAAGACATGTCGGGATAGAACCAGTTGAGCCCCTTCGCACCCATGGCCGCCGCTGTCGATATCTGCCACCGGAAATCGTCCTGCGACGTTATCCTGTAGTTGTAGAAACTTGCACATGCCTGCGTGACGTTGAAGCGGAAACCCGGACGCCGGAGCGTAAGCTCCATCCACTGGCGAAGATTGGTGAAATACAGGTCCGTTCCCTTCCCGTTGCCCGTCAACTCGTTCTGCTGTTCGTAGAAATCGTAGCCGAGCGAATCCAAGGCTGCCGCCGCGGCGAACTTGTCGAGATAGTCCGCATAATCGTTGTTGCCGATACGCGGCCCGATCCAGTCGTACCATGGCAGAAGATTGACATACCATATCTTTGACGGGGCTTCCTCCCGGCAGATGCGCGCCGCCTGCGTGACAACCGCGACGTCGTTGGAGTCTGGTTCGTCCCAGAGGAAGAACCCGGCGCAGGCGGGATGCGAGCCCCAGTCGGCCAGGGATTCCCGGATGCCCTTGCGGTACGCGGCTTCGTCCCCCGTCTTCTTGAGACGCCTGATAGCTGTCGCGTAGAGGCGCTCCTCCGTCATGAGTGCGCGTAGTCCGGCCGCCTGGCAGAGGTCCAGCATGTGAAGGACTGCGGCCTTGTCGGTCTTGCCGCTTGTCACCGGCATTATCGGCAGGTTTATGCCCAAGTCCTTCCAGTCCTTGACGATCTGTTCGACAGGTCGCGTCTGCTCCTCGAAACGCATGTATGTCCAGCAGGCGATCGGGTACGCGACAGGGGCATTCGTCGTCGACGCGGCCGCAGCCAGCGTCATGATGCATGCGGAAAAGGCGCAACGTATGTGGTTCATTGAATTCTCCATCCTTTCGGCAATGATACGATCTGTTCAATTCGACCGTCCTTGCGCCGCCAGCCCAGGGTCAGGGTCTCTTCACCGACCGGCAGGTCGATCTCGCACGACTCGGCATGTATGTCCGTTGGCGGCTTGAACGACACCGTCTTGCGGATACGGTCGACATTCTTCACTCCTGTTATGTCCCGTATAAGGAATACGGCCACATGGCTTGCGAACCCATGGCAGCAGCTGCCGTTGTCGGAACTGTCGACGTTCTCCCATATAGTCCCGGTACGATCCACCATGAAAAGGAAATAGCCCGACATCTCCTTCGCCAGCCTGTCAGCGGAACCGCAGCGTCCCAACCAGTCCAGACGCAGAAAATTTCCGATGAACGGCGCGGAGGGATATATCTTTGGATATCTTCCGGCGGAAGTGCGGTCTGGACCGAATTCTTCGACGAGTCTCCTGTACAACGTCGGATACGCTTCCGGCGTAGCGGTGCCGAAGTAGAACGCGTAGTACTGGCACGTCTCCGAGCATTCTCCCGATATCTTCAATGTTCCGTCCTTCTGGCGCACGGCATTGTCGCAGAACCATTCACCAGTCCAGCTCTGGCGACGAATCGTCTCCTTCATCGCGGCTGCCTCGGATCTGAGGTCCGGACGTCCGTAGAGACGGTCGACAGCCTCAAGCGTCGCCGCCCATATCATGTTGTTGGGATAGTTGACGTCCTTCACAACGTCGTTCGCCTTTGACCATTCCACGAACACCCAACGCG
>JAEEGL010139079.1_pt1 | contig 20572 bp, 18 predicted proteins | sample 9134231 | NCBI WGS metagenome assembly JAEEGL01 (sample SAMN16246548, study PRJNA631951) | gut metagenome | biome: gut microbiome; feature: rumen; material: fiber-attached | host: Bos | place: Iran: Karaj | collected 2018-10
GGCTAAATCGATGGCGGGAAAGGAGGCGCCCGCCGGAGCGTTGGCCGGCTCCGGGATGCCATACGTGCCGGGAACAAGATCCTGCCAGCCGAAAACGCGCACGGCGTCCATGCGGCCCTGGCCGCAACACTTGGGCACATAGACCGTCTTGCCTGCCCGCCAGGCATCCTCGATGAGCGCGCGGGTGTCCGGTTCCCTTTCCGTGCTCACATAAACGAAAATGGACGCGGCCTGACGATACAGGGGAGAGGATAAGACCTGCTCCGTGATTTTCCGGCTGGCTTCGCCTAATGCGTCAGGCGGAAAGCTGCCGATGATTTCCTTTGCCTCCCGGCGCAGGCGCTTTTTTTCCAGAATCAAATCGTCTTTTTGCATCCGCAAAGCCTCCGAACGGTTAGACTTGCTTTTTCGCTTTTGTTTCGATATAATATGAATCATTCAGTGAACAGGCCTTTGGGAGCCGGGCCGCGGCGGGCGGCAGCGGAAAAAGCATGAATTCCGCGGGACAGACATAGACTGTTTTGCTCCCGCGTTTTTTGTGTTAAGTTTTTCTGGAAGGAGATGAGCCTATGGAAAACGCAGCGAAGATTGCCATGCGCGTTTCCAAACTGACCATCTTATGGAATACGGCCCTGTCCGCCGTGAAGCTGCTGGCGGGGCTGCTGGCCCGTTCCGGGGCCATGGTGTCCGACGCGGTGCATTCCATGTCGGACGTATTCAGCACCATCATCGTGATGTTCGGCGTGCGGGCGGCGGAAAAGGATTCCGACAAGGAACACCCCTTCGGCCACGAGCGCATGGAGTGCGTGGCGGCCATCGTGCTGGCGGTGGTGCTGCTGATCACCGGGCTGATGATCGGGTACGAGGGAATCATGAAGATCATTTCCGCCGACGCGGAGGCCCTGGAGGCCCCCGGCGTGCTGGCCCTGATCGCCGCCGTCGTATCCATCGCGGTGAAGGAGGGCATGTACCGCTACACCATGAAGGCCGCCAAGGCCATCGACTCCAACGCCCTGAAAGCCGACGCCTGGCATCACCGGTCGGACGCCTTGAGCTCCATCGGCGCGCTCGTCGGTATCGCCGGAGCGCGGATGGGCCTGCCGGTGCTGGACCCCATCGCCAGCGTAGGCATCTGCCTGTTCATCGGCAAGGCGGCTTACGACATTTTCCGGGACGCCATCGAAAAAATGGTGGACCGGAGCTGCGATGCGGAAACGGAAAAGGCCCTGCGGGACTGCGCCATGGGCCATCCGGGCATTCAGGCCGTGGATCGGCTCATGACCCGGCAGTTCGGCAATCGGGTGTATGTGGAGATGGAGATTTCCGTAGATGGAAGCCTGCCCCTGAACGAAGCCCACGCCATCGCCGAACAGGTGCACGACGACATCGAAAAGCAGTTTCCCAAGGTGAAGCACATCATGATACACGAGAACCCGGCCAGGGAAAGCGAAGCGTAGCGTCAAAGAAGAATATTTGTATGGATTTCTCGGAAAGGGGTGTGGGGGAAAGCCCTCTCTCTTTTAACGAAAAAACTCTCCCCACGCTTACAAATACAGTGGCATTGTGACACAGACGAACAGAAAAAGAAGTAGTTTTCTTTTTTGCGGGCTCATGCCCGCTTTTTCTTTTGGAAACGGTAAAAACAGTTCAAAGGTAGGATTATTGTCTTTCTCAAAAATGCTAAAAACCGTGTTTCTGGAGCCCTTGAAAAACAACGATTTTTGAAGTCGGAAACGTTTCTAATAGGTAACGCTCATCATATGGACGAGGAAGTGATGGCTATTGTATTATTCAGACGCTTCCTTGTTTTCTTTCGCCAAATTCTCTTGCCTTGTAAACAGCGGCAGCATCTCTTTTCGCAATTCTCCTTTAAACTCTTCATTAAAGATCGACAAATCAGCCGCTCCCAACACAGAATCCACGACCATTTCAGGTGTTATCCCTCGCAATTTCATAGGATCGTTCATCTGCGTTTTCAGGTTGGAGATGGTCTTTTGCATGATGGCGGAATTGAACTTCTCCGTTTCCTTGATGCACGCTGTTGCTCCATTCTCAAAGTCTGCGATCAGATGGCGGAAAGTGGCTTCGATGGGAGAAGCATCCACATGATAAGAGGGAAATCGTATATCTTTCATATCCTGCAAGACTTTTTTCATTGCAATGCGATCATCGGGGTTTACTTTTGCACACTCCTTCAGCCACGATCCGACGGTGCTGAGCATCGTATTCGTCATTACCATGCTGTCCGCCAGCGTACCGTCCCGAAGTTTGCTCAACTGACGAACCAGCGTGATGAAATCCGGGTGATTCAGCAGCACGTTCAGGGTGGCCATGTCAAATTGCTGTGTCAACAAATTTTTTGCTGCATCAGCAGACAGCCCCAGTGCCTCAATATCATAATTCGTATGATAGGGGATGTTCGTCAGTCCAAGCAGAAAATCGGTGGTGACGCCAAATACCTTAGCTATTGCGATCACATTCTCTGTGGACAATTTATCCGTCTGTCCGCTGATATAGCGGTTCAGCGTACTGACGGAAATATCAATGGCCTTGGCAAGCTGTTCCTGGGTCATGTCCTTTTCTTTCAACAAGTCTTGGATGCGTTCTCTCGTGTCTCCGGGCAAATACTCATGTACCATATCAATTCTCTCCTTTCAAAACCAAACACCAGTTCCCCTTCGATATTATAGCAGAGGAATCTGATTTTGAAAAGTCCTTTTTCAAAATTATGTCGTCCCGGCGGAGAGCTTCCGTTTGCATTTTTGCAAAGAGCAGCCTTTTATTTTTTGAAAATTTGCAAATACGCCTGTTTTTCCATGCTTGCAGTGTTTTTTATGTACAATGCCATCGGATCAAAAATCCAAGCGAACCTTGAAAACAGCATGACCGTTCCGGGCTGATGTACACCGCCACGATCCCTTCTAATGGGGGAGCGCCGAGAGGACGACACCGAGCCAAACAAGGTTTCCTGTCAGGAGGCAGTCCGGGTGCAACGGCAACTTACCGCAGATATGAGAGGAAAAAGATGAAACCATAAGAAATACCGTAGAATTCCCAAGCAACAGGCGCTATAAGATATTTATGGTCTTTTAAACTTTACCAGTATCCGTGCGAAATAATCACAGCCACTTTTCAGCCCAGGAGAAATCCTGATCTTTAAAGCTGGGATGCTTGCCATCCTTTTCGCTGATCTTGTATTCACAATCAAGCTTCGGCCATTCAATTCCTATCGTCTCATCGTTCCAAGGAATGCCGCCCTCTCCGTCAGGGTCATATACATCGGTGCATTTATAGACAAACTCGGCGGTATCGGAGAGTACGAGGAATCCGTGAGCAAACCCGGCAGGAATGTAGCACATGTTCTTTTTCTCGGCGCTCAGCGTCACACCAAGCCACTGTCCGTAGGTTGCTGACCCCGGCCGCACATCCACAGCGACATCAAACACTTCGCCACGGGTAACACGAACCAGTTTTCCTTGAGTGTGCGTTTTCTGGAAATGCAGTCCTCTCAGCACACCCTTCGTGCTTAAGCTTTCATTGTCCTGGACAAACTCGGCATCAATCCCGTAATCAGCGAATTGCTCTTTCTTGTATGTCTCCATAAAATAGCCGCGAGAATCGCCAAACACCTGTGGCTGGATTATGAAAACACCCGGAATTTTTGTTTCTTCAAATTGAAATGCCATTACAGTCCCGCCTCCCCTAAATATCTTCTCACAGCGTCCTTCCAGTCCGGAAGAGGCTTGAAGCCGAATGCCATCAGCTTGGACTTGTCAAGTCTGCTGTTTTTGGGCCGCGCCGCTTTTGATAAACCATACTCCGCTGTGGTCACCGGAATCACCTTGGTATTCAGACCGTACTGTTTGTAGAATTCGACACAGAAATCATACCAGCTGATGTACCCACCCTCATTGGTAGCATGGTAGTAGCCATATTGATTCGTCTCGATCATGTCAACGAGAAGACGGGCGAGGTCGAGCGTATAAGTAGGCGTGCCGATCTGGTCGTTCACAACCCTGACAGTATCATGCGTTTTGCCAACGCTGATCATTGTCTTGATGAAGTTTTTACCGTTGAGACCAAAGGCCCAAGCAATGCGGACAATGAAGAACTTTTCCAAGATACCCGCCACGGCCTGCTCACCCTCAAGTTTTGTCTGACCGTAATAGTTGAGCGGGCTGTAGTTCTTATCGTCTGGCTGCCACGGTCTCTCGCCTTTTCCGTCAAACACATAATCAGTGGAAAGATAGAGCATTTTTGCATCGACAGATTTTGCCGCTTCTGCTATATATTTTGTGCCGTCCACATTGATGGCATGAACCTTTTTCTTATTCTCCTCATCTTCCGCGGCATCCACAGCGGTCCATGCGGCACAATGGATAATGGCTTCTGGCTTTATCTTTTCTATTGTCTCCGCTACAGCCCTTTGATCTGTTATGTCAAGCTGAACATAAGGGGCTGTAACTGCTTCGCTGTTATCCCGGGTGCCAGAATAACACGGAGCAATGTCAGATCCGACCACTTCAAGCCCTCTGCCCACGGCATGATTGACCACATCGTGTCCGAGCTGTCCGCCAACGCCTGTTACAAAAATCTTCATATCCCTAATCCTTACTACCATTCTCAATGGTGTTATGACCACGCTTGATATAGGCCTTTGCAGAAGGAAACAGCAGGAGGGGCCTGTTGCCGTTACTCCAGCTCATATTTCCTCTTATCTGCCGCACTGATTTCAGTGCCAAGTTGAACTTCGATCAGCTGTAAGCCGCCTTCGCCCGCAATGACTGTATGTTTGCACCCAGCGGACATCGTGATAACATCCCCGGCCTTGACCGGCTGCTCCATACCGTCCACAATCGTTCTTCCCGTTCCCCTGATCACATTCCAGATCTCGTCGCGCTTCTCATGGCTGTGGTAGTTCATCTTGTGGCCGGGATTGAGCGTGACCTTTACGGTCATTGAATCTTTTTCCACATCCAGCACCCTATAGCTGCCCCAGGACTTCTCCGCGAACATGATCTGGCGGTCGATGGCATCAACGAAAGGTTTGATGTAAGAGCTCTGCTCTTTGTCGCTCACCAGTATTCCCTCTGGGCTTGCGGACACCACCAGATCATGTCCACCCATGACGAGGATCGGCACACCGAGTTCGTTAATGACGTGAACATTGGAGCAGTTATCGTTCATCCTCGCGTCACCGACGATGTTCTCCTCCATCGCATCTGTGAGCGTGTTCCAAGTGCCGAGGTCTTTCCAAGTGCCGTTATAGCGCAGGACTTCAATGGAAGTTTCCTGCTCGACAACGGCGTAATCGAAGCTGATCTTCGGAAGCTCACTGTAACCGCTGAATAAGGTTTCATAGTCGCAGGTACCGAGAAGTTCAGCAGATTTATTTAGGACGTAGGATAGCTTATAAGCGAACACGCCGCCATTCCAAAGAGCGCCATCCTTAATATACTCCGCCGCCTTCTCAGCGGTCGGCTTCTCAGTAAAGCCCCAGCTTCGTTTTCCGTCCCGCTGCATCGGCTTGATATAGCCGTACTTCTCACTTGGATAAGTCGGCTCAATGCCCATCAGAACGAGATTGCTATTACCATTCTGCGCAGTTTCGCGCATGGCGTGGAGCGTGGAAAAGTATCCCTCTTCAACATACGGATCGACCGGGCAAGCGACCACAGCCTCACTCTCCGGGACACCTTTCACATCATGAAGATAAGCGGTTGCCAAGGCAATCGCAGCGAAAGTGTCGCGGCTGCAAGGTTCAACTGATATACCCACGTCATTGCCCAACTGATTATGGATAACGGATACCTGAGACTTTGAGGTCGCAATCGTCACGGTAGCGTCGGGATCTACAGACTTAATCTGCCGGTAGATCCGCTGCACCATGGACTCGTAGCCGCCAGTGTTTTCCGTGCCCATCGGAACGCTGTGCTCCGGCTTTTTGAAAATCTTTATAAACTGTTTACTGCGGATGTCATTGGAGAGTGGCCACAGGCGTTTTCCTGAGCCTCCGCTTAAAAGAATAATATTCATAGCCGTTACCTTTCCCGGTTTTGTCGCTGACCCAATAGATTCTTTAATTCCTGTTACGTTTCACCATGGCTAACAAGTGCAGAAAATCTTCTTTCATTAATGTTATACAGAACAGGATCACGGAACAAATATAAATGCAGAATCCGCTTATGCAAGGCATATGCAAACCCGTAAACAGGAATATCAGGAGCGCGGAGATCAGTACTGTCAGTTCCCGGCAGCGCGGTTTCAGCTCCTTTACAGACAGACTGCACAGAATATACCAGAATACTGCGGTCAGCAACGTTGCATATGCTATCGCTTCGATCGTTCCGGACGCCATGTAGAAAACAGCATTGGCAGCGATGCTGAAGATGATCACGATCAACAGTTGCCTAAAATACACTTTCTGCTTTTTTTCTGCCTTATAGATATTGGCATAAATACCCTTAATGATCATAAAGAAAGCCTGTGTTGAAAACAATATAAATATGACGCTGTTTGCCTCATGGTATTTTGTAAGGTAGATTTCCAGGATCAGCTTGACAGGATATGCCGCGGAAATCAGAAACAGTGCCAGTATCATACACCTGCGTTTTATGCCGGAAATCTTTTTTTTATCTGTTTCATTGCACAAATAGTTATACATTGTTGTAGCAACAGGGTTTATAAATACGCTGAGCAGACTGGAAGCACCGAACGCAAAAGAATATAAGGCAAAGCTCATTGTGGACATCAATATCTTTACAAACCAGCGATCGATACTGCTGACCAGGATATCCGAAAAATTGCCCAGCATCAGCGGCAATCCGGAAATGATGTTTTCCTTTAGATCATTCGTGTCCGCATGGAATCTGATACGAAGCTTATAGAGATGATATAGCTTATACTCAAGGATTCCCCATACGATAAAGCTTACTATTGCAATTATAATGATATATGACAGGCTGTTTTCCACACGGAACACTAATAGCAGCATTGTTGCGATCAGAATAAATACCGGCCTGTAGTTGATGGCTTTGCTGTAGATGCCGAACTCGCCCGTAGCCTGGAATATGTTTTTGAATACATCTGCAATATTTGAAGGAATAATCGCCGCCGCCGCTATCATAAAGACCCAGTCGCCTGTAAGGAATCCAACAAGCAGACATATCAGTGTCATGATGCTCTGCATGATCAGGCTGTTCGTCCGTGCGGTATTGATGTCTTTTTCCGGGACATCCGCCATCAGCATACCGCCGTATTTCAGATACAGGCCATCAGCATACCCGAGCGCGAGAATGCCGGTATAGCTGACATAAAGATAGTATGTCCTGGTGGCGGCATAAGTTTCTACAGAAAGATATTTGGGTAAAACAAAAGTGTTTATCGCACTGATGATCAGATTGATGATATTTGCCCCGAAAATCAGCAGCATTCCTTTTTTTATTTTGCTTGCGTTCTTCTGCTCCATGCGGTATGAATGTCTCCTGTCTTATTGCTCCTATGAATCACAGCCATGGCGATTATCAGTCATATCAGATATCCCATACTCAAACCGGCGCTTTCAATAGCAAATCGCAGCCTCTGCCAATCTCGTCAAGGATCAGCGCCGCGCTTCTCTCAAACGAATATGTTTTCCTATAGTATTCAAAATCTGCATCAGGAACAGATATCGCCTCAAATCGGTCAAAATCAAATGATTCCGGTTGAACCGGATCGAAAAAATATACATTTCTGTATATCTCGCGGAAAACAGGAATATCAGATACGGCAACAGCTCTGCATCCGAGACTGATCGCTTCAAGAGGCGGGAGGCCGAACCCTTCATATAAAGAAGGCATGATCAGACCTTTTGTATTGTGGTATAACGCTGCCAGTTCCGGTTCACTGACATAACCGGTAAAGATCACATTCGATTGTCCTCCGGAAGGAGAATGCTTTTCACTGTTAAAACAGCCGTTGGCATCACCGGTGATTACAAAAGTCAGGTCAGGACGCAAACGCGCAAGATCTTCAATAAACCTCTGGTTTTTATGTCTGCTTCTGCTTCCAACCGTAAAGAAATAAGATCCGGATTTGAGGGCGAATTTGTCCAGAACAGCATGATCGAATCCAGGCTCTGCTTTGGCTGTCACATTCGCGCCGTCATAGGCCACTGCAATCTTATCGGGGCTGATATGATAGCAATGGGATATCTGCTGCTTTGAGCATTCTGACACAGTAAATATTCTATTTGCTCTTTTGAGCGCGATATGGTATCCGAAACTGTAAAGCGCCCTGTATTTCCATGAATATGCTTCGGGGATATTGATAAAATTCAGGTCATGAACGGTCATGAAACCCGGTCTGAAAACTGGAGGAAGACCCGTAAAAGACACAAGCGGCAAATGATGCTGCCTGACATAAGACATTTCATTGATCTGGGTCCAAAGATGTCCTCTCAGCCTTCCGATCTGTTTCATTTTGATTCGCCTCAATGAAAGCTGCGTCACGATCTGCTGACGGGGCAAAAGAATCGTCACATGATCATTCTCACCCAACAAGCTGTCCATCGCTGTCACAATTCCTATTGCATATCTTTGAACACCTGTAATGCTCTGCACGAGAAACCGTCCGTCTATACAAAAATCCATATAACAATCCTCTTCTTTTTTTCTGCTGTCTGCTTTGTTTTTTCCAGTTCAGATATGTTTCCATTTTTCTTCAATTGAGAATTTCATGCAAATGAAATTCCACGCTTTCTCAAAGCAGAGCGAAGATAGCAGCGATAAAGCGAACGTCGATATGATTAATAAAGCAATTGCCAATAATTCATTTCCAATCTTCAGTTTTACGATATAGTGCAATACAATCAAAATCATTGTATGAAAAAGATAAATGAAATAAGTCCTTTTTGAAAGCCAGTACAATCCTGCTCCGGCTTTCATGCCGATCACGCTGAATACAGAAAAAACGCTGATTGAATATAAAACAATGGTAGGAGAAAAGAAATTGATACTCCAGTTTTCAATATAATAGTTTATCCCCATTGCTCTCGCCCAAAATGTGGCGCCAACTGCAAACAAACTGATAATTAAAGAACATAGGATGATTTTCTTTTTTGATTCAACTGCGCGTTTACTCATTTCTGACCTGATTACGTCTCCTATTAAGTAGTACCCAAGAAAAGCTACTACCACCCCCATGCTGTATGCCATTTTTTGCGTTGATGTAGATTGTGAAATAACTGCCCAAACAAGCATCAATACTGCAAAAAGCCTATATGTATTCCAAGACAATAATGTTTTCAATTTCACGATGAACGGGGTCAAAAGGTACAAACCCAAAAGCATATACATATACCATGAATTATAGATACCGGTTGTGAAAATCCCATTTAATTCACTATTGATATCCCGATGCAAAACGAGATTCATCAGAATTGTTGCTATCACCTCTAATAACAGCACCGCCGCAAAAGGAAGAAAGATTCTAAATGCTGTCTTTTTATAGAAATATTTGATGCCGGCATTCGCTTCATTATTTAAGTTGTAAGCGCCCGATATCATTACAAAACAAGGAACAGAAAACCTTGTTATGATATTGATCAGCGATTGAATGATCCAAGAGATATCACCCGAATATACTTCGTAGCTTCCCGCAAAATACAGCCAGTTGACATGAATCGCAATAACAGCGATCGTTGCTGTAATTCTTAACAAATCATAGTTCGCGTTTCTATCCGGTTGTTTATTCTTCTCAAATTTGCAATTTGTGTTATTTGTTTTGTTAATCATCCATAATTCCTCACTATTTTTATAGCGATAAAGTACTTCTTGAACAAAGCGTTCAAGAAGTAAAAAAAACAGAATTATACGTAAAAAAGGGCATAACTACCGTGTCTTTGTAAATATATATATCCCAATAAAACATATATACAATAAGCAAAAAATATACCGTTATAATAAGCAGTTCCGATGGAGTGAATACTGCCGTAACCGCTTTCTCTCCTTGTCTGACTGATGTTTTATTCCTTGTGCCCAAAAACATAATAAATAGCATATGAAATGCTGGGAAAAAAACTCGAAGCAGTCTGGCAAATTCAGATTGCAAAAAATAAAGCGGTAGAAATGATAATGAAAACAATGCACAATACATAACGATATTTGAAAAACGCTTTTCTTCACCCGTGCTATGAGAACTGCGAAGAATTGCTTTTCTCATGGTGTAAACAAGTATAACAACGACAGCAGTGGCCAAGAATTTAACCCACTGACCACCTACTCTGCTCGAGAAAAACTCACTGGCACGCGATGCCAAAAACCCATCTAAATGCGCCAAAATATAATTTGACAAAATCGAAATCGAAAACCTATTCGCGAATACAAGTGCAAACAAAACAATAGGCAAGACGAATCGTACTTGAACTTTTTTCGAGTTACATACCACCAAAGGAAAGTATACGTAACAAATAGGATGAAATCCCCCCGCAAGGATGATTAAAGCCAGGAAAACGATTTTGTCTCTTATTTTACCGCTTATTAAAAATGTTATGGCTAATGTAATCAGCGCCATTGCGACAAAATTTTTGGTTTGCGTACTGTCAATAATCATTGGAAACAACATATACAAAAGAAGAGATGCATATTGGTTTATGTTCAGCCTGTTAAATGCCATGAATAATATGAATAAGCCTATCCCATACACAATAAATCTGAAATGAAAATAGTTTATGCTTAGGGCCTTACCCAGAACAGTTAAAAGATAATATCCCCAGTATCCAGTGAATACAATACCATACTCTGAAAGGTTCTCATTGTATTCTACCTCGTAATTATATGTGTCTGCGTTTTCGTAATTACCAGCCAACAATAAGAATATCAAGATAATCAGAACGATCGCCGATAAACCATGCTTAGATTTCCCGAGCGTTCTCTCAAGCAGATATATTTCGGCGCTAAACATAAGTATTGTAACGATTAAATGAATCATCATTTTAAAACATTATCCTTTTGCTTTTGAAATTTGTTTTTGATTCTCCAGTTCAGCAAATAAATCTCCGTATTCTTCATCAAGCAGATCCATGCTATATTTTCCCGAAATCAGATCAATCGCATTTTTTGAATACCTTTCTCTGAGCTCTGTATTCTCACCAAGCTGTTTCATTGCGTCTCTCAGAGCTTCTGTGTCCTGGAGCGGAACAGTTATACCGGTAACGCCGTCTTTACTTACATAAGGGACTCCGCTTTTTATATTTGTATTGATGACGGGTTTGCCGAATGTCATCGCTTCTATCTGCACGATCGCGAACGCCTCGGCTTTGGATATGGAAGGAAGGACCAGATAATCGCACCATTTGATCCATTCTTTTTTTTCTTCATCCGAAACATGACCTGTAAAGTTCACATGAGCAAGATGAAGTGACTCTGCAAGTTTCTTCATATCATCAAACAGTGGTCCGTCCCCTACAAGCGTCAATTCATACTTTGATTGATCCAGTTCGCTGTATGCCTTCAGCAGCACATCGATTCCCTTGTACCATACGAACCTTCCGATAAACAGCACATGTACCGGCACTGATGGCTGCGCCTGCCGCTCAGACCTGTAATAGTTCTTTCCTTCTTCAATCAGTGTTTGATCGATCGCAAAAGGGATTACCACACAATTGTCTGAATACTTCCTGAGCGTTTCAGATCCCGCAATATTCCCTTCGGAAGAAACGATGATCTTTTTCGCTTTTTTCAATGTGTGATTTACAAGCGGCCTGAACATCGCGTTTGCGAGTTTTCCCTTGATTTCAAAGTCACAGTGCCACCATACGACCAGCGTCCCGCGGATCAGGCCAAGCAGTACAGCCAAGTCAACAAGCGGATACGGAAAATTGTAGATCACGATATCATCTTCATGCACCCTGTTTTTTACAGTACGCAAAAACTCAGTCGAAAACTGCGTAGACAGTTTTGTGAACAGGCTTTTGCAGCGATAAACAGGTGTTCCGTAATCAAGAAAATCCTTCGATCCCGGTTTTCCGTTTTGCTGCCAGCAGCAAACCACTTCCTGTGTATATCCCGGCTTGTTTTTTCTGTATTGCTCAAAAGCGTGTATGGCCATGTCAACCGACTGCGAGATTCCACCGCCGTTATCAGGCCAGTGATATTTTACCAGGTGAACGAGTTTCATTTTGCCTCCGCTTTATCTGATGCAGCTTGTGATTGCTGCATGCTGTTTTCTCATTTGCGTTTGCCCCAAACGCCTTGTTTGTAATCGCTGATCCCACTTTGAAACGCATGGAATCTGTCATGATGAAAAATACTCATGAACATTCTGATATATCTCGTAGAAATCGAAAACAGATAGGCCGTAGGCTTAAAGTATGACCGATGATCCCTGATGCAGTGAAGTCTGTTTCTTGTCAAATAGTAAATACTCAAAGAACTCTGCGATCCGCCTGAGCTTTTTCCCACTTTGTGGAACAGCTTTGCCTCAGGAACATAGATGATCGATACGTGGTTTTCAGCAAGTCTGAGGGAATAATCTAAATCTTCGCAATACATGAAATAGCGTTCATCCAGCATCCCGACATTCATGATAACATCTTTGTGGAGCATCATGCAGCAGCCTGTCGCGTAAGTTACTGTCCTCCCGGTTCTGAGCTTCATATGCCTGTTTTTCCCCAGCCACTTACTGATACTTCCGCCACCGTACCATAAAACATCGGGCTGCGAGGCATAGTACATCGAAGGTACGGCAACGATCTTTTGATCCGCTTTCCCGATCAGCAAACGTATCATGTCCGGTTCAATCACAGTATCGTTATTCAGCAGCATCACATACTCATAGCCTCTTTCCGTGGCCCATCTGATCCCTGCGTTATTGGCTGCCGCAAATCCGACGTTTTCCTGATTCGCGATCACCGTTACATCGGGATGCGCTTCCTGAAGCAGGGCTGCTTCTCCGCTTCCGCATGAATTATCCACGATGACGATATCCGCCTTCATATCGGATTGTCTGATACTTCTGATACATTCATCCGTGTCTTTCATTCCGTAATAATTCACCAGGACAATCGCGATTTTTCCCATTTCTGATCTCCTTAAGCAGTTCTAAACAAAGCACGGTTTCATGTTACAGAAAAAATAGGGTCATGAATTCTGAAGGCCTGATATAGCCCTCTGACAGCAGGTATACGCTGCGGGACAGCCAACCGGAATTCAGGTGTTTGCACAGTGCTGTTAATTCACTCCTGTATGGCGTATCTGCCGGTATGCTGCCGATATCGAGGATCTGCTGCTTCAGCTTCAGCGTATTGATCCGCTTGGCTTTGATATATCCCGGAAGATCTTTTGTTAGGGTTTTGATCCTGCCTGACAGTGACGGGTCTGCCACACCGAGCGTGTTTGATCCGTGCTGGCGGTATTTCATCAGCGGCTCATCCAGAAATCCGACTTCCCCGAAATATCTCCCGATTAGCATGAACCACCAGTCGTGCATAAAAATATGCTCATTATTGACATAATTCATTGCGAGTTCCAGACACGCTCTGTTCATACACATTGTGCATCCAGCCGCTGTATTTCTGAAAACCAGTTTTTTATAAGTGTCGTTTACGCCCGCCCTGCATTTCGTGTAGAGCATACCGGACTCAGCAATCGTCTGCAAACGGTCATCCGTGACGGTGCGATCACAATATAACAGATATGGTTTCCCGATCATCTCATTCTGTCTTACCCTGGAAACCTGCTTTTCGATCTTACGGGCATCCCAGTAATCGTCCTGATCACAGAAAAGGAAATATGATTCCGAGGAATGTTTTAGGACATACCTGGCAAGAGACATGAAATTGCCGATCGCCCCATGGTTTGCTTTATATGACAGGACTTTGAACCTGTCAGGATACCGTTTGGCAAACGCTTCCGCGATATCGAGCGTGCGATCCGTCGATCCGTCATCATGAATGTAGCAAATAAAATCCTGATAACTCTGATCAGCAAGGGATTGTAACTGTTCGCGCAGATAGGGTTCGCCATTATAGGTCCCCAGCAAAACAGCCGTGCTTTTACTCTTCACAGACGGTTCACGCGCCTTTCATATTGATCCTGTTATGGAGAATAAACCCACCTTTACAAATCACACCTGCTGCCATCTATTATTGTTTGGATTTTATTACTGTTTCCCCATACAGCCACAGAGTCATAAGGACGATCCGGGAACGCCCCATATTTCAGCTTAATCTTATAACCGTTCTCCTTTATGAACCGCTCAACACGATCAGCCAACTTCTCCGGGTGTCCGGAACAGATATTGATCACACCCATCACTTTATCCTGATTAACGGCTCTTGCTACCTGTTCACAGAAGTCTTCATAGTCAATAAAATCGAACTGATTTTGTCCGAGTGTAAACGGGAACTCAGTTTTCCCTTCTACTTCCGCAGCTGTGATTTTTGAAAAGATGGAAGAACCGTACTGTGAATTTCCAACAATATAATAGCCTCTTAGCCACATAAATTGCTTGCCCTTCTGTTTGCAGAGCATTTCTGTAAGCTGACGAAGTCCGTTCTTGGCTATGCCATATGGTGTTCTTTCAATTGGCTCAACGAGAGCCATACATCTTCTCGTAATAATTCTGGTATTCACCACTGATAATTTCTTCCCACCAGCTGCGATTCTCCAGATACCACTTGATCGTCTTTTTTATGCCATCCTGGAACTTCGTCTCTGGATGCCATCCCAGTTCTTTGTGAATCTTCGTAGGGTCTATGGCATACCGAAGATCATGTCCTTTTCGATCGGTAACGTATGTGATGAGGCTTTCGTCTTTACCAAGCTCGTGGATAATCAGCTTTACGATATCGATGTTTCGCATCTCGTTGTGACCGCCAACGTTGTAGACTTCACCGATGCGTCCACGCCTTACAATCAAATCTATGGCTTTACAATGGTCTTCAACGTAAAGCCAATCCCGGATATTAAGCCCTTCGCCGTATACAGGCAGCGGCTTGTTGTTCAGGCAGTTGGCAATCATCAGCGGGATGAGCTTCTCCGGGAATTGATATGGGCCGTAGTTGTTGCTGCAGCGCGAAATGGTCACAGGGAGACCATAGGTGCGATGATACGCTTGGACAAGCAAATCCGCTCCGGCCTTACTGCTGCTATACGGGGAACTCGTATGTATCTGCGTTTCTTCCGTGAAGAACAGGTCGGGCCGGTCAAGCGGAAGGTCTCCATAGACCTCATCCGTACTGACCTGATGGTATCTCACATTTCCGAACTTCCGGCAGGCGTCCATCATGGTGGCAGTCCCGATAATATTGGTTTGCAGGAAGATGCCCGGATCCTCGATGCTGCGGTCCACGTGACTCTCCGCTGCAAAGTTGATCACAGCATCTGGTTTCTCTTCTTCAAACAGTGCGAAAATAGCATCCCGATCACAGATGTCAAACTTGCAGAAGCGGAAGTTCAGATTGTTCATCACTGAAGCCAAGGTAGAAAGATTGCCTGCATAAGTCAGCTTATCAATGCATACAACTCTATCTTCAGGATGTTCCGCAAGATGATAATGAATGAAGTTACCGCCGATAAAGCCAGCGCCACCGGTTACAAAGATGGTCATATCAATACCTGACCTTTCCTTCCGCAACAGATTTCAGATGCGCTCCATACGGAGATTTTCCATAGAGCTTTGCGGCATCCATCAGCTTCTGCTTGTCAATGAAACCATTTATGTAGGCGATTTCTTCCGGCGCGCTGATTGTTATTCCCTGGCGCGTCTGAATCATCTCCACAAAGTTCGCTGCGGCGAGGAGGGAGGACATCGTCCCTGTGTCCAACCAGGCAAAGCCTCGTCCGAGAAGCTGCACGTCAAGCAGTCCATCTTGAAGGTACATCTCGTTCAGCGTGGTTATCTCCAACTCGCCACGGGCAGAAGGGTTCACTTTTTTTGCGCGGGAAGATACCCCCGCCGGATAAAAGTACAAACCAGAAACTGCGTAGTTGGATTTTGGAGAGGCTGGCTTTTCCTCAATACGCAACGCCTTTCCATTCTCGTCAAACGCAACGACCCCAAACCGCTCCGGATCAGGAACATAATAGCCGAACACAGTAGCGCGATTGTTCTTCTCAGCGTTCTTCACGGCAGCTTTCAGCATGGCTCTGAGACCGTTCCCGTAGAAGATGTTATCGCCAAGAATCATTGCCCCAGGACCGCCGGCAAGGAACGCATCCCCAAGAATGAATGCTTGAGCAAGACCATCGGGGCTGGGTTGTGCTTTGTATTGGAGGGACACGCCAAATTGACTGCCATCACCCAGCAGCGCTTCAAACCGGGGAAGATCGGTCGGTGTGGAGATGATGAGAATCTCCTTGATCCCCGCAAGCATAAGTGTTGACAGCGGATAATAGATCATCGGCTTATCGTAAACAGGCAGAAGCTGTTTCGATGTAACCATGGTAAGTGGATAAAGACGGGTTCCTGCTCCGCCTGCTAAGATAATGCCTTTCATCGTTTCGTATCGTCCTTTATTAAAATTCAAAAGCAACTGTACTGCGCATAAAACAGCTTCATATGCATTATGCTTTCTCTTCAAACAGTTCCTTGCTCTTTTCCTTTATTTCCATTTGTTTCTCAAACCCCTCCGTCGATTCCGGTGAAAATAAAATCCGAACGGTCATAAAAATCAGCTTGATATCCAAACGCAAAGAATAATTCTCTATATACATCAAGTCCAGGCGAAGCTTATCATAGGCGCTGGTATTGTATTTGCCAATGATTTGGGCATAGCCCGTCAAACCGCCCTTTACCTTTTCCCTAAAATGCCATTCCGGGATTTCCTTACTGTACATTTCCACATGTTCTACGCGTTCGGGGCGAGGACCGACAATGCTCATATCTCCCTTCAGGATATTCAGGATTTGAGGAAGTTCGTCCAGGCGCGTAGCCCGAATAACGCGTCCTACTTTTGTGATGCGCGGATCGCGACCCGTGGCAGGGATGACCTGATCTCCCTTTTCGGCGTCCACGATCATGCTACGGAATTTCAGGATTTCAAATACTTTACCATTTCGCGTGACCCGCTTCTGCTTATAGAAAACCGGTCCATGATCTTCAAGCTTGATAGCGATGGCGATGACCAGCATGATCGGGATACCGAGAATCATGGCGATCAGGGAAAGCAAAATATCAAAAGTGCGCTTTGCAAATCTTTGCGGTAAAGATAGTCCACGCCCTTTAATCAGTCTGAGAGGTGTATCACATAAGCTGATTTGTTTCGCGCCGCTTAAAATGATGTCTGAAATTTTGGGGGCAGCATATGTTCGTATTCCGTTGCTATAGCAATACTTTAGTATATCGTTACGAAGATTTGTCGGAATATCATTGATGATCACTGCGTCATGTTGGCAAATCGCCTTACAAATTTTTTCAAAAGGTTCGGATGCTGAGATAATTTCAGATATATAATACTGATCACTTCGGCTGTCCATTTTAAATTTCAGATCCAATGCGTCTTCTGTTCCGTAAACCAGCAACATGTTTCGAGGAACAAAAAAACGATGATAAAGGTACGTGAACAGGTAAGAACAAATAAATGCCACAATGGCATCTGTCAGGAAAAGAAGCACGATGGGCCAGGGGGATACCATTGTGTTTGATATCAAACAAAGCTGAAAATATGTAATAAGATCAACAATAAATACTGCGATCCATTGAGAGATCACTACATCTGTCATTTTCAGATAACCATATTTAAAGGCGTCGCACAGATAAAACACCACAAATATTTGTGCCGCATATACCCCCATCAAAATGAATTTCCCAAGTCCATTATATGTTGGAAACAAACTTTCGTTATATCCATGCTGCCAGAAAAGGTATATCAGTACGCTGAAAACAGCAACTTCCAATATCACTTCAGTTATTCTCAGCAGATGCTTTATATCATCAAACATGAATTTCTTTTGCATGATTTAGCCTACTTTCCAACGATCTGCGTTGCAAGCCCATGTTATTGACATGAAAAAGGCACAGCTTCGCCATCCGGGCCTTTCAACCGGTCTTGACTGTTTTTGATAATCCAGCCGTCTTCTGGAATCACTGTGCCCGCCATTTCCTCATTCCGGCAATCCGCTCGATCATGAGTCCGTGGTTTCTTTTCGATTCACAAAAGCATCATACTGCCATACAAATCAAGGCGGAAAGAACTGTTTCAGGTTAGTTGAAAGCCAGAACGCTGGGAAACGATTCAAGCCAGACAATAACCGGAAAGAGTTTCCGCCAAGATTTGTATGGATTTTGGAATGGAAGCCAAATCAGGCCGCAAGAACGACGGTCGCCGAAGCGGGAGCGTTGCTTGCGGCCGATGGCATTATTCCAGGAACATCGCGAGGAATTCGTTGTTGCCCAGCCAATTCAAAGCTTCCTTATCCAATTCGACGTTGACGCTTCCATCCTCCAGCGCTGTAGCGGGGGCGAACTTCCAATCATCGATCCCATCAGGCGCAACGATACCCAGCAGGACGAAGAACGTCTTACCAGTAAATTCTGTCGCAAGCTTCATGTTCACAATGACGGTTTCTACCTCAATCTCTTCGGTGGATTTCTCGACCTTCAGCGGTACCACTTCAATAACCGAAGTAATGGCGGCGTCTTCGGGCAGCGCGGCAATGGCGGCTTCGGGAAGCGCTTCCGCGATACTGGTGTTTTCTTCTACCTTCGCTTGCAGTGCCTCCAGGAAGTCGTCCACGACCTCATTTTCCGTTTCGTCGACGATTACGTCCACAGCATCGGTATTCACCACTTCAACGACCAGCAGATCATCGACAGTTTTGGATGGCGTCCCCTCAGCCAGAACGCTCAGGGCGTTCAGCGCCAGCAGAGACGCAAGTACCAGGGCAAGAATCCTTTTCATGAGTTTTCCCTCCATTTTTGTAGGTTTTTATAAAGACCACGCCGCAAAGCGTGATATTTATCCATTTGAAAACGAGGCAATCATTTTATCCGACAAGTTTTTCAATATAACACCGTATGGCCTCCTTTCTATGGCATCCGCCGTGCCAGCGCCAAACTGCCGCCGAAGCGCTTCCATGCCTTTGCTCATGCAGCTTTCCCGTCCGGGTGCTGCATGGGTGTCCGTGGCGATAAAATCCACAAGCCCCTCTTGAAAAAGGCCGGAAAAGAATCTTCGCCGCAGAAGTGGCTGTCTGCGAAACAAGGAACGCGCATTGATTTGGATCATGGCTTGAAAGCGTTCTTTGATCTCCCGCACCTGATCCGTTGTGCGGATATTTGAATAGCGTTCCAAATGGGCGATGATGGGCAGATAACCGGTTGCCGTGATTTGTTGAAGCGCATCCATTATGACCGCCATTTTCTCTGCGGGGCTGAATTCCACCAGAATGTATCGGCTGCCTGCCATGGAAGGGATTCGTTTGTCCCGCAGCATTTGTGGCGTGGCGTCTGTGAACAGGATTTCAGCGCCTTGGTACAGCTTCAGCGGAAGATCATTTTCCTTGATCCATGCGTTTGCTGCCGAATAATTATCCTGAAACTTTTCTTCTGGAAACGCATATATACCAGGGGTTATATGCGGAGTGCAGATAATCGTTCCGATCCCGTCCGCCACAGCCTCCCGCAGCATACGAAAGGTTTCTTCTTTTGTTTCCGCGCCATCGTCAACACCCCAGATTACATGGCTGTGAATATCCGTGTACATTGTTTTCTCCCGTACTGCGGTTTGTTTACTTTGCGTCCATTCTGGTATACAGATGCTGAATCACCCATTCAACCGCCGAATCGGACTGTATATGGAATTCCGTGAATCCGTCTTCCCCAATAGCGTATTCCCCCTCCAGGTAATCCACGGGAAGAATCTCGTAAGAATACGCCTTCATTAATTCCGTCTCCAGATACGTGATACTCATATTGGTGGCGGCGTAGCTTTGCAGAGATTGAAGAAGTTTATTGCAGAAGGATGGGCTTTCCCTGATTTGCCTGTTCATCTGTGCAATAGCGTTCTGCATATACTCTTTATGGCGGATCATCCGCTCCTGATTTGTTCCAGATCCGACATTTCGACGGGCGCGGACAAACGCCTCCGCTTCTTTTCCGTGCAGCGTGACGGTGCTGCCCATCGTCCACGCGGGATTTACATCCGTCATATCATCCTCCAAATGCACGGTGACGCCGCCCAAGGCGTCATTCAATTCGGGTATTGCAGAATAACTGATAATATAGTATCCGTCGATCACGATGCCTTCCAGCAAACTCTGCACTGCGCGAACAGTGTACCTTGCATTGTCCTGTGGGGTCTTGCCAAAGCTATGGGACAAACAGATCTGCATCGTCCGCGCGCCTGTTTCATTGCCGAAAATACCGAGGGTGACAACACCTGTCATGGTATCACGGTCGATTTGCAGCTGATGGATCTGCTTGCTTGTGTGATCTATGGCTACAATCAGCAGGAAATCCGCCTGTCCACCGTTCCTGTATGTATTGGCCGCGGTGTTAGAAGCGTTGTCAGCCTTATCGATACCGGCGATCAGCCAAATCGTGACAGCCGGTTTTTCCTTGTATGTTACCCCGTTCCATTCCACCTTTCGCA